>Ga0209895_1000007_pt1 | contig 71404 bp, 71 predicted proteins | sample GWRWT4_1June14_FD_187194 | JGI IMG/M metagenome (GOLD analysis project Ga0209895, IMG submission 187194) | Sand microcosm microbial communities from a hyporheic zone in Columbia River, Washington, USA - GW-RW T4_10-June-14 (SPAdes) (version 2) ...
GCATGTCGTTCAAGAGCAAGACCTTCCAGTTCGAGATCGCCAACCCCTATCTCGACCAGCCGGCCTATCAGCTGTTCGATGCCAGCCTGGTCTATCGCGCGCCGGGCGGCCGCTGGACGCTGGGGCTCTATGGCAAGAACCTGACCGACAAGCGCTACCGCACCTCGGGCTATACCTTCATGGCCGCCAATCCGCTGACCGGCGATCTGATTACGCCGCTGGTCCCGGCGCTGGGCAAGGAAGGGGTGCTGACCACCTTCTACGGCAACCCGCGTCAGGTTTACGCGACCGCGTCAATCAACTTCTGAGGCTATTCTCCGAGCCCTTCGGGGCTTCCTCGCCGCGCTGAGTCTAAGGAATCAGCGCGGCTTTTTCATGACCAGGTAAAGCGCGCCAGCTCCGCCGTGGCGGCGATGCGCCGGGCGGACCGCGGCGATCCGGCTGGCGTGGGAGCCCAGCTCGATCCAGTCCATGATCTTGGCCCGGATCGCCCCGCGCCGCTGGCCGCGGTCGGCGGCTTCGGTCGGGCGCGGCAGGCCGGTAATTACCAGGACCAGCCGCGCGCCCAGCGCCGCCGCCTGCGCCAGGCCATGATCGAGCCGGGCATGTGCGGCATCTAGGCTGTGGCCGTGCAGATCGAGCGTGAAATCGGGGTGCAGCGTCGCGCGGGCGAGCTTCTTGTCCCACGAGGCGTCGAGGCCGTGGTGGGTGAGCGGGCGGGACTTTGCTGATCCAAAATCCTCCCCCTTTGGGGGAGGTGGCCCGCTGAAAGCGGGTCGGTGGGGGAGCGGCGTGGGCAACTTGCCCCCACCGTCAGCGTTACGCGCTGCCACCTCCCCCAAAGGGGGAGGATCTTTCCTGCCCCCGATCGGCTTCACCGTGCGCGCGACTTGCGCCCACAGTTGTGCTTCCTTGGCGCTGAGCTTGCGGCTGCGCATCGCTTACTTGGCAGTCAGGCGCTGGACGGTGCCCTTGGGCAGCAGCAGCAGCGCGGTGCCGCGCCCGCTCATGCCCCCGGCGATGGTCCGCGCTTCCTCGCCCGCGCCCCAGAAGGTGTCGAAGCGGTTGACGCCCTTGATTGCCCCTCCGGTATCCTGCGCCACCCACAGCCCGTCAGCTTCGCTGCGATCAAGGTCGAGGAACACCGGCGCACCCAGCGGCACGTAGAGCGGATCGGTGGCCACGCTGTCCCGCGCTCGAACGGCCACGCCCAGCGATCCGAACGGGCCATCGGTGCCGGTCTCCTGGAAGAAGACATAGCTCTTGTTCTCGCGCATCAGCGCCTTGCCGGCCTCGGGCTGGTCGGCGATGTATTTGAGGATCCCTTGCATCGAGCCGGAGTATTGCCCCGGCCCGGTGCCCAGCAGGCCGCGGCTGCGCATGACCCCCCCGATCCCGGTATAGGCATGCCCGTTCTGCCCGGCATAGCCGATCCGCATCAAGGTGCCATCGGGCGCGCGCAGGCGGCCTGAGCCCTGAACCTGAAGGAAGAACAGCTCGGCCGGATCGGCGGCCCAGGCGATCTCCAGCTTGCGGCCCATCAAGGCGCCGTCCTCAATCGCAGCGCGGTCGAAATAGGGTCCGAACTTGCCCTCGGCGTCATAACGGCCGAGCGGGTAGACGCCCTTGTCATTGGGTTCTGCCTCGCCCGGCTGGGCACGGACCAGGTCGGGGGGCAAGGCATAGACCGGCACGTCATAGCCAGCCTGGCGCACCCGCACCCCGGCAATCTCAGGCTCGAAATAGCCGGTCGCAAAGGCCTTGCCTTCGCCGATCCGGGCGGTTTCGAACCAGGTTTCGAAGAAACGCGGGGCCTGCGCGGCGGGCCAGCTAGCGGCGGCATCGCAGGCCGGTTTCCAGTTAGCCCCGCTGGTCAGCCCGGAAACGTCGGTTCGGCTGGTGAGGCGCTGGCAGCTGGCCTTGAAGGCGGCCAGCGCGCCGCGGGCATCGGCTCCGCCCAGCTTGAGGCTGGAAATCGAAGGCCCGGCAGTGACCCCGGCGGCCAGCGCATTGGCGGGCGGCGGCAGCGGCGGCGGGGTGGTGGGCGTACCTTCGGGGATCAGACGAACGCAGCTGGCCAGCAGCAGCACCGGCGCAAGCGCAGCCAGCCTGCCCCGCCACGGCGACATCAGGCTTCGTCGGTCTCGTCGAGCAGCCAGTCCGGCGTCGCGGCGTCGGTGTTGCGGGCAAATGTCCACAGCTCGCGCACTTCGATCGCGTCGGTCAGCGATCCGGCGATCACTTCGCCAGCAGCGTTGCGGGTGACAGCGGCCAGATCGGCGGTGAAGCGCACGGTGACGCGGGCCAGCTTGCCTTCCAGCGAAGCCGCGACGATATCCGCATCGGTGATCCGCACCAGCCGGTTGTCGAGCTTTTCGCCCGCCGTCTCGCGCGCATCGATTGCCATATTGAAGGCAGCCAGCACATCCGGGGCACACAGCTTGGCCAGCGATTCGCGGTCACCGCTCCAGAAGGCTTCAAGCACCATCTTGTAGGCGCCCTTGGCCCCGTCGAGGAACGAGAGGATATCGAAGTGCTTGTCGGCAACCGCGATTTCCTTGAGCCCGCGCTCGATCGCCGGGGTAACCCCCGGGACCAGCGGGCGCGGCTGGGCACTGCCCGCGGCGCGGTCGTTCAATTCCGGGGCGGTAATCCGCGGCGCCGGATCACCCTTGGGCTCAAGCCGGGGCTGCTCTTCATGCTCAGCCCGGCGGCCCAGCACGGCATAAAGCCGCAGGCCCAAAAAGGCCGCGACCATCGCCAGGATCACGATTCCGACAGTGTTGTCCAATGGTCCAGTCCTTGCCGCACAGCGCGGCCATTAGCAGTGTTCTAGCGATAAATAGGTAGCCTTGACAAATGAACAACGCGTGGACGAGCGGATCGGCGTAATTTTTCGCCGTCCTGTGGCGTTTTTGCCGCCCGCCGGGGATCACGGCAGCGCGCCCCGCAAAGAGACTCGACCCGCTCTGCCACCGGTGCTAGGCGCGCCGCCAAGCTTCAATTCCAGTTACGAAGGCAGCACTACCATGTCCGACGACGGCAGCATCATCACCGACCTGGGCCTTGGCGCCCCCCAGCCCAACGGCGCCGACACTGCCCCGGCAGTCGGGATTATCTCGCAATATATCAAGGATCTGTCGGTCGAAAACCCGAATGCGCCGGAATGCTTTCAGTGGCAGGATACGCCGCAGATCGACGTCCAGTTCAACATCGGCGCGCGCGAAATGGCCGAGGGCAATGGCGAAGTCAGCGAGGTCGAACTGAAGATCTCGATCACGTCGAAGACCCCCTCGGGCACCCAGTTCATTGTCGAGCTGTCCTACGGCGGCCTGATCGGCATGCGCAACATCGACGATGCCAGCAAGCACGCCTTCACTTATGCCGAAGCCCCGCGCCTGCTGTTCCCCTTCGCCCGTGCGGTAATCGCCAGCGCGGTCCGCGATGCCGGCTTCCCCCCGCTGATCCTGGAGCCGATCGACTTCAACGGCATCTACATGGCGCAGGTCCAGGCCCAGGCGGCTGATTCCGCCGAAGGCGCGGCTGGCGAGGCCTGAGCAAGGCCCCAGCACTTGCCGGGTAGCCGCCGATGAACCTGCTGAAATCAACCGGCATTATCGGCGGCATGACGCTGATCAGCCGGATCTTCGGCTTTGTTCGCGACATGATGCTCTCGCGCCTGCTGGGCGGGAGCGCAATGGGCGATGCCTGGCAGATCGCTTTCCAGCTGCCCAATATCTTCCGCCGGCTGTTTGCCGAAGGCGCCTTTTCTGCGGCCTTTGTCCCGCTGTTCAACAAGCATGTGGCCCAGGACGGCAGCCGCGATCATGCCAGCGCCCAGCGTTTCGCCAACGAGACGCTGTCGGTCTTCGTGCCGGTGCTGCTGGTCTTCTCGGCGCTGATGATGATGCTGATGCCCTGGGCGATCTGGCTGATCGACGATTTTGGTCAGGGCGGGCGCACCACGCCAACATCCATTGCCCTGGCGCGGATTGCTTTCCCCTATCTGGGGCTGATCAGCGTGATGACCCTGTTCGGCGCAATCCTCAATTCGATCAGCCGCTTTGCCGCGGTGGCCTTTGCCCCGGTGCTGCTCAACCTGTGCATGATTTCGGCTATGCTGCTGGCGATCTGGAACGGCAGCAGCGGCGATCCCGAAGCGGTGGCCATGGCGCTGGCCTGGTCGGTGACGCTAGCCGGGGTGCTGCAGATGACCTGGCTGTTCTGGCACGCCCGCCGCGCCGGTTTCCGCTTTGCGTTGAAGCGCCCGCGCCTGACTGGCGACGTGCGCCAGCTCGGCGTGCTGATCCTGCCTGCGGTGTTCGGGGCCGGGATCTACCAGATCAGCCGGTTCATCGATTTGTTCTTCCTGGGGCGGCTGGAGGAAGGCTCGTTCGTGTTCCTTGCCCTGGCCGACCGGCTCAACCAGTTGCCTTTGGGGATCATCGGGATTGCCCTTGGCACCGCGATCCTGCCCGCGCTGTCGCGGTTCATCGCGCTGGACGATGCCGGCGGCGCGCAGCGGGTGCAATCGAACGCGATCGAGCTGGGGCTGCTGCTGACCGTTCCGGCCGCGGTCGGGCTCTACTTCGCCGCCCAGCCGCTGGTCAGCGCGTTCTATTTCGGCGGGAAGTTCGGCGCGGACGATGTCGCGGCGACGTCGGCCGTGGTTGCGATGCTGGTGGTCGGGCTGCCCGCCTATGTGATGGTCAAGGTGCTGACCCCGGGCTTCTTCGCCCGGCGCGATACCAAGACGCCGGTCTATACCGCCGGGATATCGATGCTGGTCAACATCGCCCTTAACCTGGCCTTGATCCCCATGCTGGGCGTGGCCGGGCTGGCGCTGGCCGGATCGATCGCGGCCTGGACCAATTGCGCGCTGCTTTATGGCGTGCTGCACCGGCGCGGCCATTTTGCAGTCGAGCCTGACCTGTGGACCCGGATTGGGCGGATCGCATTGTCCGCCGCGGCGATGGGCGCGGCGATCCACTTCCTCGCTCCGCTGGGTGCCGAATGGTACGGCGCGGGGGCCGGGGCGCGGGTCGTCAGCATCTTGGCGCTGGTCGGCACGGGCGCCTTCGTCTATTTCGCGCTGGCCTGGCTCAGCGGGGCGATCGATCGCAGCAAGATCGCCATGCTGACCCGCCGCCAAGCCAATCCAACCGAGTAACCGTTTCATGCGCATCGTTTCCGGCATCCAGCCCACCGGCAATCTCCACCTCGGCAATTACCTGGGGGCGATCCGCAATTGGGTGCGCATGCAGGATGAAGTGGCGGCCAGCGGGGGCCTCAGCCTCTATTTCCTCGCCGATCTCCACGCGCTCAGCCAGCCGCATGTGCCCGCCGAACTCGCCGCCAATTGCCGCGAGATGGTCGCCGCCTTGCTCGCCTGCGGGATTGATCCCGACAAGTCGGTGCTGTTCAACCAGGCCCAGGTCCCCCAGCATGCCGAGCTGCAATGGCTGCTGAGCGGCACCGCGCGGATGGGCTGGCTCAGCCGGATGACCCAGTGGAAGGACAAGTCCGGCAAGAAAGGCGACAGCCAGTCGGTCGCGCTGTTCACTTACCCCGTGCTGCAGGCCGCCGACGTGCTGCTGTATCAGGCGACCCACGTGCCGGTGGGCGACGACCAGAAGCAGCACCTGGAACTGGCCCGCGACATCGCGCAGAAGTTCAACAACGACTTCTGCACAGAGGACGCGCCGGTCTTTACCCTTCCCGAACCGACCATCCCGCCCGAAGCCGCCCGGATCATGAGCCTGCGCGACGGCGCGGCGAAAATGAGCAAGAGCGATCCCAGCGACATGAGCCGGATCAACCTGACCGACGATGCCGATGCGATCATGCAGAAGATCAAGAAGGCCAAGACCGACCCCGAGCCGCTGCCGGAAGACAAGGCCGGGCTGGAAGGCCGCCCCGAGGCCGCAAATCTGGTTGGCATTTACGCCGCGATGGCTGGAACGTCGGTCGAGGCGGTGCTGGCAGAGTTCGGCGGCCACGGCTTCGGCAAGTTCAAGCCAGCGCTGGGCGAACTGCTGGTCGAAAAGCTCGCCCCGATCAACACGCGCTTTGGCGAATTGCGCAGCGACCCAGGCGCGCTCGACGCGATCCTGCGCCAGGGCGCAGCCAAAGCCCGCGAACTGGCAGTGCCGACGCTCGAAGCAACCTACAAAGCACTGGGGCTATTGCGCGGCTAATCCCGTTCAGGCACACATTGTGCCATTCAAGCGCGATTAAGCCTGCTTGGCGCAAGCTGCTGACGATCTTAATATTTGCGCGGGTCCGTCTGCGAGTCGCAGGCTTGCCGGATCAACAGGGAGTTTGGGTTTGATGACGCATAACCGCTTCACGCCGACGGGCCTGGTCAAGGCCGCAGTCGCATCGCTGATGCTGGCGGCGCTGGCTGCCTGCGCCACGCCGTTCAAGGCCAATGTCCAGCGCTTCAATGCGCAATTGCCCGCGCCGCAGGGCCAGACCTTTGCCGTGGTGGCCGAGGACAAAGCCCTGGCTGGCGGCCTCGAGTTTTCGCAATATGCCAGCCTGGTTTCGGCCAAGATGCGCGCGCTGGGCTATGTCCCGGCCGCCGACCCGGCCTCGGCCGACATGGTCGTTCGCTTTGACTATGGAGTGGACAAGGGCCGTGAGAAGGTGCGTTCGACCGGCTATGGCGATCCGTTCTGGAACCCTTGGTACGGCTTTGGCCACCGTGGCTATTACCGCCCTTACTACCGCCCCTACCGCCCGTTCGGTGCCTGGGGTTATGGCTGGAACAATTCGTTCTTCGATCAGGGCTATGAAAGCTACACCGTCTACATCAGCGGTGTTTCGCTGAAGATCGACCAGAAGGACGGCAAGCGCCTGTTCGAAGGCCGCGCCGAAGCCGCCAGCACCTCCAACCGCCTGCAATACCTGGTGCCCAACCTGGTCGAGGCGATGTTCACCGACTTCCCCGGCAACAACGGCGAAACGGTGCGGATCTCGGTGGCGCCGGAGAAGAAGAAGAATTGATCGGCAATCGCTGGTCAAACGAAAGGGCGGGTTCCGAGAGGAGCCCGCCCTTTTCGCATAGGCAAGGTCAGAGCGTCAGTCCGCCATGGCATCCTGAAGGCCCAGATGGGTCACGAACGGCGCAAAATCCTTGTCGCTGAACAGCAAGGCGTGGCCGTCTGTTATGCAGCGGGTGGCAATGATGGTGTCGATCGTCTTGCGCACGCTCACCCCCAGGCTGCGCAGACGGCGAAAGTTGCGGGCTGCCTCAATCGCTAGCTCTTCGCCGCCCAATTCGATCATCTCCAGCGTGCCAAGCAGCTCGCGAGTGCGGTTGAAATCTCGTTCGCTGTCGATGCCCTGCAGCACTTCGGTGAGGATCAGGTCACCGATCGCAAGCCGTGTCACCGGCAGCAAGACCTGCAATCGCGCAACCTGCGGGGTTGGATTTCCGCGCAGAAAATCGATCCAGACGCTGAAATCGACCAGGATCATCCATCGCGCCGCATGGCATCAAGATCGCCTTGCCAATCGATCTTGCCGTAAAGTGCCAGGACTTTTGACTGGCGGTTGACGTCGATCAGCAGCCGCAAGGCATCTTCCACCACCGCGCGCTTGGTGCGCTTGCCCGAAGCGGCCAGGGCATCGGCCATCAGCCGGTCATCAATCTCGATGTTGGTGCGCATGTGTATCATTCCTTCAAATATACACCTAGCGCAGTTTCAGTTGCGGTGCAACTACCCCTCCAGCGCCATCACCCCGCCGGTCGAGCCAAACCCGCCCTCGCCGCGCGCGGTCTCGTCGAGTTCTTCGACTGGCAGCCAGGCGGCGCGCGTAACCGGGGCGAGCACCAGCTGGGCCACGCGGTCGCCGCGGCGAATGGCGAAGGGCTCGTGCCCGTGGTTGATCAGGATCACCTTCAGCTCACCGCGATAGTCGCTGTCGATCGTGCCGGGGGTATTGGGCACGGTGATCCCGTGCTTGAGCGCGAGGCCCGAACGCGGGCGGACCTGGATTTCGTAACCGGGGGGTATTGCCAAAGCCAGCCCGCTCGCCACCGCGTGCCGCACGCCCGGCGCGATCGTCACATCCTCGGCGGAGAGCACGTCCATCCCTGCTGCGCCCTGGGTGGCATAGGCCGGCAGATCGAGCCCCTCACCATGCGGCAGGCGCTTGACCAGCACGGGAACGTCAGGTGTCGGCTTCTTCTCCGACAAGGGCATCGGCAATCCTTTCGACCAGGGCTTGGGCTACCTGGTCCTTTGCCATCTCGGGAAGCATTTCGACAGTCTTGGCGGTGATGATATGCACCAGATTGGCATCGCCGCCCATCACATCGCCAGAAACGTCGTTGGCTATGATCCAGTCCGCGCCCTTGCGCTTGCGCTTATCCTTGGCGTGTTCGACCACTTTCTCGGTTTCGGCGGCAAAGCCGACCACCAGCTTGGGGCGCTTGTCGCTGACCGCGACCATGGTCAGGATGTCAGGATTCTCGGTCAGCCGCAGCGCCGGCGGGGCCGACCCGCGCTTCTTCATCTTTTCCTTGTGTTCGTCGGTCGAGCGCCAGTCGGCCACCGCAGCGACCATCACCGCAACATCAGCGGGCAAAGCGGCTTTGACCGCATCGGCCATCTGCCGCGCGGTTTCGATATTGATCCGCTCTACCCCTGGCGGGGTTGCCAGGTGCACCGGCCCGGAAACCAGCGTCACCCGCGCACCCAGCCGCGCGGCGGCGGCGGCAATCGCATAGCCCTGTTTGCCCGACGAGCGATTGGCGATGTAGCGCACCGGATCGATCGGCTCATGCGTCGGGCCGGCGGTGACCAGCACGTGCTTGCCCTTGAGCGGGCCCTCGGGATCGATCACCGCAGCTTCATCCGGCGCGAAATCGGGCTGGCCGATCAGCGGATTGGCAAGGAAGTCTTCCGGCAGAATTTCCGGCGCGGCATCGGGATCGTCCTTGACCACGTGGTTGAGCGCTTCGGGATCGGTCGGCGGAGCGGCCTTGGCCTTGCCTTTCTTGGACAGGATCGGATTGTCGAGCAGGACCTCGGGCGGGGGAATTTCGCCTTCCGGCTCGGGCTCGAAGTCGACATATTCGCCTTCCAGCTCGACCGCGTCGAGGTCGATTGTCTTGCCCTTGGTGGCGCGCGGGATAATGCTGCCCGACAGCCCGCCAAGCCCGGTATCGACGCTTTCGGGCGCTTCGAAGCTCCCCAGGTCCAGCTCAGGCTCGGGCGCAGGCAGCAGCATGGTTTCGAGGCCCAACAGCTGGCACACCGCGTTCCACACCGTCACCGGCTCGGGCAGTCGCCCGGCACCGTATTCGCCGCAAGCCATCGGCCCTTCGTCGGGATCGAGCACATGGACGCCGCGCTCGATCAGGCTCTTGACGTTGTCCTGCGTCGCCTTGTGTTCCCACATCCGCACGTTCATCGCCGGGACCGCGAGCACCGGCTTGTCGGTGGCGAGCAGCAGCGTGGTGGCCATATCGTCGGCGATGCCGTGGGCCATCTTGGCGAGCAGATCGGCGGTTGCCGGGCAGACCACCACCAGGTCGGCGCTGCGCGAGAGCTGGATATGGCCCATCTCGACTTCGCTGGTCAGGTCCCACAGCGTGGTGTGCACCGGGTTTTCACTGAGCGCGGCCAGCGTCATCGCAGTGATGAATTTGGAGCCGCCCTCGGTCAGCACGCAAGTAACCTCGCCGCCGCCCTTGCGGATCAGGCGGACAAGCTCGCAGGCCTTGTAAGCGGCAATGCCGCCCCCGACCACCAAGAGGATCTTAGGTCCAGTCATCGAAACGCGCTTGTGCAACGCCATCCCTTTATGCGCAACAGGCTTTGCTTGGCCCTCGCCTTGGGGCAAGGTGGCTAAATTGGGGTGTAGCGAGAGGGTTACCGAAATGCGAATTGCCGTGATTGCACTGATTGTGCTGGCCGGAATGTTCAACCTGGGGCTGGGAATCAGCTTCCTCTACGATCCGGGCGGGATGGGGCTGCAATTCGGGGTTTCACCCAACGGCCCGCTGGGCTTTGCGGTGCTGCGCGCGGATTTCGTGGCGTTCTTCCTGCTGGCCGGTTTCTGCATGGTGCGCGGGGCCTGGCGCCGCAATGGCGATCTGCTGCTGGTCCCGGCCGCGCTATTCGGCATCGCCTTCTGCGGGCGGGCGATCAGTGCAATCGTCTCTGGGACAGATACACTTTCTGGCCAACAACCCTTTTTCCAACCGATGATCTTCGAAGCAGTGCAATTTGTGCTGCTGGTGGTGGGCTGGAAAGTGGTGCCGCACCACAAGATCGAAGAAATCGCGAGCTGATCAGCGGGCGGCCCTTGCCAGCGAACCCACCGCCCGCGGCACAAAGGCGAGGCCAACAAACATCGCCGGGGCAATCACCGCGCCCCAGTAGAAGTTGTCCGGCCGCCCGGCGATCATGAAGGCCAGGCCGTAGCCCAGGTAAAGCAGCGTCGCGGTGGTGCCGAGCGGGCTTTTCCAGCTCGCCCAGCCCAGCACCATCAGCATCACCAGCGGCCCGGCGACGAAATGCGGCAGGAACCGCATGTTGCTGGACAGCACCACATTGGACAGCCAGCCCGACAGCCCGCGCAGTTCCAGCCAGGCCGGACCCATCGGATCGCTGGGCAGCACGTGCTGCGCCACCTGCCCCAGGTGCCAGGCCAGATAGAGCCCGAACAAGGCCACCAGCGCCCCCCAGGCCGCGCTTTCCTTCCAGTCGCGCCGCCACAGTGCCAGTGCGCCCATCAGCAGCACATAGGGCAGCACATGCTCGCGGATCGCCAAGGCGAGGCCCGCGATCAGCACGGCCCCCAGCCATTTCTTGCCCGGCCGGTGCAATGCCAGCGACAAGGCGATCAGCATCCCGGCCCACAATTCGTGAAGCACGAAGTAATAGCGGTTGAGACCCAGGCTGGCCCCCATGAACATCAGCGCGGTGCCGATGCGCTGGAACTGGGCCCCGCCCGGCTCTTCGCCCAGCCGCTTCCACCAGGCCAATACCACCGCAACCAGCAGCACCAAGGCAGCACCCAGGCTGCCGGGCACCAGCACTTCGGCGCCCCTTCCGGTGTCCCCCAGCCAAACCGAGAGCCAGGCCAGCGTCGGCAGCCGCACCGCGACCCCGGGGCGCAGCGGGTAATTGGACTTGCGGTGCTCCTCGGCAGCGACCGCGTAATAGTCTTCGCCTTTGCCGATCCGCTGGATCACCCGGTCATAGAGCGCCAGATCATCGTCGCGCGGGCGGGCCGCTTCCTTGTTCGCCTCGCCGCCGGCGACCGCCTCGACAAAGCCGACGGTCTTGGTCTCTTGCTGGCCGGCCCGGATCGGGACCAGCGCCGAAGCGACCAGAATCAAGCCCAGCGCCGCCAGCAGCAACCGCGCGGGCAAGCGGCCCCACTGGGCAAAACGGTCATCGGCGGCTGGCGTTGCGGTCATGGAATTCCCCTTGGGCACTATCTGCAATCAGGCCCGGCGCGGCGCAAGTCAGCCCGCAGGAACACGTGGATATCGTCGTTAGCTTGCGATTCACTTGCAGCGCCCTACATAGGCCTTTGAAAGGATCGCTCGCCCCATGAACGACGAACAGCCCAAGGGTTCGCCCTGGATGAAGAACCTGATGATCTGGGGGGGGATTTTCCTCGCCCTGCTGCTGGTGGTATCCATGTTCAATCCCCGCGGCGAGGCTGCGGCGCAGCAAATCTCCTATTCCGAATTCCGCGCCAAGGTGAAGGAAGGGCAGGTCGCCTCGGTGGAGGTTGGCGAGAAGAAGATCCTGGGCAAGTTCAAGGACGACAAGCCCTTTGTCACAACCCCGCCGCCCAACGATCCCGCGCTGACCGACATGTTGTTTGCCAGCGGCGTGAAGGTCGATGGCAAGCCGGTCGAGGAAGGCAATCTGCTTGCGGCGATGCTGATCAACCTCCTGCCGATCCTGCTGATCGTCGCGCTGGCGGTGTTCCTGTTCCGGCAGATGCAGAAAGGCGGCGGGGCTGGCGGAGCCATGGGATTTGGCAAGAGCAAGGCCAAGATGCTGACCGAAAAGCAGGGCCGGGTGACTTTTGCCGACGTTGCCGGGATCGACGAAGCCCGCGAGGAACTGGAAGAGATCGTCGATTTCCTCAAGGATCCGCAGCGCTTCTCCAAGCTGGGCGGTCAGATCCCCAAGGGCGCGCTGCTGGTCGGCTCGCCGGGTACCGGCAAGACCCTGCTGGCGCGCGCGATCGCGGGTGAGGCGGGCGTGCCGTTTTTCACGATCTCAGGTTCAGACTTTGTCGAAATGTTCGTCGGCGTCGGCGCCAGCCGCGTGCGCGACATGTTCGAACAGGCCAAGAAGAACGCGCCGTGCATCGTCTTCATCGACGAAATCGATGCGGTTGGCCGCCACCGCGGGCATGGCCTGGGCAATTCGAACGACGAGCGCGAGCAGACGCTCAACCAGCTGCTGGTCGAAATGGACGGGTTTGAGGCCAACGAGGGCATCATCATCATCGCCGCGACCAACCGTCCCGACGTGCTCGACCCCGCGCTGCTGCGCCCGGGCCGGTTTGACCGCCAGGTCGTGGTGCCGCTGCCCGATATCGAAGGGCGCGAAAAGATCCTGGGCGTCCACATGAAGAAAGTGCCGCTGGCCCCCGACGTTGAGGCGCGCACCATCGCGCGCGGCACGCCGGGCTTTTCGGGTGCGGACCTTGCCAACCTGGTCAACGAAGCTGCGCTCTTGGCCGCGCGCCGCAACAAGCGGCTGGTCGCGATGCGCGAGTTTGAGGACGCCAAGGACAAGGTTCTGATGGGCGCCGAACGCCGCTCGATGGTGATGGACGACGACGAGAAGAAGATGACCGCCTATCACGAGGCCGGCCACGCTCTGGTCATCATCCACGAACCCGCGCACGATCCGATCCACAAGGCCACGATCATCCCGCGCGGCGGGGCGCTGGGCATGGTCATGCACATGCCCGAACGCGATCGCTATTCGTACCACCGCGACAAGATGCACGCGGATCTTGCCTGCGCGATGGGCGGACGCGTGGCCGAAGAACTGATCTTCGGGCACAACAAGGTCTCGTCGGGCGCCAGCTCGGACATCCAGTACGCCACCCGGCTCGCCCGCGCGATGGTGACCAAATGGGGCATGTCGGACAAGCTGGGGCCGCTCCAGTACGAGGAAACCCAGGAAGGCTACCTTGGCTATGGCGGCTCGGCCCGGACCATGTCTTCGGCCGAAACCAACAAGCTGATCGACGCCGAAATCCGCGCTCTGGTCGAAGGCGCGCACAAGCGTGCAACCGAGATCCTCAAGAAGAACATCAAGCAGCTGCACCTGATTGCCCAGGCCATGCTGGAGTTCGAAACCTTGAGCGGCGAAGAGATCACCGAGCTGCTGGCCAAGGGCAAACTCGATCGTCCCGACAAACCCAACGCCGCGCTGGAACTTCCGCCGGTCAAGGGTTCGGCTATCCCCAAGGCGGGCGGGCGCAAGGTGGCCGGGGCGGTTGCGCTGGACAAGGCCAGCTGACCCACGGGCTTCAATTCTCCCGCCCTCGTTCATGTTCTTGCAAGCCGCGCGCGGACAAGGCATGCAGCGACAAATCTGGCGGGAGAGCCCAATGAAAAGAATGATTGTGACGCTGGGACTGGTTCTGGCCCTGCCCACTGCACTCCATGCCGCTGCTGGTGAAATGAATGTCGCGACATTCTTGGCAAAGGCCGACGCGCTGAAAGCCAAGGGTGCGATGGCGCTGTTTTCAAGCGATGTGAACCTGCTCAAGGCCGAAGGCACCGCAGCGGGCGAAGCATACCGCGCACGGCTGGCCAAGGAACGCGCCGCCGGGCGGCCGTCAAGCTGTCCGCCCCAGGGGGTCAAAGTCAACAGCAACGATGTTCTGGCGCACCTGCGCGCTTATCCGACCAGTGCGCGGCCCAAGGTTTCGATGAAACAGGCCATGGCTGACTTCTTCATCAAGAAGTATCCTTGCCGCTGATCCGAAAAAGGCCCGCCTCCCCTGGGGAAGCGGGCCTTTTCGATGGGGCAGGAGCGAAGGCTTAGCCTTCGTAGTCGCCGCCGATCGAGGTATTGCGCACCGGCGCGGCGGCAGTGATCCGCAGCGCTTCAGCCGACTGGCTGAGCGAGCCGACATCATCGATTTCATCGTCATCGTCAGGCAGCACGCGCTGGAGCGAGCCGATCACCGATTCCTTGAGGTTGGCCGGGTGCACGGTCTGCTCGGCAATCTCGCGCAGCGCCACAACCGGGTTCTTGTCACGGTCACGATCGATGGTGAGCTCCGCCCCGCCCGAAATCTCGCGCGCACGCTGCGCGGCCATCAGCACCAGGTCGAAACGGTTGGGGATCTTGTCGACACAATCTTCAACGGTAACGCGCGCCATCAGGCACTCCAGTTCATGCAAATTCAGGGAATGGCCGCGCTTAGCGACCTTGTGATTGATAAGTCAAGAAAAAATCGTATAAATCGTTGATTTAGAACGATGTTATTCCGCGAATCACCGCACCTTCTTCCCCCTTGATGGGGGAAGGATAGCGAAGCTTGCTCCTGCAAGGAGCTAGCGCAGCTTGGATGGGGGTGATGCCCGCCCCAACAATTGACCGAGCCGGACCATGCAGCCATCACCATTTTCCAGCACGTCATTGTTCCAGAAACGGATCACCTGATACCCTTCGCTTTCGATGTTCGCGGTCCGCCTGGCATCAACCTCCCGATTGTGCTGCCCGCCATCAATCTCGACCACAACCCGCAGTCGGTGACTGGCAAAATCGACGATGTGGTGACGCAGGGGAACCTGAAACCGGAAGCGTGCTTCAGCGAAGTTCTCCTTGAGCAGACGCTGCATTCGGAGTTCAGCCGCTGTGGCGTTTTTGCGGAGCTCGCGAGCGCGGATGATCGAGATCGGAGGCGGATGCTTCTTCATTGGCGTTGAGTATAGCCGAGAGATCACCCCCATCCAACTGCGGCTAGTTCGCTACGCTCTCAAGCCTTCGTATCCTTCCCCCATCAAGGGGGAAGTAGTGCGCCCTTCTTCCCCCTTGATGGGGGAAGGATAGCGAAGCTTGCTCCTGCAAGGAGCTAGCGCAGCTTGGATGGGGGTGATCTCTCGGTCTGGCGCGAATTTTGACGGCATCACTATCCGGGCGGAATCATCACTCATCATCCCCGTGACCGTACTTGCGGTCGTCGGCCAGGTTGCCGAATTTGGTGAACTCGCTCTGGAAGTGCAGGTAGACGTTCCCGGTCGAACCGTGGCGCTGTTTGGCGATTATCACGGTGGCCTTGTTGACCACTTCTTCGTGGCGTTCTTCCCACTTGCGGTATTTCTCAAGCGCGTCGGGCGAACTGGTTTCGCTCGGTTGGTCGGGCTTGGCGGCGTTGTGGTAGTATTCCTCGCGGAAGATGAACCAGACCATGTCGGCGTCCTGCTCGATCGAGCCTGATTCGCGCAGGTCCGACAGCTGCGGGCGCTTGTCCTCACGGCTTTCGACCGCGCGGGAAAGCTGCGAGAGCGCGATCACCGGGACCGACAGTTCCTTGGCCAGTGTCTTGAGCCCGCGGCTGATTTCCGAGATTTCGTTGACCCGGTTGTCGCTCGCCCGGCCCGATCCCTGCAGCAGTTGCAGGTAGTCGACCACCACCAGCCCGATATTGTGCCGCCGCTTCAGCCGCCGCGCGCGGGTCCGCAGCGAGGCAATCGACAGCGCCGGGGTATCGTCGATGTAGAGCGGCAATTCGGCCAGGCGCTGGCTGGCGAAGGAGATCTGCTGGAAATCCTGGTGGCTGATCGAGCCTTTGCGCAGCCGCTCGCTGCTGATCTCGGCCTGTTCGGCCAGGATACGCGTGGCGAGCTGGTCGGCACTCATTTCCAGGCTGAAGAAGGCGACCGGCGCGCCGACTGACTTGTCGGGCGCGATCCCGTCCTTCATGTCGCGCAGGTACCGTTCGGCGCAGTTGAAAGCGATGTTGGTGGCGAGCGAGGTCTTCCCCATCGCCGGACGGCCCGCCAGGATCACCAGGTCCGAATCGTGCAGGCCGCCGATCTTGTAGTTGAGATCGTCGAGGCCGGTGGTCAGTCCCGAAATGTGCCCGCCCGAATTGAGCGCCTTTTCGATCTGCTGGATCGCGGTCAGGCTGGAAGTGCGGAAAGTGACTGCCTCGTTGCCGACCGATGCCCCTTCGGAGACGCGGTAAAGCGCCGCCTCGGCCTCGGAAATCTGCTCCATCGGCTCGACGCTCTCGCTGGTGTCGAGCGCGGAGTTGACCAGGTTGCGGCCGACCGCGACCAGTTCGCGCAGCAAGGCCAGGTCATAGATCTGCTCGGCCAGTTCGCGCGGAGCGAGCAGGCCTTGCCCGTCGGCGGTCAGCCGCGCGAGATAGCTGGCCCCGCCCAGTTCCTTGAGCGCCTCGTCGGCTTCGAAATAGGGCCTCAGCGTGACCGGGGTGACCACCGCCTTGCGGTCGAGCAACTGGCCGATCCGCTCATAGATCCGGGCGTGGATCGGCTCGAAGAAATGGTCGGGCCTGAGCGGCGTGACCAGTTCCTCGATCACCCGGTTGTCGATCAGCACCGCCCCCAGGAACGCCGCCTCCGCCTCGACATTGCTGGGCAGCGCCCGCGCGGCGACTTCATCAGGGCGGGTCAGGAGGATCGGTTCGGCCATAGTTCGCGTTCCATGCGCCGTTGCCGGGTGGGGTGCAAGAGAGTGCCTTCACGCACAGGCTGTGGATAGCGGGGATGATCCTCCCCGGCACGGGGAGGGGGACCATGCGAAGCATGGTGGAGGGGTACGTGCTAGTGGTCCTGCGCTCGCCGGACAACTTGGGATCACTCGCACGTACCCCTCCACCACCTTCGGTGGTCCCCCTCCCCGTTCCGGGGAGGAAGGGCCTTGCCCGCGAATCTTGCATCTGCGAAAAGCCCGCCAGCATGCCCGACCCGCGGATCATCCATATCGAGCTCGACGAAGCGACGATCCTGTGGCGCAATGCCGATATCGAGCAGGAACGGCGGATCGCGATCTTCGATCTGATCGAGGAAAACCTGTTCAAACCCATGCGCGCCTGGGAGGCCGGGCACGAGGGACCCTACCGGATCAAGCTGGCGGTCGATGACGGACGCTTGCTGCTCGAAGTGGCCGACCAGGATGGGCAGCTGCTCGAACAGCTGATCCTGGGCCTCGGCCGGTTCCGCCGTCCGATCCGCGAATATTTCGCGATCTGCGATTCGTACTACCAGGCGATTCGCAAGGCCACCGCCAGCGAAATCGAGACGATCGACATGGCCCGCCGCGGGGTCCACAACGAGGCGGCCGAACTGCTGCTCGAACGGCTGCAAGGCAAAGTCGAAACCGATTTCGCCACCGCCCGGCGGCTGTTTACGCTAATCTGCGTTTTGCATATCAGAGGCTAGATTGCACCGATATCCAGCTGATGGCACCCTGGACTGAATCTCGGCACAATCTAGACTGACCAACACAGGGGTTCGCAGATTCATGGCACGCACCAAGACCAGTCGCTGGCGGCTGCGCCTGTTTGGCGCGGTGCTGCTGTTGGCGCTGATCGCGGCGGGCTGGGGCTGGTGGACGGTCCATCACTGGCGGCCCGCGAAAAGCGACTATCCGGTCCAGGGGATCGAGGTTGGCAGCGAGGACGGGAAAGTCGATTGGAAGGCGGCCAAGGCGATCGGGGCGAGCTTTGCCTATCTCGATGCCTCGGCCAGCGCCTTTGCCCGCGATCCGGCCTTCAGCCAGAACCTGGAGGATGCGCGCGCGGCCAGGCTTCAGATCGGCGCGGTGCATCAGTACGATCCGTGCCAGCCGGCCGAAAAGCAGGCGGCCAATTTCATGACCGTGGTCGCCCGCGATTCCGCAATGCTGCCGCCCGCGCTCGCGCTCGACATGCTGGCCGACGATTGCCCGGTCAAAGTCACCGACGCGGCGGTGCTGAGCGAGCTGATGACTTTCCTCAACCAGATCGAAACCCACACCGGCAAGGCGACGATCCTGAAGATTTCACGCAGCTTCGAAAAACGCTATCATCTCGCGGCGCGGATCGACCGCAACCTCTGGCTGGAGAGCACCTATATGCTGCCCGAATATGCGGGGCGCCCCTGGACGCTGTGGACCGCCAATGCAATGCTCAACAGCGAAGCCAGCGCCAATGCGCTGCGCTGGGTGGTGGTAAGCCGGTGAGCTGGACCCGCGAAAGCCTGATCGCCGCCGCCCGCGAAGCCGCCAGCAAGGCCTATGCCCCCTACTCAAACTTCCACGTCGGCGCGGCACTGGGCTTTGCCGATGGCTCGGTGGTAACCGGGGCCAATGTCGAGAATGCCAGTTACGGCCTGACGCTCTGTGCCGAGACTGTCGCGGTCGGCAAGGCGCTCAGCGAAGACTGGCGCGGCAGGCTTGAGGCCGTGGCGGTGATCGGCGGCAAGTCCGGTGCGCTCGGCGCTGGGGATCCGGTGACGCCATGCGGGCGCTGCCGCCAGGTGCTCAACGAAGTGGCCGCGCTGGGCGAGAGCGATCCGCAGGTGTGGTGCGTCGGGGAAGCGGAAGTGCTGGAACTGCGGCTGTCGGATCTGCTGCCGCGCAGCTTTGGTCCGTCAAGCCTCGCCTAAAGATCCTCCCCCCACGGGGGAGGGGAACCGCGAAGCGGTGGAGGGGGGTGGGCAAATTGCGCGCGGCAGCGCGCAAGCTGCTGCCGCAGCTTTTTCGGTTAACCCCCTTCCGTCTCGCTGCGCGAGCCACCTCCCCCAAAGGGGGAGACTCTTAGCTTGTGGAAGCGATCAGCTCTCGCCTAACCACTCCAGCAAGGCCCCCATGCAATCGCGGCCCAGGATCGCGCTACGTTCCGCGCTCCACCCTTGCGCCTCGCACGGCAGGTCATTGTTGTCCTTGAACGGCATTTCCAGCGTCATCGCCACCGCGCCGAAGCGTTCGGCGAGCTGGTTGGTGCTCATCGTCAGGTTGGCCTTGCCAGGGCCGGCGATCGGATAGCCGAGCCGGGTCTGGAAATCGGGGGTCCGCCGCTTGAGGATCGCGCAGTAGCGATCATAGCCTTCCTGCTGTCCATCCCGCATCGAGGGGATGCCGTGGAAGCCCGCCAGGAACACCGCCGGGATCGCCTCGTCGCCGTGGACGTCCATCGCGAAGTCCACGCCGGTGGCGTCCATTGCATCACGGATGCACAGCACTTCGGGGCTCTTCTCCGCACTGGGGCTGGCCCATTCGCGGTTGAGGTTGATCCCTGCGGCATTGGTGCGCAAGTGCCCGCGGCGCGAGCCATCGGGGTTGGCGTTGGGCACGACGTGGAAAGTGCAGAGCTGGCGCAGCTTGCGCCCCACCGGATCGGCCGGATCGGTCAGGCAATCGAGCGCGCCTTCCATCCACCATTCGGCCATCGTCTCACCCGGATGCTGGCGGGCATAGAGCCAGACCTGTTTCGGCCCCTCGCCCAGGTTGAGGCAATCGATCGGCTGGCCATCAAGGCTGTGGCCCAGCACGCGGTGCTCTACCCCCAGTTCCAGCGCGGCTGCGCTGACCAGATCGTGGTGGCGCTCCATCGAATAGGGCGCGAAATAGGCGAACCAGGCAATGTTCGCGTCAGGCACAAAACGGATCGTCAGCGTGCCGCCGTCTTCTGCCTTGTCATAACTGGCGGGCGCACGGCCCCAGAACTCGCGGTCCTCGCTGACCGCCGCGTTGTAGTCGGGCCAGCCGCCGGGATAGGCCGAGCCCTCCAGCCCGGTGATCTTCAGTTCCAGCTCGCGGCCCTGACAGCCCGAGACGCGGAAGTGGAACCACTGGAAGAAGTCGCTGAGATGATCCTTGCGGACCTTGAGGCGGGCCGTGGTGCCGTCAATCGACAGCACTTCGATATTGCCGCCGTCAAACGCGGCGTCGATCTGGATTTGGGTCATTTGACCTCGATAGTCTCACCCGACTGTCCCGGAAAGCCCTTGAACAGGGCTTCGGTCATTTTGGGCGCACCCAGCGCGGTGTTGGCAAGCGGCGACTTGCTCGAAACGGTGAAGCTGGCACGGCCTTCCCACAGCGAGGCCCCGCTGGCGCGATCCTTGATCGTCACTGCCAGGTCAGTCGCAACCTTTGCACTGGGCTTGGGCGACAAGTTGAGCCCGATCCCGACACCCAGCCCTGACCCATAGGTCCCGGTCGATCCGCCCAGCCCGACTCTGACCGGGCTGCGGCCACCTTCGGGCTGCAAGGTCTGGCGCGAGAGGGTCATCGTGGCAACTTGCGCGCCGGTGCCAGGCGTTGCCTCGGTATAGCCCAGCAGCACCAGCTGGCGCATCACCGCCGCGCGGTAGCTCTGCCATTCGAGGTTGTTGCCATCTGTGCCCGGCGCCGGTTCGACCGAGATCGTGCCCTTGCCCAGCATCGAGACATCGGCAGCGTGGAAGCGGGTCACCTCGACCGGGCCGACCGGCGTGACGCAGCCGGACAGGGCGAGCAAGGCGGGGAACACCAGGGCGGGAACAAAGCGCTTCATCGCGGGCAACCTTTCAAAAGGGCGTCGGCGGGATTGTGAATCCGATAGCCCCGCGATGCAAGGGTTTAGGACGTGCCGACCCAATTGGCTCCAATAGCCCCTCCCCGGCGGGGAAGGGCTATTGTGGTTCGATCTGGTGGCGCCAAGGGCTAACGCTTCAGCGTCTGCTCACCCACTTTGCCCGGAAAGCCCTCGAACAGCACTTTGGCCAGCTTGTCGGCAATTGCCTGGTCGTCCCACTTGTTGTCGCCTTCGCGGGTGACGATTTCAGCCCGGCCTTCCCACAGCACCGCGCCGGTGGAGCGGTCCTTGATCCGGGTTTCGAGCCGGGTGGAGAGCAGCGCCGGGCGAGGCTTGGTGGCATCGTAGCGCAGCCCCAGCCCCAGCATGGTGCCGTAATTGGAAACCCCCATAGACATTTGGCCCGACAGGGGTTTGCGCTTTTCCTCGGCCGGAGCGGCTTCGCTGCGGACCACGCGGACTTCCGCAATCGGGCCCTGGCTCGAACCGCTGGGCAAAGCAGCAAAGCCCGAAGCGAGCAGCTTGCTTTCAACCGCGGCCTGGAACGTGGCGTTGATCCGGGGATCGCTGCTCCCCTCCTCATCCGCCATCGGCCCTACCGCGATCGGCCCGGAAGGATCCAGCGAAGCACCCTCGGCGCGGAACCGCGCGACCTCGATCCGGCCTTCCAGCGAAGGCGCGCGGCGCGCAGAGGCATGGCCCCAACCCGAATCGCCGCTCCATCCTGTCCGCCCCCAATGCCCCGGCTGCGCCATCAAGGCGGTTCCGGTGGTGGCCAGTACGACGACAATGGCAATTGTGAGCAAAGATGAGCGCGACAGGAGCATCGGAAACCTCAGGCATTGAAGGGGGCAAGACCACTCTTCGGCCTCACTACCTTGCAGGCAGATGAACACATCAGCGTTAACCACTTAATTGCCGGAACATGCTAGCTGCGTCGGCGTCATGACCAGCAAAGTCCCCGTCCTCGTTACTGGCGGCGCCGGCTATATCGGCAGCCACGCAGTCCTTGCGCTCACCGATGCCGGCTGGCCGGTCGCAGTGATCGACAACCTGACCACCGGCTTTCGCTGGGCGGTGCCCGAAGGGGTGCCGTTCTATCAGGGCGACATTGAGGATGCCGAGCTCTTGGCGCGGATCATTGCCGAACAGGGGATCAAGGCGGTGATGCATTTCGCCGGATCGATCATCGTCCCGGAATCGGTCGAGAACCCGCTGAAGTACTATCACAACAACACCGCCAAGAGCCGCGCGCTGATCGCCAGCGCTGTGGCGGGCGGGGTGCCGCATTTCATCTTCAGCTCAACCGCGGCGACCTATGGCATTCCCGAGGTTTCGCCGGTCAGCGAGGACAGCCCCAAGCTGCCGATCAATCCCTACGGCATGTCGAAGCTGATGACCGAGACCATGCTGGGCGATGTCGCGCGGGCGCATCCGATCAACTATTGCGCGCTGCGCTATTTCAACGTCGCCGGGGCCGATCCGCGCGCCCGCACCGGGCAATCGACTGCCGGGGCCACGCACCTGATCAAGGTTGCGGTCGAGGCGGCGCTGGGCAAGCGCAGCCACGTCGAAGTCTTCGGCACCGACTATGCCACGCCGGACGGCACCGGTGTGCGCGACTATATCCACGTCTCGGACCTGGCCAATGCGCACGTCCTGGCGCTGGAGGCCCTGATTGCCGATCCGGCGCAGTCGCTGACCATGAACTGCGGCTATGGCCGGGGCTTCTCGGTGCTCGAAGTGCTCGACGCGGTGGACCGGGTGACCAACCTGACGATCGAACGCAAGCTCAGCCCGCGCCGCGCGGGCGATCCCGATTCGCTGATCTCGGACAACCGCCGGATCAAAGCGACCCTGCCGTGGCAGCCGAAGTACGCCGATCTCGACACGATCGTCACCCATGCGCTGCAATGGGAACGGCGGCTGGGCGAAATTCGCGGATAACGAACTGGGCCGGACCCCTAAAGCCCTTCCCCTGTGGGGAAGGGTTGGGATGGGGGTTCGACCCCAGCGTGGTACCCCACCCCAACCCCTCCCCACCGGGGAGGGGCTTTTCGTCAGGATCAGGCGAAAGCTTCTTTCTTCCCCATGGCCTTGGCGCGGGACTGTGCAAGCATCCCGGCAAGACGAGACAGGGGAGACTGCCAATGATCCGCAGAGCCTTTCTGGGCGGTGCCGCGCTGCTTGCCATTGCCGCGGCAATGCCGGGGCAAGTGCTGGCCGATGCCAGCGACGGCCAGATCGCAGCCGTAATCGACGAAGGGCTCAATCGCAGCGAAGCGATGGTCATGGCCAGCCAGCTGATGGACGGGATCGGTCCGCGCCCCACCAATTCGCAGAACTATCGCCGCGCCTCTGACTGGGCGACCCAGCGGATGACCGCGATGGGGCTGCAGAATGTGCGCCGCGAACAATCCGATTTCGGCCTTGGCTGGAATGTCGAGAGCTTCCGCGCGGCGATGGTCACCCCGCGCCGGATCGAGCTGACCGCGATGCCGGTCGCCTGGTCGCCGCCGACCGAGGGCACCTTGCGCGCACCCGTTGTGGTAGCGCCGATCAGCAAGCCTGAGCATTTCGCCGCCTGGAAAGGCAAGCTGGCGGGCAAGGTGGTGATGATCAGCCCGCCCGGCACCAGCGGTGAGCCCACCAGGCCCGCATTCCGGCGGCTCGACGACAAGGCGATTGCCGAACACGACGACTATGACTTGCCGCACCACGATCCCGGCGCGGCCGACCTTCGGCTCCAGCGCTCCAACTTCCCGCTGGAGCTCAGCCGCTTCCTCAAGGCCTATTTCAACCTCGACAACGGCGGCGGCAAGATCCGCGGGATCTATGCCGAGGGCAACCTGGCGGCCGAAGGCACGCTCGGCAAATGGCTCAAGCCGTTCGCGGCGATGGGCGCGGGCAAAGTGGTGACTGGCAAGACTGGCGGTACCGACCACGTCTTCATGCAGGCGATCGGGCTGCCCGGATACCAGTTCATCCAGGACCCGCTCGACTATGACAGCCGGGTCCACCACACCTCGATCGACACGCTCGATCGCTTGCGCGGCGACGATCTACGCCGGGCCGCAACGGTGATGGCGGCGATGCTGCTGCAAGCCGCCAACAGCGATCGTGACCTGCCGCGCATGCCACTGCCATCGAAGCCGGTGCCAACCGACCCGTTCAAGATCCGCGATCCGGATGAATAGGACGCCGGACAAGGCCTTCCCCCTTGATGGGGGAAGGATACGAAGACTTGGCGACGCAGGAGCCTAGGCGAAGTTGGATGGGGGTGAGCGCGCCGCAAGCGCTTTGCCATACCGAGAGCACACCCCCACCCAACCTGCGCTAGCGAGCAAGCTCGCAAGCTACGGTATCCCTCCCCCAATCAAGGGGGAGGCGACTCACTGGTTGACTTCGCAATGAGTCGCCCTTAACGGCGCACCTTCAATTTCAGCGGCCTGGGGCCGCACCCGAGGAACTTATGAAGATTCGCAACAGCCTCAAGTCGCTCAAGGGCCGCCACCGGGACAACCGCGTGATTCGCCGCCGTGGCCGCACTTACGTGATCAACAAGACCAACCGCCGCTTCAAAGCGCGCCAGGGCTAAGCCCCGGCGGGGTCCGCTCGGCGGGCCCGGTTGAACGCATTGCGGCCCGCCTCCTCCCGGAGCGCGGGCCGAAACCTTTTTGGGCCAAGGGGTTTTCTATGAGCGGGCGAATCGAAGCCGTGGTGTTCGATGTCGGTAATGTGCTGGTCCGCTGGGACCGGCGGCTGCCCTTCGTGAACCACTTCGACGATCCGGCCGAGTTCGATCACTTCATGGACGAAGTGATCCCGCTGTCGTGGCATGCCGAGCACGACGCCGGGCGCCCTGCGGCCGAACTGGTGGCGGAGCGCTCGGCGCTGTTCCCGCATTACGCCCCGCTGATCCATGACTGGTTCGCGCGTTTCAACGAATCTATTCCGGGACCCGTCGAAGGCAGCGAGGATCTGGTCGAGGCGCTGCACGCGCGCGGCGTTCCCCTATACGCGATCACCAATTTCGGCGCCGATACCTGGGCCGGGTTCCGCCCGATCTTCCCCCTGGCCGAGCGGTTTCGCGATATCGTCGTTTCGGGCGTGGAGAAACTGGCCAAGCCCGACCCCGCGATCTACGCGCTCGCCGCCGCCCGGTTCGGCCACGCCCCCGCAGCGATGCTGTTCATCGACGACAGCCTGCCCAACGTCGTGTCCGCCCGCGAATGCGGCTGGCACGCGCATCACTTCGTCGATGCGGATGGTTTGCGTGCCGAACTGGCGGAATTTGGGCTGCTGGCTTGATTGGGCTTCACCCAAAGCACCAAAGAGGTTGCGCTTGCTGCGGAGCCGCTTGATCAATGGACCGTCGCGATTGACGCGGCACTTGAATAGAAAGCCGCGCCTTCGGCGCACCTGACCTCTTCGGTGCTTCGGGTGAACCAAAGAAAGGCCCCCGTTCTGAAAGAACGAGGGCCTGGAGGGGGGCTGTTAAGGTGCCTGGGGTCCGAGGGGGTAAGAGGGGAAACGGACCCTTTCGCGGTCAGGCAGCCGCGTTGCAGCGCTGGAGGTCTTCGGCGCTGAATTCACCCTTCGGGCCGGTGAATGAGGCAAGCTGGCCAAAATTCTTGGCGATCTTGACGCAGACGTTGCGCGGGGCCGAGCCATCGACCGCGCCGCGGCAGGAATCACCTTCGCACTTCCAGATAACGCCGTTGATGACCTTGCTCTTGGGCGCTTCGAGCGCGGCGGTGAGCTTGGCCGAATAGCTGTTGGTGCCGGCCTGCGCCGGTGTGGTGGTGGCCGAGAAGCTGATCACGGTCCCGGCGAGCGCCAGGCCGGCTGCGAGCAGGCTGCGCGAAAGCGATTGTGCGTTGATCGTGTTCATGGTTCTAATCCCTTATCCTGTTGCGCACGCAAGGATCGAAAGGGGTCCTGGGAGGGAGACTCGATTTGCGTTGCTAATCGCTACCTAACCTGATAGGTTTTCAGTTGCAACTAGAAACTGTGCATCGCAGCAAAGATTTTTTTGTGCAACTGGAAGTGCAATTGCGTTAGGCTGCGATCAGGGACACGGGGACGCATACGATGGGTAAACTGACCGAACCGCTGGGTGACATGCAGAACTGCGGGCTTCCCGCGGCGCTGGAGGTGATGGGCGAACGCTGGAGCTTCATGATCCTGCGCGCCGGGTTCAACGGCCTGCACCATTTCGAGGAGTTCCTCACGACGCTGGGGATCGCCCGCAACATCCTGTCGAATCGCCTCGCCCGGCTGGTCGAACACGGCATCATGAAGCGGGAAGCCTTGGCCGAAGACCGCCGCAAGATCGAATACCGCCTGACCGAGAAGGGCCTTGACCTGCTCCCCGCCATGCTCGCGCTGCGCCAGTGGGGCGAAAAGTACGGCGTCGGCGTACCCAGCAACCCGGTGCTGTGCGACGCCCGCGACGGCCACCCGATCGCCGAAATCGCGATCCACGCCCACGACGGGCGGCGGCTGGGCTATTGGGAACTAGAATGGCGCGAGGCAGCCGATATCGGCAAAAGCGCGGCTGAGTATGATGACCAGGCGGTCAAGCCGCAGCTCAACGTCCTGAGGTAGGGCCCCTTACCCAAGCCGGTGGATTGCACTTGCGCGCACCGCCGGCAACCCGCATCGTGCTGTGATGCAGCAAGCAGAAACCGAACTCGCCTCGCGCACCGTGATCGAAGCGATCGCCAAACGCCTGCTGCTGCGCGCCGACTACAACGGCGCCCCACTGCTCCTCGCCCCGCACCAATTGTACGAGCGCCACGGCGATCTCCACATCGGCGCGATCAACACCGCCAAAGTCTGGAAGGAAGGCGAAGCCCCGCGCCTCGGCAGCTACAAGCTGGCCGGCCTGCGCAACCTGACGCTGACCGCCGATCCGTTCGAGCCGGTGGCTGGACTGGGGCAGGACTTGCCCCGTGAGGGCGACAAGCTGATCCTGGCGGTTTGAGCTAGTTTCGCGGCGCCACCCGCCGATAGCTGAGCGCCTCGGCCACGTGGATCCGCCCTACCCCGTCACTTCCCGCAAGGTCCGCAATCGTCCGCGCCACGCGCAGCATCCGGGTGTAGCCGCGCGCGGAGAGCCGCATCGCTTCGGCGGCCTGCATCAGCAGCTTGCGCCCCGGCTCGTCGGGGGTGGCGTGCCTTTCCAGCAAGTCGCCGTCGAGTTCGGCATTGGTGCGTTTGCCGACCGGGGCCATCCGTTCGGTCTGGACGGCCCGCGCCGCAGCGACGCGGGCGGCGACTTCGGCGCTGCCTTCGGCGGGGGGCGGGAGCGCGAGGTCGGCGGCGCTGACGGGATCGACATCGACATGGAGGTCGATCCGGTCGAGCAGCGGGCCTGAGACTTTGCTCTGGTAATCGGCCGCACAGCGCGGCGCGCGTGAACAGGCCAAGGCCGGATCGCCGAGGTGCCCGCAGCGGCACGGGTTCATCGCCGCGATCAGCTGCACTCTGGCCGGGAAAGTGACATGGGCATTGGCCCGCGCGACATCGACCACCCCGGTTTCGAGCGGCTGGCGCAGCGAATCGAGCACCGCGCGCTGGAATTCGGGCAGCTCATCGAGGAACAGAACGCCGAGGTGCGCCAGGCTGACCTCGCCCGGGCGGACCTTGAGCCCGCCCCCGGTCAGCGCCGCCATCGAGGCCGAATGGTGGGGGCTGCGGAACGGGCGGGTGCGGCTGATCCGGCCTTCCTCCAGCATGCCCGCAACCGATGAAACCATCGACACTTCCAGCGCCTCGGCCGGAGTCAGCGGCGGCAGCACGCCGGGCAGGCAGCTCGCCAGCAATGACTTGCCCGCGCCCGGCGGGCCGATCAGCAGCAGGTTGTGCCCGCCGGCAGCAGCAATCTCCAGCGCGCGCTTGGCCACTTCCTGGCCTTTGACCTGCTTGAGGTCCGGCCCGAAGCCCGGTGCCTCCGCCTCGCCCCTTTGCGGCTGGGCCAGTTGCTGGGTGCCCTTGAGGTGATTGAGCAGGCTGACCAGGTTGGGTGCGGGCACCACCGGCACTCCGCTGGCCCAGGCCGCCTCGCTGCCCTGCACCGCCGGGCAGATCAGCCCGAGGTCCTGCGAGCTGGCATGCAGCGCGGCCAGCAGCACGCCGGGCGAGGCGACGATCCGCCCGTCGAGCGCCAGTTCACCCACGGCCAGGAAGTCGAACAACTGCTCGGCATCGGTCACCCCCATCGCGCCGAGCAGGGCCAGGGCGATCGGCAAGTCATAATGACTGCCTTCCTTGGGCAAGTCGGCGGGAGAGAGGTTGATCGTGATCCGCTTGGGCGGGAGCGAGAGGCCCATGGCGGCCAAGGCAGCGCCGACTCGTTCCTTGCTTTCGTTGACCGCCTTGTCGGGCAGGCCGACCACGTTGAAGCGCGGCAGACCCGGCGCGATCTGGCACTGCACTTCAACGCTGCGCGCCTCCAGCCCCAAATAAGCGACAGTCTGGACCAGCGCGACCAAGTAATGCCCCCAAGTGTTAGTGCCTAATACTGGAGTGATGGCGCGCGTTTTTGCGAATGTCGAGCGATTGCCACCAGCCTGGACCATTTTTGAGCCCCTCTCCGACGGGGAGGGGTTGGGGTGGGGGAGCGAGGCGCAGCCTCGCGTCAACGCCAGCGTGGAACCCCCACCCTGCCCTCCCCAATGGGGAGGGTTCAAGAATTGGTACTGAAAGCCAATCTTAACCTTTGGCCTTGTGAACACGGTAAGGGGTCAGGGCCGATCAAGCTGGCATGCGCAAGTGTGCCGCCCTTATCCTGCCCTTCCTCGCCCTGCTGGCCGCGCCCGCAGCGGCGGTCGAAGTGGTCTTGATCGAAGAGACGGTCGAGATCACCGAGGAAGTGGTGAGCGAAGGCGCGGCCGAACGTTTTGTTCCCGCTGCCCCTGCCCCGATCCCCCAGGGGATTGCGCGGTTCGGCCCGTTTCGCGTGATTGACGGCACCCGCGCCGCGCTGGTCGATGTGACCGACGAGCGCAGCCCGGCCCAGTTCGAGGCCATGCTGCGCGCCCATCCCGGGATCGCCACGCTGGAAATGATCGAGTGCCCCGGCACCGAGGACGACCGCGCCAACCTGCGGCTGGGGCGGATGATCCGCGACCGCGGGATTGCCACCCACGTGCCGCGCGGCGGCTCGGTCCGCTCGGGCGGGGTCGAACTGTTCCTGGCCGGTGCGCGCCGGATCGCCGATCCGGGCAGCGAGTTCGCGGTCCATTCCTGGGCCGACGAGGACGGCCGCGAGGCAAAGGACTATCCCGCCGATGCGCCGGAGAACCGCGCCTACATCGACTATTACAAGGCGATGGGCATGCCCGAGGGTGAGGCCAAGGCTTTCTATGCCATGACCAATTCGGTCCCCCATGCCGATGCCAAGTGGCTGACTGCGGCTGACATGGGGCGGTGGGTTAAGCTAAATTAGCCGCCGAATCCCTTGACTCACCCCAAGCGCTCCGTTAACGGCGCGCGTCTGCGATCGGACCACTTTGACAGTCGGTCCGCTAACTCAAGAATTCCCGAGGTTTTGAAATGAAGCGTACGTTCCAGCCCAGCCGCCTTGTTCGCGCCCGTCGCCACGGCTTCCGCGCCCGCACGGCTACCGTTGGCGGCCGCAAGGTTCTTGCCGCTCGCCGTGCGCGCGGCCGCAAGAAGCTGTCGGCCTGAGCGAACTGCGGAGCATGTCGGTCCTGACCAAAAGGGCCGATTTTCTCAGCGCCAACCGGGGCATGCGGATCGCACGCCCCGGTTTTGTTTTGCTTGCGCGGCCCAACGGGCTTGAGCAGATGCGCTATGGCATCACCGTCACCAAGAAGATCGGCAACGCGGTTGTGCGCAACCGCATGAAGCGCCGCTTTCGCGAACTGCTGCGCGCCGCGCTGCCGGCCCAAGGACTGGCGGGTCACGACCATGTGCTGATCGGCCGCGAAGGCGGGGTCGAGCGTGACTTCACCAAACTGCGCGAAGAACTCAGCGCCGCGCTTTCCCGGGCCGCTGAAGGCAAAGGTGACCCTCCGAGGAGGCGGAAATGACAGGATGGTTCACGCGGAGACGCGGAGACGCGGAGATTGGCTTCCGCGCCGCAGGCACTCTCGGCACCATTGATGCAGAGCGAAAATCGTACGATTCTTTCACAGCGGCTGCGCCGCAGGGCAACCTCCTCCGCGTCTCTGCGTCTCCGCGTGAGAAATCGTGAAACGCCTGCTCATCCTGATCGCGCGGGGCTGGCAGCTGGGCCCGTCGCGGATCCTGCCGCCCTCGTGCCGCTATGCGCCTTCCTGCTCGCAGTACATGATCGAGGCGGTGGAGAAACATGGCGCGATTAAGGGTGGCTGGCTGGGCTTGAAGCGTATAATGCGCTGCCATCCTTGGGGGGGACACGGGTATGACCCGGTGCCTTGATAAGCATCGTCGCCACCCCATCTGACATGAACTGAATAGCAAGCCAGGGGCGCCTTCGTGGACAACCAGAATTTCAAGAACATGGCCCTCGCCGGGGTATTGTCCGTGCTGATCCTGCTGGGTTGGAACTGGGGGATGGCCTACTTCTATCCCAATGCCAACAAGCCTGCGCCCCCCGCTGCCAGCGCGCCTGCGGCGCCCGCGCCTGCCGCTGCCGGTGCAGTACCAGCGGCCGCGCAGACTGCCCCGATCAAAGACGTCAAGACCGCGCTGGGCGCCGTGCCCCGCGTGCCGATTGCCGCGCCAGGGCTGTCGGGCTCGATCAATCTGAAGGGCGCCGTGGTCGATGACCTGACCACCAACCGCCACACCGCCGCGCTTGACAAGGCACAGGGCCAGGAGCGGATCTTTGCGCCGGCAGGCACCCCCAGCCAGCACTACGCCCAGTTCGGCTGGTCCATGGGCGACGGCGTGCCGGCGATTGCCCTGCCGGGTGCCCAGACCGTCTGGACCGCCCCGGCCGGTGCCAAGCTGACGCCTGAGACCCCGGTCACGCTGAGCTGGAACAACGGCGGCGGGCAGACCTTCACGCTGACCTATGCGATCGATGCCGACTATATGCTGACCATTACCCAGCAAGTCAGCAACGCCGGCCCCGCGCCGATCGCGGTCAAGCCGATCGCCCAGCTCAGCCGCGCGCAGCCGGCCGCTGACGACAAAGAAGCCTACGACACTTTCAACGTCCACTCCGGACCGTTCGGGGCTTTCGACGGGACCGTCTCGTTCGACAACGATTATTCCGATGTGGCCGAAACCAAGCAGGTCGCCAACAAGGGCAAGACCGACTGGGTCGGCTTTACCGACATCTACTGGATGAGCACGCTGATCCCGGACAAGACCGCGGCGACCAGTGATTTCCGGGCAATGGACAAGGGCCTCTTCCTGGCCAACCTGTTCTACCCGCAAGTCAGTGTCGCGCCGGGCCAGCAAAGCACCCAGGCCACCCGCCTGTTCGCCGGGGCCAAGGAAAGCTCGGTGCTCGATCGCTATGCCGCCAGCGGGATCACCAATTTCGACCTGGCGATCGACTGGGGCTGGTTCCGCTGGTTCGAACGGCCGCTGTTCGGCCTGCTCAAGTGGCTGTTCGGCGCGGTCGGCAATTTCGGCGTGGCGATCATGCTGCTGACCCTGATCGTGCGCACGGTGATGTTCCCGGTCGCGCAGAAGCAGTTCGCTTCGATGGCAGCGATGAAGGCGATCCAGCCCAAGATGAAGGCGATTCAGGACCGCTACAAGGATGACCGGGCGAAGCAGCAAGAAGAGATCATGGCGCTCTACAAGAAGGAAGGCGTCAACCCGCTGGCGGGGTGCCTGCCGATCTTCCTGCAGATCCCGGTGTTCTTCGCGCTCTACAAGGTGCTGATCCTCTCGGTCGAAATGCGCCACCAGCCCTTTGCGCTGTGGATCAAGGACCTGTCAGCGCCCGATCCGCTGCACTTCCTCAACCTGTTCGGCTACCTTGATTTCACACCGCCCGCGTTCCTCGCGATCGGGATCCTGGCGCTGTTGCTGGGGATCACCATGTGGCTGCAGTTCAAGCTGAACCCGGCACAGATGGATCCCGCCCAGCAGCAGATCTTTGCGATCATGCCGTGGATGATGATGTTCATCATGGCGCCCTTCGCGGCCGGGCTGCTGCTCTACTGGATCACCTCGAACGTGCTGACCATTGCCCAGCAGGCCTATCTCTATTCGAAGCATCCGCAATTGCGGGCGCAGACCGAAAAGGACACCGTCGATCACGAGCGGGCCAAGGCGCGGGGCAAGTAAGATGAGCGATGAGGCCTTGATCGAACAGGCCCGCCGCCTGTTCGCAGGCCGCGTGGACTTCCTGCTGAGCGCGCCTTCGCTGCAGTTTCTGCCCGACGCGCAAGCGCCGGAGATCGCCTTTGCCGGGCGCTCCAACGTCGGCAAGAGCAGCCTGCTCAACGCGCTGACCGGGCGCAAGTCCCTCGCCCGCGCCTCGGTTACTCCGGGGCGCACGCAGGAGCTCAACTTCTTCGAAGTCGGCACGCCCACGCAGCTGCGGCTGGTCGATATGCCCGGTTACGGCTTTGCCAAAGCCCCGCTTAAGGTTGTCCAGCAATGGCAACAGGTCGTGCGCGATTACCTGCGCGGGCGGGTGGTGCTGAAACGCGCGCTGGTGCTGATCGACAGCCGCCACGGCGTGAAAGACGTCGATCGCGAGATGATGAAGATGCTGGACGAGGCCGCGGTCGGCTACCGGCTGGTGCTGACCAAAGCTGACAAGATCAAGGCCAGCGAGCTCGAAGCAGTGCTGCTCGCCACCCAGGCCGAGGCGCGCAAGCACTCCGCCGCCTTCCCGGTGGTGCACGTGACCTCAAGCGAAAAGGGCATGGGGATCGAGGAACTGCGCGCCGCGGTGCTGGAAGATTCGCTGAGCTAGAACTTCAGCGCCGGCACTTCTGCGCTGGTAAACTTCGCCCCCATGATCCGCGCCAAGGTTGGCGCGATCGCGCGCTGATCGATCTCGCCCAGCGACTTGCCAGCCGGAATGCCCGGCCCCATGATCAGGAAAGTGGCACGCATTTCCGGGACGGAGGGGAACCAGCCGTGGGTGCCCTTGCTCTTGGGCACACCGGTCAGTCCCTGGGCCTGGCTGGCAAAGGTGCCGGCGCTGGTGCCGGGCTTGAAGTCGACGAAGAAGCTGGCCTGGGGATTGCCGCCCATCGCCGCTATTTCGCGGGCATCGGCAATATCGGCGATCCCCGCCGCCGGATCGCATTGCAGCGCTGCCAGCTTGCCCGCGACCAGCGCCTTGAGCACCGGATCGTCGGGCCGGGCCAGCACCACCGCAACGCTGCCACCGGTGGGCCAGGGCATCGCTTCCCAGCTCAGCACTTTGCCGTCCGGACCCAGCTTGATCAGGTCGGCATCGACAAAGGCGCGGAACAGGTTGGTTTCGTGAGTGACCGGCAGAAAGCCATGATCACTGGCCACCGCGATCACCGTATCGGGCTGCACTTCGCGCGCAGCGGCCAGCACCACGCCCAGCGCCGTGTCGATCCGCTCCAGCACCGCATGGGCACTGGCGGCACCGGGGCCGTCCTGATGCTGCTGATGATCGAGCGCCGCGAAATAGACCGTCATAAACTGCGGCTTGTGGCTTCGCAGCATGGCTGCGGCAAACCGCGCGCGGCCTTCGTCGCCGTCGATCTCCTCGTTGATCCCCAGCGGATAGGACTGCCCGGTCAGAGCCTCAAGCTGGGGGATCAGGCCGGGCGTCGCCAGCGCGGTGAGCAGCTTGGCATCGTCGGCATGGCCGGTGCGCCAGATCTGCGGCAGGTTCCAGTCGATCCCGCCTGCGCCGACGCTGACTGGCCAGTGGACATTGCCAACGCGCAATCCTGCCCCCTTGGCGGCCTGCCACAAGGTCGGCACCTTGATATCGCTGGCATACCAGAACCAGCCGCTCTGGTTGATCTGGAGCGGATCGAACGACGTGTTGCCGACAATTCCGTGCCGCGCCGGGCTGGCCCCGGTGATCAGCGTGGTATGGCTGGGATAAGTGACGGTCGGCAAAACCCCGCGCACGCCGGTGGCATAGCTGCCCTCCACCACGAACCGGCGCAGGTTTGGAATATTGAGGCCCCGTTTTTCCGCCTCCAGAACGTCTCCGGGGCGCAGACCGTCAATCGAGACCAGCAGCACCGGCGCGGCGGTGGCCGGACCGGCCATGGCGAACACCAAGGCTATGGCAAGGACGATCCGGTGCAGCATGGTCATACCCCCTATTTGGCGAACAATTGCGACAGGTCGGCAAACGCCTTCATTTCGATCGCATTGCCCGATGGATCGCGGAAGAACATCGTCGCCTGTTCGCCGACCTCGCCTCGGAAGCGCACATAGGGTTCGATCTCGAACCGGGTCCCTGCCGCTTTCAGCCGCTCGGCCAGTTCTTCCCACTGCGCCAGTTCCAGCACGATCCCGAAATGCGGTACCGGCACGCCGTGGCCATCGACCGGGTTGCTGCCCGCATCGCTTGCCGCCGCGCCGGTGCAATGGGCAACGATCTGGTGGCCGTAGAAATCGAAGTCGATCCAGGTGTCGCTGCTGCGTCCTTCGGGGCAGCCCATGACTGTGCCCCAGAAGTGCCGCGCCTCGGCAAGGTCGCGGACGGGGAAGGCGAGGTGGAAGGGGCGAAGCGTCATGACAAATCCTCTTGCACCTTAACCGTTCGTCCCGAGCCCTTCGGCTTGCGGCTTAGCAGCCGCGCTCAGGATAAACTTCGGCCCAAAGGCCGAAGTCGAGGGACAGCGTGCGCGGCGGTCCCTCGACTTCGCTCGGGACGAACGGATTGGGTTTGCTGCGATTCTCTCGTTCAGACTCGACAGTCATTAGCTGAATGGCTAGCCGTTATCGCATGAAGCTGATCATCGGCAACAAGAACTATTCGAGCTGGTCGCTGCGCGGCTGGCTGGCGGTCAAGCAGTCGGGGCTGCACTTCGAGGAGATCCAGGTCCCGCTCTATGGCGAGGACTGGGACGCCCGCAAGAAGGAGACTGAAGGGATTGCGCCGTCGAGCGGCAAGGTCCCGGTGCTGTGGGACGGCGAGGCGGTGGTCTGGGACAGCCTGGCGCTGCTCGAATACCTGGCCGACAAAGTCGGGCGCGAACGGTTCTGGCCCAAGGAAGACGATGCCCGGGCGATGGCGCGCTCGATGGTCGCGGAAATGCACAGCTCGTTCCAGGCGCTGCGCCACCAGTGCCCGATGAACATCCGCCGCCAGGTCCAGGGCGCCCAGATCGACGAGGCCTGCAAGGCCGACGTGGTCCGGATCCTGACCCTGTGGGCCGAAGCCCGCGCCCGGTTCGGCAAGGGCGGGCCGTACCTGTTCGGAACCTTCAGCGCGGCCGACATCTTCTATGCCCCGGTGGTCAGCCGGTTCATCTCCTACGGGATCGGCGTCCCCGGCTTCGCGCTCGCCTATATGGAAGCGGTCTGGAGCCACGAATGGCTGCAAGCCTGGGTCGCGGCGGCCGAGGCCGAAGACTGGGTGATCGAGCAGTACGAGGTTGAAGGGGCGGCCAAATAGGCTATTTCGCCGGATAGGGCGTGCCGTCCTTGTGCAGGTAGCGGCCGTGTTCGTCCCAGACCATGTCAATATCGGGATAGAACCCGCCCAGATCGGGACCGGCACTGATCGCCACGAAGCTGCAATCGGCAGCGCTTTCGTTGATCAGGTGGTGGCCGTTTTCGGCCCCCTCGGCCCAGCCGCAGATATCGCCCGCGCGCAGCACTGTGCGAGTGCCGTCTTCGACCAGCACTGCCTCGCCGCTCAGCATGATCAGCAACTCGTCCTCGCCCTTGTGCCAGTGGCGCTGGCTCGACCAGGCCCCGGGCTTTAGCACCACATGGCTGGCACCCATTTCCTTGAGCCCCAGGGCCGGAGCCAGCCGCCGCCAAAGCCTGCCCCCGACCGCGCCATCGAATGGCGGCGGATATCCGGTGGCGTTGCTCTGCGGCAGGGCATCGAGATCGAGTTTGGGCATGGACAATACGATACTTCTCCTCACCCAACTCGTCACCCTGAACTTGTTTCAGGGTCCATTTCTCCCCACAGACTGAGGTGCTGTTGGGCAGCAAGGACGCACTGAGGACGCTTGCAAGCGGTCGATGGGCTATCGGCGCGATGGACCCTGAAACAAGTTCAGGGTGACGGGCTTTGGTTAGGTTGCGTGATTGTGCGGGTCTGCTAACCCATCGGGAAATGACCAGCAAAGTCCTTCCGCTTGCCGAAGCCCTGATCGCCTGCCCCAGCGTCACCCCCGCCGCGGGGCTGGTATTCGATTGCCTGGAAGGGCAGCTGAAACCGCTGGGCTTCGCAGTCCACCGCTTCCAGGCCGGAGAGGCGCCCGACGGGCCGGTCGAGAACCTGTTCGCAGTGCGCAAAGGGCCAGCGGGCAGCCGTCACTTTGGCTTTGCCGGGCATGTCGATGTGGTCCCGCCAGGTGAGGGCTGGACGGGTGCGCCGTTTGCCCCCGAAGTGCGCGGCGAATTGCTTTATGGCCGCGGCGCTGTCGATATGAAGGGCTCAATCGCGGCGATGGTCGCGGCCGCCGCCGAGCTGCCGCAGGACGCCGGTACCCTGAGCTTCATCATCACCGGCGACGAGGAGGGCCCGGCGACCTGGGGGACGCAGGAGCTGATCAAACATATGCTCAGCGTTGGCGAGATCCCCGACCTGATCCTGGTCGGCGAGCCGACTTCGGTGAATCGCCTTGGCGACATGATGAAGATCGGGCGGCGCGGATCGACAATTATCTGGATCGAGGTCGAAGGCGTCGAGGGCCACGTTGCCTACCCGCACCTGGCCGACAATCCGATCACCAAGCTGGTTCACATGCTGGCCGAGCTCAAGGCCATGCCGCTCGATGACGGAACCGACTGGTTCCAGGCTTCGAACCTCGAGATTACCGATATGTCGGTCGGCAATCCGGCCGGCAATGTGATCCCGGCGCGCGCGCATGCTCGCCTGTCGATCCGGTTCAACGACCTGCATACCGGCGCGGAGCTGGGCGAGCGGGTGCGGGCAATTGCCGAAAAGCACGGCGGCAGTGCGCGCCAGGTGGTCTATGGCGAAGCCTTCCTGACCCCGCCCGGCACATTCAGCGCGCTGATCGCCGACGCGGTCGAGGCCGAACTCGGCATCCGCCCCGAAGCCAGCACCACCGGCGGCACCAGCGATGCGCGGTTCCTGAAAGACCTGTGCCCGGTGATCGAATTCGGCCTGTGCAACGCCACGATGCACAAGCGCGACGAGGCCGTGGCGGTGCCCGACCTCGACGCCCTGGCGCGGATCTATGGCCGGGTGGCCCTGGCCGCTTTGGCTGGCTGATTGCGGTGGCCGCGCAAGGTTGGTAGGCACAAGACAACAAGAAATCGGGGAGAGTGGGATGAGCGCCAATTCAGCACAGCCAACGGTCGGTCCGGACCGGGAAGTGCGCGGGTTTTTCGGCTGGCTGTTCCACTTGCTGAACGTTCACCTGACCAAGATGATCCTGGCCGGCATGGTGCTGGGCGTACTCGCCGGCTGGCTGGTCTTCACCTACGTTCCCAAGGGCGAGGTGATGGTCTGGCCGTTCGGGGTCGAGGCTGATCTGAAGGACCACTACCTCAAGAGCTTCGGGCTGCTGTCCAGCATCTTCCTCAACCTGATCAAGCTGCTGGTCGCGCCGCTGATCCTTTCCACCATCGTCGTCGGCATCGCCCACATGGGTGACAGCGCGGCACTGGGCCGGATCGGGTTCAGGGCGATCATGTGGTTCATTATCGCCAGCCTGATCTCGATTGGCCTGGGCCTGGTGATGGTCAACTTTTTCCAGCCCGGGGTCGGCGTCGATGTCAGCAGCGCCGCGGCCTCTTCGGTCGGAACCGTGGCCAAGCTCGATTTCTACGAATTCATCCTGCACATCTTCCCCAAGAACGCCTTCGACGCGATGGCGACCAACAACATCCTGCAGATCCTGGTGTTCAGCCTGTTCGCCGGGGTCGCGCTCTCCGCGCTGGGCGAAAAGGGTGCGCCGTTGGTGCGCGGGGCCGATGCCCTGGCCGAAATGATGCTGCAGATCACCAGCTATGTGATGCGCTTTGCCCCCTTCGCGGTGTTCGGCGCACTGGCCAAGGTGGTGGCATCGAGCGGGCTTGGCATCCTGGGGACCTATGTCGAGCTGGTGTCGGAGTTCTACCTGTCGCTGGCCATCCTGTGGGTGATCCTGCTGACCATCGGGGCGCTGTTCCTGGGGCGGCGGATCTTCACCCTGATCCGCTATATCCGCGAGCCGATGATGATCGCTTTCTCGACCGCGTCGAGCGAGGCCGCGCTGCCCAAGCTGTTCGAACAGCTTGACCGGTTCGGCGTGCCGCGCCGCATCTCGGGCTTCATGCTGCCGCTGGGCTACAGCTTCAACCTTGACGGTTCGATGATGTACATGTCCTTCGCGACGATCTTCATCGCGCAGGCTTACGGCATCGACCTGTCGATCGGCACCCAGATCGCGATCCTGCTGACCTTGATGATCTCGTCCAAGGGCGTCGCCGCCGTGCCGCGCGCCAGCCTGGTGGTGATCACCGGCACGCTCGCCATGTTCGGCCTGCCGGTCGAAGGCGTGGCGATCATCCTGGCGATCGACCAGTTCCTCGACATGGGCCGCACCGCGACCAACGTGGTCGGCAATGCGGTGGCGACTTCGGTCATCACCAAGTGGGAAGGCATGCTGGAAGTCGAAGAACCCGAATTCGTCGAACACCCGCACGCCCCGACCCACACCGCCGCTCATGGGCGGGCCGGGCTGGAACTCGATCCGTCGAACTTCGAGGATGAGACGAAGAAGTAAGAAGGTTCACGCGGAGACGCGGAGGGGTTGTGTGCGCGGCGCAGCCGCATTCAAATCTGTTGGCAGCGGAAAACGCGAACGCCAGATTCGAGAGCGGCTGCGCCGCCTGCGCAACTTCTCCGCGTCTCCGCGTCTCCGCGTGAGTTCCCCTTACTTCTTGGGAGCCTCGCTCTTCGGCTTGAAAGCGCACAGGTCCGCCACCTTGCAGCGCCAGCACTCAGGCGTTCGGGCCTTGCAGACATAGCGGCCGTGGAGGATCAGCCAGTGGTGCGCGCCGAGCCGGAAGGGCTGCGGCACCGCCATTTCCAGCTTGGCCTCAACCTGATCCGGGTTCTTGCCTTTGGCCAGGCCAGTGCGGTTGCCGACGCGGAAGATATGGGTATCGACCGCGAAGGTTTCCTGCCCGAACCAGCAGTTGAGCACGACATTGGCGGTCTTGCGCCCCACCCCGGGCAGCCGCACCAGTTCCTCGCGAGTGGCGGGAACCTCACCGCCGAATTCGTCAACCAGCAGCTGCGACAGCGCGATCACGTTCCTGGCCTTGGAATTGAACAGGCCGATCGTCTTGATGTGGTCGCGCAGACCGTCCTCGCCCAGCGCCAGCATCTGCTGCGGCGTCTTGACCTTGGCAAACAGCGCCCGCGTGGCCTTGTTGACCCCCACGTCGGTCGCCTGCGCCGATAGCGCCACCGCCACCACCAGCTGGAAGGCATTGCCGTAGAGCAGCTCGGTCTCGGGCGAAGGGTTGTCCTCCGCCAGGCGGCGGAAGAATTCGAAGACCTGGTCCTTCTTCACGGTTGCGGCGCGGCCTCCGGTGCTTTCGGATGCGCCGCTTTCCACTCCATCGCCCGCAGCACCCGCTTTTCAACCGAGGGGTGGGTGTAGAACAGCGCCTCCTGCAAGGCTGAGGGACGCGGATAGCGGTATTCGGCGGTTTTGACCAAGGCGCTGGCCAGCGCATCGGGCTCATTCACCGTTTTCAGCGAATAGGCATCGGCCTCTTTCTCGCCAATTCGGGTCAGGTTGTTGGTTACCGGCGTGACGAGCAGCCCCAGCACTGCACCAACCGCCATGAACACCGGCAATCCGCGCGCTTCGCCCAATTGCGCGTCGCTGCCGAGCAGCCCTGCCGCCGGAGCAAACAGGCGGTTGAGCAGATAGAAAAACAGCATCGCGAGCAGCGGCATCACCACCACCGAACGCCAGGCATGGCCGAGTTTATAATGCCCCGCCTCATGCCCGGTGACCGCCCGGACCTCAGCCAGCGACGCTTCCTTCAGTGCGACATCGGAGATCGCAATCCGCGCCGCGGGACCAATCCCGGTGACATTGGCAGTGAACCGTTCGGACTGGCGCGAACCATCGTACATGAAGATCCGGTCATGCGGAATCGCAACATCGTCGGCGATCTGCTCCAGCGCGGTGCGGACTTGGCCCGGCGGCACCGGCTCGTACTTGTTGAACAGCGGGGCGATCAAACTCGGGCCGACCAGCAGCATGAATATGACAACACTCGCGGCAAACCCGCCGCCCCACAGCCACCAGCGCGCGCCAGTCTTGCGGATCAGCGCGTAGACCCCAAGCATGAACAGCGCTCCGAGTCCGATCTCGAAAACTTGGCCAAGCGCCCACTGACCAAGAAAATCGCCCAAAGGCTGCATGGACAGGCCGTAGGCATGTTGGCGCTGCCAATCGGTGTAGAGCGTCCAAGGCAAAGTCAGCAGATCGGCAAATGCAATGTAAGCCGCGATCACTGCCAGGGTCATCACGGCCCAGCTTCGCTTCGACAGTCGGCTCGTCATCCTATCGAGCAGATGGGACCGCACGATCAGCCAGGCCACCAACAGCGAAACTGCGAGCCCCACGAACAGCAAGATGTGGTTGCCAATCGTATAGGCCTGCGCCTTGGCCAGGGCTTCGGCGCCAAGGCCGTCGATATATCGGGCGGTTTCCTGTGCGGGTGTCATCTTTCTCTCCCCTCAAACTGTATTACATTGATAATACAGTTCCGCCCTTTGCGGTCAAGTCATCAGTCTTTTTCTTCGCCCCGGTGCCGCTGCATCGCATCGGAAAAGGCAGCAGCCATGATTCCGGTGGGCATGGCAACCAGGCCAATTCCCGCCAGCGCAACGAACGAAGCCATGACCTTGCCCAGCGGGGTGATCGGCGAAACGTCGCCATAGCCGACCGTGGTCAGCGTGATGATCGACCACCACAGCGCGCGCGGGATCGATCCGAACTTGTCGGGCTGGACGTCGCCTTCGGCCAGGTACAGCGCAGCCGCGCCGAACAAGAGCAGGAACGTGGCCAGCGAGATGGTGACATAGAGCTCATAGCGCCGCTCATGGATCGCGCGGGCCAGTTCGCGAAAGGCGCTGGAAAAGCGGCCCAGCTTGGCCAGCATCAGCAGCCGCAGCAGGCGGGCCAGCCGCAGCACCGCCACGCCCGGCATCAGCATTGGCAGCAAGGTCACGACCAGCACAGCAAGGTCGACCAGGCCAAGCGGCGAGAGGATGAAACGCAGGCGTTTGCTGCCCGCCGTCCCCGCTTCAAGATTCTCAGGCGCGGTCCAGATCCTGGCCGCATACTCCAGTGCGAAGCAGGCCCCGAACAGATACTCGAGCGCATTGAGCTGCGCGCCGAACCGGCTCTCGATTTCAGGCTCGGTCGCCACGATCGAACAGGCCACTGCGGCGATGATCACCACCACCAGCAGCCAGTTGGTCAGCGTCAGACGCCCATCGCCAACCGGATCACCGGCCAGTTGCAGCCAGGCGCGTCGGCGCAGGCTGGTGGTCACAGGCCCAGTACCTCGGGCATGGTGTAGCGGCCCGGCGCCTTGCCAATCAGCCACTGTGCCGCACGCACCGCGCCGCGGGCAAAGATGCTGCGGTCTTCGGCGAGGTGCGAGAGGCTGAGCCGCTCGCTGTCGCCGAGGAACAGCACCGAATGGTCCCCCGCCACGCTGCCGCCGCGCAGGCTGGAAAAGCCGATCTCGCCGCTGGTCCGCGCGCCGGTGATCCCGTCGCGCCCGCGCGCCGCATGGCCCGCCAGATCGATCCCGCGCCCCTTGGCCGCCGCCTCGCCCAGCAGCAGCGCGGTGCCCGAGGGCGCATCGACTTTCATCCGGTGGTGGGTCTCGGCAATCTCGATATCCCAGTCCTCACCCAGCTTGCTCGCCGCCTCGCGCACCAGGTGGGCGAGCAGGGTGACGCCGAGCGAGGTGTTGCCGGTCTGGAGGATGGGGATGCTCTCGCCGGCAGCATCGCACAGCCAGTGGTGGCGTTCCTCCAGGCCGGTGGTGCCGACCACGATCGGAACCCCCGCCGCGATCGCCGCATCGAGGTTGCCCTCCAGCGCCGCCGGGGCCGAAAAATCGACCAGCACGTCGCTGCGCGCTGCCAGCGCGGCCAGATCGCCGTCCTTGTCGATCCCGCCGGCCAGTTCCTCGCCCGCCGCCGCGATTGCCGCAGTGAGCGCCGCCCCCATGCGTCCCGCGCTGCCAATGATGCCGATTCTGGCCATTGCCTGTCCCCTTCGATCCGTGCTTCATGGCCGCGATGGGCCAATACCGCAATATCGTGATCCTGACCGGCGCAGGCATATCCGCCGAAAGCGGGATTGACACCTTCCGCAGCGCGGGCGGCTGGTGGGAGAACCACCGGGTCGAGGATGTTGCGACCCCCGAAGCCTTCGCGCGCGATCCGCGGCTGGTCCAGCGGTTCTACGACATGCGCCGCGCGGCAATTCAGGAGAAGCTGCCCAACCCGGCGCACGAGGCGCTGGCCCGGCTCGACGCCGCATGGACCAGCAAGCTGCTGATCGTGACGCAAAACGTCGATGACCTGCACGAGCGCGCGGGCGCACGCCGCCTGATCCACATGCACGGCGAACACCTCAAGGCCTGGTGCACCCTGTGCGATATCCGCCACCCCTGGCGCGGGCCCTTGCTCGACAACCTGCCCTGCCCGGTCTGCGGCGGACACGCCTTGCGCCCCGACGTGGTCTGGTTCGGCGAAATGCCTTACCGCATGGGCGAGATCTATGCCGCGCTCGGCAAGGCAGACCTGTTCGTCTCGATCGGCACCTCGGGCGCGGTCTATCCGGCGGCGGGCTTCGTGCAGAACGCGGTGGAACTCGGCGCGCGGACGCTTGAGCTCAATCTCGAACGCAGCCAGGGATCGCGTCTGTTCCACGAGAGCCGATTGGGTCCAGCTAGTGTTATCGTTCCACAGTGGGTGGATGAGCTGCTGGCGTAGAAAGGTTCACGCGAAGGGCGCAAAGGGGTCGCGCAATCCGCGAAGCGGCTCAATTCAGCTCACGCCGCGCCAATCGCGTCCTTCGAAATGAGAGCGGCTTCGCCGCAATCACGGCATCTTTGCGCTCTTCGCGCTTCTTTGCGCTCTTCGCGTGAACCCCTCTAACCCTTCCGGCACCCACTACATTCCGAATCCCTGGCAATCCGCAGCGTCCTGAGGCTCGGCACCAGTCCTTCGAACAAGTGCAGCTTGCCCCACTGCGGATCGCCCAGCGTGGCCCTGCCCTGCACCAGCACCCGGATCGCCTGCATCGCCGCGAAAGCGCCGATCATCCCGACCATCGCCCCCAGCACGCCATCGGCGGCGCAGGTATCGCAGTCCTCGGCATCGAAGGCATCGCCGACGAAGCAGCGATAGCAGCTTTCCTCCGGCAAATGCCCGGCAAAGTTCGCGACCTGCCCCTGGAACCGCCCGATCGCCGCGCTGGTTAACGGGATTCCCAGTGCCACACAGGTGTCCGACACGGCCAGCCGAGTCGCGAAATTGTCACTCCCGTCGAGCACAAGGTGGGCACCCTCAAGGAGCCGCGCGGCGTTGTCCCCCCCGACCGTCCCCACGCTGGCGCGCACCTTGAGGGAACCATCGAAACGCTGCACCCATTCGGCCGCAACTTCGGCCTTGGCCCGGCCAATGTCGGCCTCGGCAAAGATGGTCTGGCGCTGGAGGTTTGAGGCATCCACGGTGTCGCGGTCGATCAAGGTCAGCGTGCCGATCCCTGCGGCCGCGAGGTATTGCAAGGCGGGCGAACCGATCCCCCCGCAGCCCACCAGCGCGACATGCGCGTCCGCTAGCGCCACTTGCCCCGCCCCGCCCAGTTCGGGCAGCACGATATGGCGGGCAAAGCGATCGAGGCGGTCGGGTGGGAGCTCCATGCTGCATGGCCTTATGCCAAGCTGGCGGTTGGGCCAAGGGCGGGCAGCGAAATGGGTTCACGCGGAGACGCGGAGACGCGGAGGAATGGAGAATGCGGCAAAGCCGCTTTCCTATAGTTGCCTTCCGCGTGGCACGACCGTGGAATGGTGAGCCGCTTCGCGGATTGGCCCAACTCCTCCGCGTCTCCGCGTCTCCGCGTGAACCCGAAAAACGAATCCCTTGCCGCCCCGCCTGCGATGCGGCACTTAATCGGACGATTAAGCCAATAAATGGGATGAGCGATGCATTATGCCGAATTGCGCGCGGTGCGCGAGGAACTGACCGGACCGGGTGGACAGTTCGAGATTGCCGAGGAAGAGATCCTTGGCAACCGCATCAAGACCTTCAAGGCCGCCCCGCCATCGGTGCGCGAATTCTGGCTTTCAACCGTGGCTTGGGGGGACCGACCCTACCTGATCTACGAAGGCGAAGTGCTGACATACGCCCAGACCCATGCGCAAGTGAATGCGCTGGCCGCCTGGCTAGTGGCGCAAAGCGTTGAGCCGGGGGACCGCGTTGCCATCGCCATGCGCAATTACCCCGAATGGATGATCGCCTATTGGGCCTGCCTCTCGATCGGTGTCGCCGCAGTAGGCATGAATGCCTGGTGGACCGGTGAAGAGCTGGACTACGCACTTAAGGACTCGGCCCCCAAGGTGCTGATCGCCGATGCCGAGCGGCTGGCCGGCTATCGCGCAATCGCGGGGCTGCCCGGCGGGCTCAAGCTGGTCGGGGTACGGCTGAACGACTACCCTGAAGATGTCACTCCCTGGGCCGAAATCGTCGGCAGCGGCGGCGCCATGCCCGCAGTCAGCGTCGATCCAGAGGCCGATGCCTGCATCTTCTACACCAGCGGCACCACCGGCTTTCCCAAGGGCGCGCAGCTGACCCACCGCGGCTGCGTCGCCAACTTGATGAACATGCTCTATTCAACCACCGCCCAGGCGCTGGCGACCGAGCGTGCGACCGGAGTGGCCCCGCCCGCCGACGCCCCGATCCCGGTTTCGCTGCTGACCACGCCCTTGTTCCACGTCACTGCCAACAATTGCGGTGCATACCTGACGACCGCAGCCGGCGGCGCGATTGTGCTGATGCGCAAATGGGATGCCGGTGAAGCACTAAGGCTGATCGAGAATCACGGTGTCACCGCAGTTGGCGGTGTGCCGATCATGGCGCGTGAGATCATCAACCATCCCGATTTCGCCAAGACCGATACGTCCACCCTCACCGGCCTGTCCGGCGGCGGCGCGCAAGTCCCGCCCGAGCAGGTCGGCGAAATCGCCCGCAAGATTCCCGCCGCCAGCCCGACCACCGGCTATGGCATGACCGAAACCTGCGGGATCATCACCTCGGTCGCTGGGCCTTTCTTCATCGACCGGCCCGACAGCGCCGGGCCCTATATGCCCAGCTTCGATGCCAAGGTTGTCGATGACGAAGGCAATGAATTGCCGCTGGGCGAAGTCGGCGAGCTGTGGGTCAAGGGCAGCCCGGTGATCAAGGGCTACCTGGGCCGCGCCGATGCCACCGCCGAGACGATCACCCAGGGCTGGCTCCACACCGGCGACATCGCCCGGATCGACGAAGACAAATTCGTCTATATCGTCGACCGCAAGAAGGACCTGGTGATCCGCGGCGGCGAGAACATCAGCTGCACCGAAGTCGAGGCGTGCATCTATCGCCACCCGGCCGTGGCCGAATGCAGCGTGTTCGGCGTCAAGGACGAGCGGATGGGCGAAGAAGTGGGCGTCGCGGTGTTCCTCAAGCCTGACCACGGACTCGATGAAACCGACCTCAAGAAGCACTGCCTCGACCACATGAGCAAGCACAAGGTGCCGCGCTATGTCTGGTTCATGGATGAACCGCTGCCAAGGAACGCCAGCGGAAAGTTCTTGCGGCGGGAACTGCGGGAGCAATTGAGCGCGACGCTGGCTGAAGCCTGAAGGAGACGGCAATTGGGTGATCTGGACGGACGTATCGCGCTGGTGACCGGCGCCTCTCGCGGGCTGGGGGCTGCTGCCGCGCGGGCTTTGGCTGCGGCTGGGGCCAGGGTTGCGGTAACCGATCTGGCCGCGCCGGAGGACTTGGCGGCCGAGATCAGCGGGATTGCCCGGGCCCAGGATGTGACCAGCGAGGCTGACTGGGCCGCGACGATGGACTGGCTGCGCTCCGAGGCGGGCGGGCTCGACATTCTGGTCAACAACGCCGGGTTGTGGCTGTTCAGGTCGATCCTTGAGACCTCGCTGGAAGACTGGCGGCGGCTGCATGCGGTCAATGTCGAGGGCGTGTTCCTGGGGACCCGCGCCGCCGTGCCCTTGCTGGCCGAGCGGGCGCACTTGTGGCGCGGGGGGACGGCGATCGTCAACCTGTCCTCGGTCGCCGGGATCGAGGGCGCGGCGGGGGCGACCTGCTACAACAGCACCAAGGGCGCGGTGCGGCTGTTCACCAAAGGCTGCGCCAAGGAGCTGGCGGCGGCGCGGATCCGCGTGAATTCGGTCCACCCCGGGGTGATCGACACCCAGATGGGGCGGATGCTGATCGACGATTTTGCCGTGGCGCAAGGCGTGGGCGACAATGAGGTTTTGGCCAATGTCTCGGCCATGCACCCACTGGGCCACCTGGGCGAGCCGCAGAACGTGGCCGATGCGGTGGTGTTCCTCGCCAGTGACCGCGCGGCCTTCAGCACCGGCAGCGAGCTGATTGTCGATGGGGGGCTGTCGGCCTGAGGACAAGCCGGTGCACGCACAGTTGAGAAGCGGTTGAAAAGCTCCTCTCCATTTTTCGCGAAGGCGACAAATGGGGAGGTGGCAGACGCCGTAGGCGGCTGACGGAGGGGCTTAGACGCTGGCGTCGAGACCCCTCCGTCAGTGCTTCGCACTGCCACCTCCCCAGATGTGCTTCGCAAATCTGGAGAGGATCTGGAACTTAGCTTTCGAGCTGCCGCAACAATGACCGCACATCGCCGTCCATGTCGGCATCGCGGGTGCGCAAGTCTTCGATCAGGCGGACTGCGTGGATCACGGTCGAGTGATCGCGTCCGCCGAACTTGCGGCCGATCTCCGGATAGCTGCGCGGGGTCAGCACCTTGGCGAGGTACATCGCCACCTGACGCGGACGCACCACCGCGCGCGCGCGGCGCTTGCTGGCCATTTCGGTCCGGTCGACCCGGTAGAACTGGCAGACCGTGCGCTGGATCTCGTCGATCGTGATCCGGCGGCGGTTGGCCGAGAGGATATCGGTCAGCTGCTCTTCGGCGAGCTGGAGCGAGACGGCCTGGCCGGTCAGCTGGGCATAGGCGATCAGCTTGTTGAGCCCGCCCACCAGTTCGCGCACGTTGCGGTTGATCGTGCGGGCCAGGAATTCGATCACATCGGCCGGGACATGGGTCGGGCTGAAACGCTGGAGCCGGTGTTCGAGGATCGAACGGCGCAGCTCGATATCGGCGGGCTGGATGTCTGCCACGAGGCCCATGCTGAGGCGGCTGAGCAGGCGCTGCTCGACCCCGTCGAGCGCCTGCGGGGCGCGATCGGCAGCGAAGACCAGCCGCTTGCCTTCGGCCAGCAGTGCGTCGATCGTGTAGAGCAGCTCTTCCTGGGCCGAAGCCTTGCCGATGATGAACTGGATGTCATCGACCAGCAGCAGATCGAAGCCGCGCAGCCGGGCCTTGAACTCGATCGTCTGGTTCTGGCGCAGCGCCTGGACGAATTCGACCATGAAGCGCTCGGCCGAGCAGTAGAAGATCCGCGCCCTAGGGTGCGCCGCCAGATAGGCATGGCCGATCGCGTGGAGCAAGTGGGTCTTGCCCTGGCCGGTCGCCGCCTTGAGATAGAGCGGAGCGAACTGCGGGGTTTCGGTCGCGGCCATGCGCTGCGCGGCATTGCTGGCCAGCACGTTGGCGCTGCCGGTGACGAAAGTGGTGAAAGTCAGCGAGGGATCGAGCCCGATCGAGGCCATGCCGAGGCCATTGGCACCCAGCCCGCCCAATTCGGCCGCGCCCATGCCCAGCGCGTCACCCGGCAAGCTGGCCGGCGCGCCATCGTTGGCGGCGCGGCGGCCGCCCTCGCCCGCACCAAAGCGCAGGCCCTGCGGCGCACGGCGGCCCGGCATGACCGAGATGCGAACGTTGCGGACATCGGGGCGGGCGATCTTCCAGGCCAGCGAAAGCCGGTCGGCGAATCGGTCCGAGACCCAACTGGCCGAAAATTCGGTCGGCAGGTGAAGCTCGAGCGTGCCGTCATCCTTGCAGAAGCTGCCCAGCTGGATCGGCTTGATCCACTGCTGGTGCAACTGCTGGCCCAGGTCCTTGCGCAGACCCTGACTGATGTCGGCCCAGTCCGCAGCGAGGTCGAGGGCTTCCTGTTCCTCGCGCATGCGGTCCTCTTCCGATTTTTCGCCTAAGGCAGAAGGCTTCCCCTGCAATCCGCCGATACCCATATCCGTCACTCGATTCGCCCCCGAACCCAAAATAGCACTCATGCGCAAAATCGCGCACAACTCAGCCGGGTGCCCGAATCCCCGGCCTTCAGCCACATTCTGTTTTGTGAAACCGGCAAAGGCTGAACGCCCTGCTGGCCTGGGCTGATTTATGGACGCTTCACGGCTGAGGGCAAGCGCCGCATCGTAAAAAAACTGAAATAAATGCCCTTGACTCTGTGCGACCCACGTAAATCCTTACCCGGCCATTAACTAATTTGTTTTCATATACTTAGCGAGATGAGCAGCTGCGAATCGCGGGATTCCATAGCCTTAGTGCAGCGCACCATTTTCATTGCAGCGCACAACGAAAAGGGCCGGCTGCCTAAGCACCGGCCCAATTGCATTTTCGTTCCGTTTTCGTCCCACCGATGCACCCCGCGTGGATGCGAATCGGGAGCCGCGACGGCGAATCAGAGTGCAGTGACTCGCTTGGTCAAGCGCGACAGCTTGCGAGCAGCGGTATTCTTGTGGAGAACGCCGCGAGCCACACCGCGGGCCAGTTCCGGCTGCGCAGCCTTCAGAGCTTCGGCAGCAGCGGTCTTGTCACCGCCTTCGAGCGCGCTTTCGACCTTCTTCACGAAAGTGCGAATGCGACCGATGCGGTTGCCGTTGATCTCGGCGCGCTTGTCGTTGCGGCGGATGCGCTTCTTGGCTTGCGGCGTATTGGCCATGTTCGTCCTTAGAAATCTCGTGCAAAACGGGGGCCCGATATGGAATCGGACCCGCGGGAAGCGCGGCCCTTAACTGTGCGTCCGCGAATCGTCAAGCATTCCCCTTACTTCTGGCATTTTCCGCAATGCCAGGTGCTGCGTCCGCCCTGAGCAAAGCGCAGCACCGGCGCGCCGCAGCGGGTGCATGCCTGGCCGTGGCGGTCATAGACATCGAACTGCTTGGAGAAATAACCAAGCTGCCCGTCGGGCTGGGCATAGTCGCGCAAGGTCGATCCGCCGGCTTCGATTGCTTCGGCGATCACCGCCTTGATCTGGGGCACCAGCCGCTCGAACGCAGGCCCGCTGACTTTGCCCGCAGCCTTGCCCGGCGCAATCCCGGCCCGGAACAGTGCCTCGCAGACATAGATATTGCCCAGCCCCGCGACCACCCGCTGGTCGAGCAGCATCAGCTTGATTGCGGCACTGCGGCCCTTGAGTGCGAACTTGAGGTGTGCGGGCGTCAGTTCGTCACCGATTGGTTCAGGGCCCAGCGCGGCGAAGGCCGGCCATTCGCCAAGCCGGGCCTCTTCAACCAGATCGACCGAGCCGAACCGGCGCGGATCGCACAGCGACAGGCGGTGCCCGCTGGCAGTCTCGAGCACCAGGTGGTCGTGTTTGCCCAGCTCCTCGGGCTCGATCCGCCAGCGCCCTGACATGCCCAGATGAAACACCATCGACTGCCCGCGATCGGTATGGATCAGCCCGTATTTGGCACGGCGGCCCATGCCAGTCACCGTCGCGCCGGTCAGGACCTGGACCAGATCGGGCGGGAACGGTCGGCGCAAGTCAGCCCGGCGGGTCTCGACCCGCGCCAGCCGCGCGCCATCAAGATAGCGGGCGAGGCCCCGCACGGTGGTTTCGACTTCGGGAAGCTCTGGCATCGCTGCTGGCTAGGCAAGCCTCGGTGACGGAGCAATACGTTTCGTATTGCAACTTAACCCGCGCCACGCTAGCAGGGCCGCGCCAAGACCCTCCCCGGGAGAATCGACAAATGCACAGCGCCACCGTTCCGGCCTTCATCGCCATGCTCAGCAATATCAAAGGCTGGCTCGACAAGGCCGCCGCGCAGAAGGACGAAGCCGAACTGATCAAGGCCAGCCTGGCGCCTGACATGTTCGCGCTGGCCCGCCAGATCCAGATCGCCGCCGACGCCGCCAAGGGTGCCGCCGCGCGCCTGACCGGTGTGGAAGCCCCGGCCATGCCCGATACCGAAGCCAGCTTTGCCGAGCTCAAGGAACGCTGCGACAGGACGATCGCTTTCCTGCAGTCGGCCGATGCTGCGGTCTATGATGCAGGGCTCGCGAGCGAAGTCGTCATCACTTTCCCCAACGGGGCTGGCCTTCGCTTTGACGGCGCGACTTTCCTGACCGGTTATGCGCTGCCCAACTTCTATTTCCACGCCTCGATGGCCTATGCGATCCTGCGCAGCCAGGGCGTCGATCTGGGCAAGCAGGACTTCCTTGGCCATCTGGGTCAGTACATGTTCCCGCCGCCTGCAAACGCATAGATCCTGCACACGCTTTCACTGGCACCGCGCCATGCTTGCCGCTAAGGCGCGGGCCTATGAGTGACAAAGTTTCCTTCGGCTACGAAACCGTCGATGCCGCTGAAAAGGCCGAGCGCGTCGGCGCGGTCTTTTCTTCGGTCGCCAAGAAATACGACGTGATGAACGATGCCATGTCGGTGGGGATGCACCGGCTGTGGAAGGACAAGTTCGTCCGCCGGGTCAAACCGCGCGAGGGCGAGCAGATCCTCGACATGGCCGGCGGCACTGGCGACATCGCTTTCCGCATGGCGCGCGAGGGCGCGACCGTCACTGTCTCCGATATCAACCAGGACATGCTCGACGTCGGGATCGAACGGGCGCTTAAGAAAATAGAAGAAGGGGGGTCACGCGGCTTCGACGAGCTGGTCTGGTCCCGCCAGAACGCCGAGGAACTGGCTTTCCCCGACCGCTTCTTCGATGCCTACACGATCGCTTTCGGGATCCGCAACGTCACTCACATCGACAAGGCCCTGGCCGAAGCGCACCGCGTGCTCAAGCATGGCGGGCGGTTCTTCTGCCTGGAATTTTCAACCACCGAATGGCCGGGCTTCAAGGAAGTCTATGACCTCTATTCGCACAAGCTGGTCCCCAAGATCGGCGAGGCGATCGCCGGCGATGCCGACAGCTATCGCTACCTGATCGAATCGATCCGCCGCTTCCCGACCATGCCCGAATTTGAGGACATGATTCGCAAGGCCGGGTTCACCCGCACCAAGGTCGAGCCGATCCTGGGCGGGCTGGTGGCCATTCACTCGGGGTGGAAGATTTGAGGCGCTCCCTTCCAGTCCCCCTCCCGCTTGCGGGAGGGGTTAGGGGTGGGCCGGAGTCCGACTCACCCACCCCCAACCCCTCCCGCAAGCGGGAGGGGAGAAAATGACCCGTCCGACCGTCCATATCCTGCGCCTGCTGCGCTGGGGCCGCACGCTCGCCAGGCATGGCGCGCTGCGCGGGATCGAGCGCGACCCCAATACCCCTCCGCAGGTTCGCCGGCTGGTCCGGATCGCCCGGCTCGGCACGTTCCAGCCGCAAGAGCCCGACTATGCCGGGGCCTTCCAGGCAATCGGCCCGGCCGCGATCAAGCTGGGGCAGACGCTGGCCACCCGCCCAGACATCGTTGGCGACAAAGCCGCGAACAACCTGCTGCTGCTGCAGGACAGCCTGCCGCCAGTCCCCTTCGCCGCGATCCGGCGCGAGATCGAGACCAGCTTTGCGAGGCCCCTGGAAGAGCTGTTCGCCAGTATTGACGAAGTGCCGGTCGGCGCAGCCTCGATCGCGCAGGTCCACAAGGCGGTGACCACCGATGGCCGCGAGGTTGCAGTCAAGGTGCTGCGCCCGGGGATCCGCGAGAAGTTTGGCGCGGATATCCAGACTTACGAATGGGCCGCCGCGCACCTTGAGGCGCTGGGCGGCGAGCCTGCCCGGCTGCGCCCGCGCTCGGTCATTGCCAACTTCAAGCGCTGGACCCTGCGCGAGCTGGACCTGCGGCGCGAAGCGGCTTCGGCGAGTGAACTGGCTGAGGTGATGACCGGCGTCGAAGGCTACCTGGTTCCAGGGATCGATTGGGACCGGACCAACGGCAAGGTGCTGACCATAGACTGGATCGACGGGATCAAGATCAGCGAGATCGAGGCGCTCAGGGCCGCCGGGCATGACTTGCCCGCGCTGGCCCAGCATCTGGTGCTGACCTTCCTCAACCAGGCGATCAGCCACGGCTATTTCCATGCCGACATGCACCAGGGCAACCTGTTCGTGCAGGCCGATGGTACTATCGCCGCGATCGACTTCGGGATCATGGGCCGGATCGACCGGCGCGCGCGGCTGTGGCTGGCGGAGATCCTCTACGGCCTGACCACCGGCAATTATCGCCGCGTCGCCGAGATCCATTTCGAGGCGCAGTACGTGCCGAGCTACCACTCGGTCGCCGAGTTTGCGACCGCGCTGCGCGCGGTGGGCGAACCGACACGCGGGCGGCCGGTCAGCGAATTGTCGGTCGGGCAGATGCTCGATTCGCTGTTCGCAATCACCCGCGAATTTGACATGCAGACCCAGCCGCACTTGCTGCTGCTGCAAAAGACCATGGTGATGGTCGAGGGCCTTGCGACCCAGCTCAACCCGCAGATCAACATGTGGGACGTTGCCTCGCCCTATGTGAAGGGCTGGATCCGCGACGAGCTGGGCCCCGAAGCGGCGATTGCCGACCGGCTGCGCAAGGATGCCGAAACGCTGCTGCGGCTGCCCGATCTGGTCCGCCGGATCGAGGACAAGTTCCCGCCCAAGGGCGGCGCCCCCGATGCCCCGCCGCTCCCCGAAGTCGAACTGGTCTGGGACCGCCGCAAGCAGGCGCCGCGCTGGCCAGGATACCTGCTGGCGGCCGCGCTGGGCGGCGGCGCACTGTGGGCGGCGCAGCTGCTGGGCTGGCTGTAATGGACCTCGACGCGCTGCTGCTGCACTTCTTCGATACCGAAGACCCCTCAGAACTGACCGAAACCGAATACGACCGCGCGATCGAACGGCTCAAAATCGGCTTCGGGGTCGAGCGCGAGCCTGGCCGCAAGTTCGCGCTGTGGTGCCTGATGGACGCGCTGGAAGTCGCACCGCTGCCCGCCGATGCCTTTGCCAAGGAACCCGCGCTGAAGGCTGCGGCAGAGGATTACCTCAAGGCGGCGTTCCGGATGGAGCGTTTTGGACCGGAGGCTTAGCGGGCCTCGCTCTTGCCTTTGGCGTCACGCTTTGGGGTGATGAAAAGTAAAGGGGTTCACGCAGAGGCCGCAGAGAAGAAAGGGAGGCGCAGAGGTGTAGCGCCTGCGGCGAAGCCGCTTTCTTCATCTGAACACTGCGATTTCCGCAACGCTGAACAAATATGACGCTTCGCGGGAAGAGCGAGGTCTCTGCGTCTCCCTTTCTTCTCTGCGGCCTCTGCGCGAACCATTGCGAGCTTGCGACACAACGCAACGCATGTGGCGCACGCCCCGAGCTCACCCACAAACGAAACGCCCCGGCTCCTTGCGGAACCGGGGCGCTTTGTCGCAACGCTGCTAAGCGATCAGAAGTCGTAGCCCATCCGCAGCCCCACGGTGCGCGGCAGGATCGGCACCACATAGGGCCGCTGGTAGCACTGGCCGCACGAGACATAGCGCGAAACCTGGCCGCGTTCATCGAACACGTTCGAAACGAACAGTTCGAGGTTGAGCTTGTTGAGGTCCACCCCGAACGCCAGATTGGCGGTGGTAAAGGCGGGCAGCTTGCCAAGTGCGATGGCCTGGGCCAGACGCACGTCGCCGGTCGCCGAACCCTGGTAGGAGACGTTGACCTGGCCATAGGCCTTGGTGTCGGTACCAATATCGGCGGTGTAACGGGCAGTCCCGGAAGCCTTGAACTTCGGCGTCACCGGCAGGCGGGTGCCGGCCGGCGAGACGACCGAGTTGCCGCCACCGGTGCAGGCATAGGTCGGATCCTCAACCGCGCACAGGTTCTTGGTCATCTTGGCGTCGGTGTAGGCCGCCGCAACATTGAGGCTGAACCCGCCGCGGTTGTAACCCAGGTCCACGTCGATCCCGCGAATCCGGGCATCCGGACCGTTGTGGATTTCGGTGAAGCTGTTTGCGCCGAGGTAGGCAAACTGAAACTTCTTCCAGTTCTGTTGATAGATCGCACCATTGAAGCGCAGACCCGGAGCCAGGGTGCTCTTCCAGCCAGCTTCATAGTTGATCAGCGTATCGACGCCATACGGCGCCACGTCGGCGCGGCGATTGATCCCGCCCGGACGGAAGCCCTTTGAAGCGGTGGCGTAGACCATCAGGTTCGAGCTGGGCTTGTAAGTCGCGTTGAAGCGCCAGGTCACACCATCACCCTTGGCCCGGACCGGATCGACACCGCTGCCATTCCACACGCCCAGGTTTGTGCAGGGAGTGCCCGGCACGACCGGAGCAGAGAGGGTAGTCCCGGGGGTACCTGCAACGTCGCGCAGACGCGCGCCAGTCGATGTGAAACACCCAGCAACGCCGGTCCGCGATGAGCCGGCGGCATTGAACGGACCGTCCGAGAACCAGTTGTTCGGATTGCGGCCGAAACCGAAGAACCCGATCAGCGAGTTGTCGTACTTGTATCCGCGGATACCGGCGGTCAGCGTGAACCGGTCGGTCACATCGAAGCTGGCTTCGCCGAAGGCCGCATAGTCCTTGTCGACGCGGTGCTGCTTGGTCAGCCACAGCGTGCCAGGCAGGCCGTTGACCGAGACCAGCGGGCCCAGGTTGGCGACCTGGTAGTCCTGGTAAATGTCGTTCGACTGGTACTGGTAAAACAGTCCGCCAACCACGCGGAACGGCTTGTCCGAAGGCGAGGCGATCCGCAGTTCCTGACTGAACTTTTTGAAGTGATCGCTGCCGATCACCTTCTGGCGCGGATCGATCGGATCGCCGAACTGGTCCCAGACGTAGAGGTAGCCCGCGATCCCGCCCGACGATGAATAAAGCGCATCGTAAGCTTCCGAATAGTCGGTATAATCGCTCGAGCTGAAGGTCTTGCGATCGAGATAGGCCCCGGCATAGGTCACGTCCCAGTTGCCCACCTTGCCTTCGATGGTCAGCCCGGCCTGGACGAACTTGTCGCTGCGGTACTCGGGGAAGAAGCGCTGGACCTTGAGGTCACCAACCGAAGGGTCGAAGGCGTACATGCCGTTGGACTGGACGCTCTGGTACATCACGGTCGGCGTGACGGTCCAGCTGTCGTTGAGTTCGACCCCCAGCGCGGCACGTCCGCCGATGGTCTCGGTCTGGTTAAAGTCCTGTTTGACAAAGGCGCTGTTGTTGACGCAGCCGGTCCCCAGGAAGCAGCGCGTGCCCGGAACGTTGTCGATATAGCCGGCACCGTTCTTGTAGAAGCCGACCACCCGCGCCGCGATCCGGTCATTCAGCGGCTGGTTGGCGAAGAATTCGAACTTGCCGCCGATCTTGCCGTTCGAGACCGAATTGATCTCCATGTTCATGCCGCCCTCGGACTTGCCGGGGTTGGGCTTGTTGGTGATGATGCGGATCGTGCCGGCTTGCGACGAGGCGCCATAGAGCGTGCCTTGCGGACCCGACAGGCTTTCGATCCGGGCCACGTCATAAACGTGAACGTCAAGGTTGCCGCCGATCGTGGTGACCGGCTGCTCGTCGAGATAGACGCCGACCGAAGGCAGCGAGCCCGAGTGATTGCCGTCGCCGCCCGAGGCCACACCGCGCATGTAGATCACGTTGACGCCGGGCGTGCCCGAGCCCTGGAACGAGACCGAGGGAAGCTGCTGGGCATAGCCCGAGAAGTTCGAGATATTGAGCTGCTCAAGCTTCGCGGTGCCCAGTGCCTGGATCGAGATCGGCACGTTCTGCAGGCTTTCCGAACGCTTCTGCGCGGTGACAACGATTTCTTCGACACCGTTGTCATCGGCTTCAGCTTCCTGAGCGAAAGCCGGGGCCGAGATCAGCGCGGTGGAGGCGAACAGGGCCGCAAAGGTTGCGCGGCGGGTGGAGGTACGCATGATTTTCCCCTCAATAGGTGCGTAAAACAGGCAATCCCTGAGTCTTGTGCGCGCCTAGGTCAAGGCTGCGCGTTAATATTTTGCGTATCTGTGACGGGGCGTGGCAGATTTACCACGATTTCGGCGCGTCCGGGTAACAATCGAGCACCGGGCCGAGGGCTTCGCAGAGCGGGCCGAGGTGCGGGGCGAACGGTTTCCAGGCCTCGGTGCCCTCGCGAAAGATCGGCTGGCGGACCTGTTCAGAGCTGGGGGTGCGGACCGCGCGTTCGGTTTTGTAGAACGAAAGGCACGCATCCTCAAAGGGCACACCGATGTAACTCAAGAGTGCCCGCACCTCCACTTCAGTGTCTTCAACCATGCGTTCGTAGATCACCCGGTGGACCCGCCCCGGCAGCACCATATCGATATGCGCCATCAGCCGGACATAGTCGGCATAATAACGCCCCATGTCCTCCAGGCTGTAGGAAAAGGCCTGCCCCTTGGCGAAGTGCTGCTTGAAGTTGGAGAAACAGCAGCCGAGCGGATGGCGGCGGGCATCGACGATCCGGGCATTTGGCAGGATCGCCAGGATATAGACCAGGTGCAGCCAGTTGTTGGGCAGCTTGTCGATAAACATCGGCCGCTCGGTCTTGCGCTGGATCCGGCTGCGGCGCAGGAATTCTTCGCCCAATTCGGCCAGCTTGTCGCCCTTCAGTTCGGGCAGGTTGAGCGGGTAGTTGGCCACCCGCCGCGCCATCGCGGGGATATCGGGCAGTTCGGTGGTGCCCTCGATCAGCGAGTGGCTGGACAGGATCTGCTCGACCAGCGTCGATCCGGCGCGCGGCATGCCCAGCACGAAGATCGGGTCGCTGGCATCGCAGCCCCGCCCGGCGCGTGTCGCAAAAAACTCCGGCGTGGCGATTTCGATCAGGCGGTCAACGAAGCGGCTGTTCTCTTCGGCCGAATAGTCGAGGCCCTTGCGGCGCAGGGCATTGGCCCTGGCATAGTGGGCAAAGGCCTGGTCCGCTGCGGCGCGATCTTCGAAAGCCTTGCCCAGCGCGAAATCGAGGTGGAAGCGGTCTTCCTTCGCCAGCTCCGACGATTCCAGCGCCGCCTGCATTGCCGCGATATCCTCGTCGGTGAACTTCACGGTCTTGAGGTTGGCCAGGCTCCACCAGACCTCGCCCAGCGCGGGCATCAGGGCGATCGCCTTGCGGTAGGCGGCAACGCCTTCCTCCAGCTGGCCGACAGTCTTGAGCATGTGCCCGAAACTCATCCAGACGCGCGGCTGGTTCGGGGCCTTGGCCAGCACTTGCCGATAGAGCTCGATCGCATCCTCGAACTCGCCGATCCGGCCTTTGGCGGCGGCCTGGAGGTTGGCGTGACCGGGGTTCTCAGGCTCTTCGGCGAGCACCTGATCGAGCTCGGCAATCGCCTCGTCGGGGCGGTTCTGGCGGTAGAGCACCAGCGCCAGATTGGCCCGCGCGGCGGTGAAGGCAGGCGACAGGTCCAGCGCGCGGCGCAGCAGCGTCTCGCTGTCCTTGTAGCGCCCGATCCGCCCGGCGACTTCGGCGAACATCCGGATCGCGGCGACATCGAAGGGATCGGCCTTGAGGTGTTCGCGCAGCAGGAATTCCGCACGCGGCACGTCATTGTCGTTCATCGCCAGCGCGGCCTCGATCAGCCGCGGGTGGTATTGGCCAAGGCGTTCAAGCCAGGAGCGGGTGGTAACGGTAGCCATGCTTGCAGCAGAAACATGGTGACGCGCCGCAATCAAGCGATAGGTTGCGCGGCAGGGAAAAATGCGGGGGACGACAATGGATCACGGCAAGCCGGCAGAGATCGATCGCCCCTTTGGCCTGTGGACCGCGACCGCGCTGGTGGTGGGGGGCACCATCGGCGCAGGCATCTTCGTGCTGCCGGGCCAGCTCGCCTCTTATGGTCATACCTCTGTCGCCGGTTGGGTCGTCGCGATTGCCGGGACCATGCTGCTGGGCTTGACTATCGGCCTGTTGGTCCAGGCGCGCCCGGCCGCGACCGGGCTGATGGAGCTGTGCAGCGAAGGGCTGGGCGCCGGTGCCAGCGTGCTGATCGGCTGGGCCTATTGGGTCTCGGTTTGGGCCAGCATGGCGGTGCTGGCCGCCACCGGTGCGAACTATCTGGCGGTGTTTATCCCGGCGCTCGATTCGGTCTTCCTCAAGGGCCTGGCCGCCATCGCCCTGATCTGGACAATCACCGGGCTCAACCTGATGGGCGCACGCGCCGCCGGGCGGTTTCAGGTGCTGACCACCCTGCTCAAGCTGCTGCCGCTGGTCGCGGTGATCGTGATCCTGCTGGGGCTGCTGCTGGGCGGAGGGCACGCTTTCGAAGTCAGCCGCCAAGCCCCCTATGAAACCAGCCAGCTCCCCGGCGTGCTCAACCTGGTGTTCTACGCTTTGGTCGGCTTCGAAACCGCCGCGATGGCCGCCGAACGGGTCCGCAATCCGGCGCGCAATGTGCCGCTGGCGACAATCGGCGGTGTTGCGCTGATCGGGTTGCTCTATGTGGTGGTCAGCACTGGGATCGCCTTTGCCATGCCGACAGACCAGCTCGCCGCCTCGGGCGCGCCGGTGGCCGATTTCGTAACGCGCTACTGGGGTGACTGGGCCGGACTGGCGGTGGCCGGGTTCACAGCGGTTTCGGCGATCGGGTGCCTCAATGCCTGGGTGCTGATCTCGGGCGAAGTGCCGCTGTCGATGGCGCGTTCGGGGCTGATTTCGGAGCGGATCGGGCGGCTCAGCCAGCACGGCATCGCCTGGCAACCGGTGATCGCGGCGAGTGTCTGCGCCTCGGCGCTGATCCTCTCAAACCTCTCGCGCGGAACATCGGGCCTCTACGATTTCATGATGCGGCTGACCTCTTCGACCAACCTCATCCTATACATCGGGGTCTGCATCGTGGCGCTGCGGTTTGGCATCAACAAGTGGCTGACGGGCGCGGCGCTGCTGTTCTCGCTGGGGACGCTGTGGGGCTCGGGGCTGGAGGTCGCGCTGTGGAGCGGCCTGCTGCTGCTGACCGCACTGCCGCTTCATTTGCTGAACCTGCGGCAGCGTAAGGGTTCGGCGGTGGGGTAACGCGGCAAGGGTAGAAGGGTTCGCGCAAAGCACGCAAAGAAAACGAAGAGGCGCAAAGATGTTGCGTCTGCGGCGAAGCCGCTCTCTGTTCGGGACGCTGCGCTTGACCCAATGTCGGCAAGATCAAGCCGCTTCGCGGCAAGGGCAAACCCCTTTGCGTCTTCCCTTTCTTCTTTGCGCTCTTTGCGTGAACCCTTTGTCCTGCCCTTGCCCCCAAAAGCCGGTGCCGAAGGTGCACACTACCCAGCCGCCTAGCTGCGCAAGATCTTCCGGATGAACGGCCGGTCGGCCAGGATCGCATGCGCCGCGTTGTGGCCCGGTGCACCGGTCACGCCGCCGCCCGGATGGGTGCCCGCGCCGCACATGTAGAGGCCTTTGATCGGCCCGCGATAGTCGCCGTGGCCCAGCACCGGGCGCGCCGCCCAGAGCTGGTCGATCCCCATGGTGCCGTGCATGATATCGCCGCCGATCAGGCCGAATTTGCGTTCCAGGTCCCAGGGCGAGTGAATTTGCGTTGCGATCACCGACTTCTTGAAGTTGGGCGCATGGTCGTTGACGGTGTCGATGATCAGGTCGGCCACCTTGTCGCGGTTGGCATCCCAATCGACGGCCGGATCGAACTGCTGGCAGAACAGCGAGGCGACGTGCTGACCTTCAGGTGCAAGCGTGTTGTCCACGGTTGAGGGGATCTTGATCTCGACAATCGGCTTCTTCGACCAGCCGTGCTGCTGCGCGTCGATGAAGGCCTGGTCCATGTAGTCCATACCCGGCGCGATGATGATCCCGGCGGTGTGGTGTTCGGCCTGTTCCTTGCCCGGCAGGACCGAGAAATCGGGCAGCTCGCTCAGCGCGACGTTCATCCGGAAAGTGCCCGAACAGGTCTTGAAGCCCTTGATCCGGCGCTTGAAATCGTCGTCCAGGTCGCTTTCATCGACCAGCTGACGATAGAGCAGCGCCGGACCCGCGTTCGAAGCGACGATTGATGCGGCGATTTCCTCACCGCTTTCCAGCTGCACGCCCTTCACCTTGCCGCCATCGACCAGCACCTTGGCGACCGGCGCCTCCAGGCTGATTTCAACGCCCGCATCTTCGCAAGCCCGCGCCATCGCCTGGGTGATTGCCCCCATGCCGCCCACCGCGTGGCCCCAGGCGCCCAGCTTGCCGTTCACTTCGCCAAACACGTGGTGCAGCAGGACATAGGCCGAGCCGGGGGTCGAAACCCCGGCGTAGTTGCCGACCACCGCATCGAAGGCGAAGGCCGACTGGACATAGTCATGCTCGTACCAGCCATCGAGGAACTGGCGGGCCGACTTGGTGAAGATATCGAGCAGGTCGCGCTGGACCGACAGGTCGAGATTGGCCATCGGCCAGCCCTGCTTGGCCGCAGAGACCAGCGAGGCGAGGCCCCCGCCGACATTGGGCGGGATCTGCAAGGAGAGATCGCGCAGCACATTGGCGACCTTTTCCAGCGCGGCATCGTACTTCGGGTAAGCCTCGGCGTCCTTCTTGGAGAAGCGCGCAAACTCCGCTTCGGTCCGGCCGGTACCGCCGCCCAGCTTCACATAGTCGTTTTCGAACGGGAAGAAGTTGGAGATCGTGCGTTCGATCACCCGATAGCCATAGTCATGCAGCCGCATGTCCGCGATCACCTTGGGGCGCAGCAGGCTGACCGTGTAGCTGGCGGTCGAGTTGCGGAAACCGGGGTGGAACTCCTCGGTCACCGCCGCGCCGCCAACGATGTGGCGGCGTTCGAGCACCCGCACGCGCATTCCCGCTTTGGCGAGATAGAAGGCGCAAGTCAGGCCGTTGTGGCCCCCGCCGATGATGAGCGCGTCGTAGGTCTTGGTCATTGGAAACTCCCCGAAATTCCCCCAACATCCGTTCGCATCGAGCGAAGTCGAGATGCCCCGCGCGGTGTCTCGACTTCGCTCGACACGAACGGAGGGGGGTTGATTGGCCTATTTGTGGTTGCGGCTCCACCCCGGCGCAGGCTGAAATGGCTGGCGGGCCTCTGGAATCAATGCCCGGATCTTCTTGGCGAAGCTGCGCAGGCAGACCTCGCTGGTGGCAATCGGTCCGGTGCCATAGCTCTTGCTGGCCATGCCTTTCTGGACGTTGCCGATCAGCCAGGTGTCCTCGGCATTGACGTTGCGGTTGATCCGCCAGTTGGCATAGCGCACCGCCTTCATCTCGCGGCGGTCATCCGGTAGGGCGTAAGCCACTTCGCGTAGCAGACAGGTGGTCGGGCTGACCGGCAGCCATTGCATGAAGTCGATCTGATCGGCGTAGATGTCGAAGGCCATGTTGGGCCACAGCTTGTAATAGAGCCAGCGGCCGTGAGCCTCTTCGGGCAGGTGATCGACCTTCGGCAGGTAGGCGCCGTAGAGCTTCTCCCAGAAGTTCTGCTTGTCGTTCTTGATCACATCGCCATAGAGCCGGTCGGCCCAGCCGTGCGCCTCGATCCGGTAGGTCTTGCCGACCAGGCGGTTGAGTCCATCGTGGGCAACCGGGATGTGCAGGTTGTCCGAATAGTTGTCGCCAACGTTCTTCCAGTTGACGTCGCGCGGGCGCAAGCGAACCGGAGCCATCGAGCGCATCTGCTCGAACCGGTACTGCGAAACTTCGGCTTCGAAGGGGGCCATCATTTCGGCCACGCTGGGAAAGCCCGCGTCCTCCAGCCGCACGAAGATGAAGCCGTGCCAGATCTCGATATCGACCGGGCTGAGACCGTTTTCCTCGAGCTTGAGCGATGGATATTCGCCCTTCATCGGCACCCCGGTCAGCCGCCCGTCGTTCTCATAGACCCAGGCGTGATAGGGGCAGACCAGCTTCTTGGCGCAGCCCGAAGGGCCCTGCACCAGCCGCATCGCACGGTGGCGGCAGACGTTGGTGAAGGCGCGCAACACACCATCGTCGCCGCGGATCACCACCACGCTTTCGCCGATGTAGTCGAGTGTCTGGTAGTCGCCGGGGTTCGGCACTTCGCTGACATGGCAGACGATCTGCCAGGAGGGGCGGAAGATCCGCTCGATCTCGAGCGCCATGAATTCCGCGTCGTGATAGATCCAGCCCGGCAGTGAAAAGTCCGCATCGGGATCGACTTCTGCGCCGTCAATCTCGGCAAAAGCGTGGTCGAGCTTGGTCATGGAGGCGAATCCCGCATTGCTTGTTGGACGTTCGTACAACAAGTGCTATGGCCTTGCAAGTGAGCAGCAGACCCGCCTTTACCCGCGCCGAACGCGCCTTTACGCGGGCGGAGCCCGATGCCCGCCGCGCCAGCCTGGTCGAGGCCTGCGCCCGCGTGCTGGCGCGCGAAGGGGTTGCAGGGTGCAGCGTGCGCGCCATCGCGCTGGAGGCGGGGGTCTCGCCCGGCCTCGTTGGGCACTATTTCTCCGGGATCGATGCGCTGGTCGCCGAAACCTATGCCCATATCGAAGCGCAGGTCAGCGCCGCGATCGACGCCGCGCTGGAGGCCGCCGGCAGCGACCCGCGCGCACGGCTCGAGGCTTTTGTCACCGCCAGCTTCGCCCCGCCGATTGCTTCGGGCGAACTGCTCGCCACCTGGATCGCCTTCTGGAGCCTGGTGCGCAGCCGCAGCGAGATCGCCCGCCAGCACGACGAGCAATACGCCCGGTTCCGCGCCCGGCTGGAAGGCCTGCTGGCTGAATGCGGCATGCCCGAACCGCAGCTGCGCCGCGCCGCCATCGCGATCACCGCGCTGGTTGACGGCCTGTGGCTGGAGCTGTGCCTCTCGCCCCAGGCCTTCAGCGCCGAAGAGGCGGGCGCGATCGCCCGCCAGGCGCTGGCCGCGCTTACTTCGTCAGGTCGGTAATCAGGCTGAGGTAATAGGTCATCGCCGGGGCAATGTTCGCCAGCGGGACCCGCTCGTTCAGGCCGTGGGCAAAGCTCTCGCTGTCCTTCATGAACAATGGGCTGGCATTGTAGGCCGGAATGCCCAGCGCGCGGTACCACATCGAATCCGATGCGCCCGAGGACTGGCTGGGGATCACCGGCACCCCCGGATAGGCCAGGTGGATCGCCTTGTCCGCTGCGGCCAGGAAATCGGGCCGCATCGGCGAGGCTGGAGAGGAAATCGAGTCCTCACCCGAAATCGCAGTCACCTTGACCATCGGCATAGCAATCACGCGCTCCAGCTCCTTACGGATGTGTTCGCGGCTGTGGCCAGGGAAGACCCGGCAATTGATGTTGGCCGTGGCGCGCTGCGGCAGGGCGTTCTGGGCATGGCCGCCCGAAATCTGTGTGGCCACGCAAGTCGTGCCGATCTTGCCGACATAAGCCGGATTGGCGCGCAACACTGCCGCTGCGGCCGCATTTGCCGGATTGGCGGCAAAGGCGCGCATCGCCGCTGCGGTCTTGGGATCGCTTTCGAACCGCGCCGCGCGTTCAAAATAGGCCTTGGTCAGCGGGTTCTGTTCGGGCTTGAAGTGATAGGCCCCGACTTTGGCAACCGCCTGGGATAGCTGGACAATCGCGTTCGCGCGCCGCGGAGCCGAGGAGTGCCCGCCCGGGTTGGTCACCTCGAGCTGATAGTCGTCATAGGTCTTCTCGGCACCGTCCCAGGACCAGTAGGCCGGTTTGCCGCTCTTTTCATCCAGCGTCCCGCCGCCGCCATCGACATTGAGCACCAGCTCTGCACCCTTCAGGCGCTGGGCGATGATCCGGCTGGTCTTCATCGTGGTTTCTTCATCGCCCGAGAATTGCAGCACGATCGTGCGGCGCGGTTTGTAGCCGCTGCGGCGCAGTTCGATCAGGCTGGTGGTAACCAGTGCCGCATCGAACTTCATGTCGCTGGCCCCGCGCCCGAACAGGTAGCCGTTCTCAACCACCGGCACGAACGGATCACGCGTCCAATCCTCGCGCTTGGCTTCGACCACATCGATATGGCCCGAGATCACCAGCGGCTTGAGGCTGGGGTCGCTGCCCGGCCAGGTGGCGATCAGGTATCCGGCATCATCGACCGGGGCGATCTCGACGTCGCCGTCCTGCCAGCCGCCTTGCAGCAGCTCGTCCTTGACCACTTGCAGCGCTGCGCGGGTCTGGTTGCCGGGGCCCGCGACCGAACGGATCGCGATCAGCCGCTTGGCCAGATCGAGCCCCTGGGCCTCGAGCGCGGGACTGACTTTGGGCCCGGCGGCTTCTGCCGCCAGCTGTGGTGCAGCCAGCGCAAAGGTCAGGGTGGCAGCAAAGGCAAGCGGCACGGCACGCATCGTCGAATCTCCTTTACTACTGCTTAGGGTCAAGTCCCTCACACCGCCAAGCACAGTTTAAGCGATTAATTAACCCAAATGCGGCTATTGCCTCAAAGGTTTCCAAGCGAAAGGGGTCGCACCGGGGGCATGGTTAGCAAGCAGGCAGTGCTCCGCGCTGCCGTACCGCCAGAGCTGCAAGACTGGGTCGATAACCGGCTCGTCAGCGCGCACGTCCGCATTGTGCGGGCGATGGCCTTGGGAATCCTGCTCAATGCCCTGGTGATCATCGTGGCGCTGTTCGGCGAGGAAGTGGCCTCCATTCATCTCGCCCTGTTTGCCGCATCGACCGTCGCCGCGCTGCTCCACCGCCTCTGGCTGGCCGAAGGGATCGAGCGCGGGCGGCGCCGCCGCAATTCGCGCAAGTTGATGCGCGCTTTCACACTCAATTCGCTGTGGCTGGGCCTCAACATGGCGGGGCCTTTGGCGATCTGGTTCCCACAGGTTTCGGCCGGAGACCAGCTCTTGCTGGCGATCAGCGGGGTCGCCCAGATCGCTGCTGCGGCCTATATGGTTCGCACTCTGGTGCAATCGTCCACGGTATTCATTGCCGCCCAGGCCCTGGCGCTGACAACCGGACTGGCACTGGTCGGCGGCGGGGAAGCGTTTGGCGCAACCGCTGTGCTGCTGGTGGCCAGCGGCCTGTTGATCCGCATGACGCATACCGCCCGCGACCTGTTCGTCACCCGCATCCTCGCCGACCGCGAACTGGGTGCCGCCACCCGCACGGTCAAGCTGCTGCTCAACGAATTCGAGGAAAGCGGATCGGACTGGCTGTTCGAACTCGATTCCCGGCATTGCCTGGTCTCGGTTTCGCGCCGCTTTGCAGAGGCTGCTGGCGAGCCTGCCGAACGGCTCAACGGACGCCCCTTCGCCTCGCTGTTCGCCGAAGGCCAGGGCCGCGCCACGCTTGAAAGTGCATTGCTGCGGCGCCGCACCGTTCGCGAGGAAGTGGTCGCGCTCGACGGCACTGGAGACGGCGAGCCGCGCTGGTGGTCGATCACTGGCCGCCCCAGCTTTTCGGGCGACGGGGTGGTCTATCGCGGGGTGATCTCCGACGTCACCTTGCAGCGCCATGCCGAACAGAGCGCACACCGCATGGCCTATTTCGATGCGCTGACCGGCCTGCCCAACCGCGCCCATTTCACCGAAGCCCTTGGAACGATGTTCGCCGCAAGACTGGGCCAGGAACAAGTGGCGCTGCTGCTGCTCGATATCGATCACTTCAAGAGCATCAACGACATGCACGGCCATCCGGTTGGCGATGCCTACCTCAAATTGTTCGCGCTGCGGCTGGCTGAATGCATCTCGCAAAGCGGGCTGGGCGGAATTCAACCCACGCTGGCCCGGCTCGGCTCCGACGAATTCGCGATTGCGGTCTATGGCGATGACGCCTGCGATCACGCGATCCGCCTGGCCGAACTGCTGGTGCTGACCATGGCCGAACCGCTGCACAGCGACGGTCATGAACTGCCCTGCGGGATCAGCATGGGCATCGCCCTTGCCCCGTTCCACACCGACAGCCAGCGCCAGTTGCAGAGCTATGCCGATATCGCGCTCAACGCCGCCAAGAAGGGCGGACGCGGCAATTGGGAAATGTTCGAACCCGGCATGGACGCCGCGCTGCACGAACGCCACTCGCTGGCCCGCGACTTGCGCCATGCGGTTGCGCGCGGCGAGCTGCGCCTGTTCCTTCAGCCGCTGATCGATGTCGCCAGCGAAGCCAAGACCGGTTACGAGGCCTTGCTGCGTTGGCAGCACCCGCAGCGCGGGTTGGTCGGACCAGATCAATTCATTCCAATCGCCGAAGAAACCGGGCTGATCGTGCCGATCGGCGAATGGGTGATCCGCGAAGCCTTTGCCGAAGCCGCGCGTTGGCCGGGCGGCGAAACGATCGCGATCAATCTTTCGCCGGTGCAGTTTTCCAGCGCCAATCTGCTGCCGGTCGTGGTCAATGCTCTGGCCGAAAGCGGGCTGGATCCTGCGCGGGTCGAATTCGAGATCACCGAAAGCGTGTTGCTGCACAATTCGGAAGCCAACACCGATGTGCTGTGCCGCTTGCAGGCGCTGGGTCTCAAGATCGCACTCGACGATTTCGGCACCGGCTATGCCTCGCTCAACTACCTGCTGACGTTCCCGTTCGACAAGATCAAGATCGACCGCAGTTTTGTGGCGGGCCTCGCCACGCGCGAGGATTCGCGCACGATCGTCGGTTCGGTCATTGCACTGGCCAACCAGCTGGGCATGTGCACCCTGGCCGAAGGCGTGGAAGAGCGCGAACAGCTCGACATGCTGCGCGAGCAAGGCTGCCGGATGGTCCAGGGCTGGCTGTTCGGCAAAGCCCTGCCCAGCGAAGAGTACCAGCCGCGCCTGGGGCGCACCGAGCGCCTCGGTCGCCCGGCCGGACTGACCGGCGCGCGCTCGCGCCACAGCGTGCAGACGTATTCACACCGCAAACGGGCCTGAAAAGCGTTCTGAATTGGAATGCGCCACTATGGCGCGCACTCTGCCCCGCTGCTAGTCCTGTCCCGGCCCGGACCTTTCGGGCGTGGGGAGACCGGCATGAGCTTTACTGCGGACCGCCTGCTGCTGTTCGGTGCGACCGGCGACCTGGCCCAGCGCATGTTGCTGCCTTCGCTCTGCGCGCTGCACGATGACAAGCTGATCGCGCCCGAGCTCAAGATCATTGGCACCGCAAGGTCGGACTACGATGATGACAGCTATCGCAATTTCGCGCGCGCGGCGCTGAACAAGTACCTGCCGGACTTTCGCAAAAGTGCGATCGACAGCTTCCTGCCGCGGCTGTCCTATCAGGTGCTCGATGCCACCGACGCCGCTCATTTCATCGACTTGTCCGATGAAATCGGCACGATCGACAAGGGCATGGCGATTTTCCTGTCGACCGCGCCCAGCCTGTTCGAACCGACCATCGCTGGCCTCAGCCAGGCTGGCCTGACCGGTGAGAAAGTGCGGATTGGCCTCGAAAAGCCGCTGGGCACCAGCCTGGAATCGAGCCGCGAGATCAACGATGCCGTGGCCCGCGCCTTCCCCGAGGATCGCACCTTCCGGATCGACCACTATCTGGGCAAGGAAACCGTCCAGAACCTGCTGGCGCTGCGCTTTGCCAACATCATGTTCGAACCGCTGTGGAACGCGGCGCATATCGACCATGTCCAGATCACCATCGCCGAGACTGTGGGCCTTGAAAGCCGGGTCGGCTATTACGATGGCGCAGGGGCACTGCGCGATATGGTCCAGAACCACATGCTGCAATTGCTGGCCTTGGTCGCGATGGAACCGCCCGCCAATTACGACGCCACCGCGATCCGCGACGAAAAGGTCAAGGTGCTGCGCGCGCTGCGGCTGATCGAGCCAGGCGAAGCGGTGACGGGGCAGTACCGCAAAGGCGCGATCGACGGCCAGCCGGTGCCCGGATACGACGAGGAACTGGGCAAGGAATCGGACACCGAGACTTTCGTGGCGATCAAGGCCCACCTCGACAACTGGCGCTGGAAGGGCGTGCCGTTCTACTTGCGCACCGGCAAGCGCCTGCCGCAGCGCAAGACCGAGATCGTGGTCAACTTCAAGCGCGTGCCGCATTCGATCTTCGCCTCGCGCGGGGCGCAGACCCAGCCCAATGCGCTGGTGATCGGGATCCAGCCCGAAGAGAACGTGCAGCTGCAACTGATGGCCAAGGTCCCGGGGCTTGACCGTGAGGGGCTCCGGCTGCGCTCGGTCCCGCTCAACATCACCATGCCCGATGCCTTTGCCGGGCCGACCAAGCGGATCGCCTATGAACGGCTGCTGCTCGACCTGATCGAGGGTGACCAGACGCTGTTCGTGCGCCGCGACGAGGTGGAAGCCCAATGGGACTGGATCGACGCGATCCGCGCAAGCTGGGCCAGTCACGGCCTGGTGCCCAAGACCTATACTGCCGGCAGCTGGGGGCCTTCGGCAGCGATTGCCCTGGCCGAACGCGATGGAGTGACCTGGCATGAGTGAATTTGCTCACGCGGAGACGCGGAGACGCGGAGGAGCAATGCTTGCGGCGCAGCCGCATATCGACCTTGCCTGCACTCGGCTGAAGCGAGCCATCGTCAAATTCCTGAGCCTGCGGCTCGCCCCAATTCTCCGCGTCTCCGCGTCTCCGCGTGAGACCAACCTGGCGCAGATCACGAAATGACCCTCCACCCCACGGTCGAACGCGTCACCGCGCGGATCATCGAACGCTCGAGGGACAGCCGCCAGGCCTACCTCGACCTGATCGAACGCGAGGCGGAGAAGTTCCCCGGGCGCGGGGCGCTGTCGTGCAGCAATCTGGCGCATGGCTTTGCCGCCGCATTGGAAGACAAGGGCGCGATCAAGAACGGGCGCGGTCCCAACCTGGCGATCGTTACCGCCTACAACGACATGCTTTCGGCGCACCAGCCCTATGGCCGCTATCCCGAAGCGATGAAGCTCTATGCCCGTGAGGTCGGGGCCACGGCGCAGGTCGCGGGCGGCGTTCCGGCGATGTGCGACGGCGTCACCCAAGGCCAGCTGGGCATGGAACTGTCGCTGTTCAGCCGCGACGTGATCGCGCTGAGCACGGCGGTGGCGCTGAGCCATGCGATGTTTGACGGCATGGCCTTGCTGGGCATTTGCGACAAGATCGTTCCTGGTCTCGTGATCGGCGCGCTGCGGTTTGGCCACTTGCCGGCGGTGTTCGTGCCATCGGGGCCGATGCCGTCGGGCCTCGCCAACAAGGACAAGCAGAAAGTCCGCCAGCTCTATGCCGAGGGCAAGGTGGGTCGCGCCGACCTGCTCGAAAGCGAAAGCGCCAGCTATCACAGCCCCGGCACCTGCACTTTCTATGGTACCGCCAATTCCAACCAGATGATGATGGAAATGATGGGCCTGCACGTGCCCGGCGCGTCTTTCATTCCGCCCAATACCCCGCTGCGTTCAGCCTTGACCCGCCAGGCGGTGCACCGCTTGGCCGAGATCGGGCGCGAGAGCGATGACTATCGCCCGATGGGCCGCGTGGTCGATGAAAAAGCCATCGTCAACGCCGCCGTCGGGCTGCTCGCCACCGGCGGATCGACCAACCACGCGATCCACATTCCCGCAATGGCCCGCGCCGCCGGGATCAAGATCGACTGGGAAGACATGGACGAGCTGTCCGCCGCCGTGCCGCTGATCGCGCGGGTCTATCCCAATGGCGGGGCTGACGTGAACCATTTCCACGCTGCTGGCGGCATGGGCTATGTGGTGCGCGAACTGCTGGATGCGGGTCTGGCGCACGGCGATCTGCTGACCATCAGCGATCAGGGCATGGCAGCCTATGCCGAGGAGCCCGTGCTGGACGGCGATGCCTTGAGCTGGCGCCCCGCTCCGGCCCAAAGCCTCGATCCAACGATCCTTGCCCCGGTCTCTGCGCCGTTCCATCCCGATGGCGGGATGCGGCTGGTCAGCGGCAACCTGGGCCGCGCCACGTTCAAGACCAGCGCGGTCGATTCCGAACGCTATTCGATTGAAGCCCCGGCGCGCGTGTTTGACAGTCAGGAAGCGGTCCAGGCCGCGTTCAAGGCGGGCGAGCTTGACCGCGACGTAGTGGTGGTGGTCCGCTTTCAGGGCCCGCGCGCCAATGGCATGCCCGAACTGCACAAGCTGACCCCGCCGCTGGGCGTGTTGCAGGACAAGGGCTTCAAGGTCGCGCTGGTCACCGACGGGCGGATGAGCGGCGCGAGCGGCAAGGTTCCGGCCGCGATCCATGTCACCCCTGAAGCGCTTGGAGGCGGCCCGCTCGCGCTGGTGCAGGACGGCGACATGATCAAGCTGTGCGCCCACGACGGACTGCTGGAAGTGCAGGCCGACCTTGCGGCCCGCCAACCCGCCACCGCCCCGCGCGAGGAAATGGGCATGGGCCGCGAACTGTTCGCGATGCTGCGCCGCCATGCCGACGGCGCCGAACAGGGCGGATCGGCGATGCTGGCGGAGGGCGGGCTATGAACCACTTTCCCCTTGGCCGTTCGTGTCGAGCGAAGTCGAGACACAGCGCGCGGCATCTCGACTTCGCTCGATGCAAACGGAGCATTTCCTTATGACCACCGAGATCGTCACTGTCGATATCGGCGGCACCCACGCCCGCTTTGCCTTGGCCAGCATCGCTGCCGATGGGCAGATCGAGCTGGGCGAACCGGCCACGCTCCACACCAAGGACCACGCCAGCTTCCAGACCGCCTGGGAGGATTTCGCGCGGATGCACGGCGGGCACCTGCCGGGCGGGGTCGCGATTGCCATCGCCGGGCCGGTCGGCGGCGAGGTGATCCGCTTCACCAACAACCCCTGGGTGATCCGCCCCGCGCTGATCCCCGAAAAGCTGGGCGCAGACCGCTATACCGTGATCAACGATTTCGGCGCGGTGGGGCATGCGGTGGCCTGCGCCGGGGACGAGCATTTCGTTCACCTGGCCGGCCCTGACGCGCCGCTGCCTGCCGAGGGGACACTCTCCATAGTCGGCCCCGGCACCGGGCTCGGGGTTGCGCACGTGTGGCGCGGCGCAGGCGAGTACCGGGTCCAGGCGACCGAGGGCGGGCATGTCGACTATGCCCCGCTCGATAGCATCGAAGACGCGATCCTCGCGCGGTTGCGCCAGCGCTATCGCCGGGTTTCCGTGGAACGCGTGGTTTCCGGGCCCGGCCTGGTCGATATCTACGAGGCACTGGCCCAGATGGAACACCGCGCGATCCAGCCGGTCGATGACAAGGTCCTGTGGAGCCTTGGCACCAGCGGAGAAGACAGCCTGGCCGCCGCCGCGGTGGACCGGTTCTGCCTCTCGCTCGGCTCTTTCGCGGGCGACATCGCGCTGGCCCAGGGGGCATCCGGCGTCGTGATCGCGGGCGGACTTGGCCTCAGGATCAAGGACACGCTGCTGCGTTCCGGCTTTGCCAACCGCTTCACCGCCAAGGGGCGTTTTGCCGAGCTGATGGCGACTCTGCCGGTCAAGCTGATCACCCATCCCCAGCCCGGCCTGTTCGGCGCCGCGGCCGCCTTTGCCAAGGAGCATCTTGCGTGAGTCCTATCGAAACGATCATGCGCACCGCTCCGGTGATCCCGGTGCTGGTGGTCGACGATATCGCCCATGCCAGGCCACTCGCCGAAGCGTTGGTGGCCGGCGGCCTGCCGGTGTTGGAAGTGA
>Ga0209895_1000010_pt1 | contig 52135 bp, 53 predicted proteins | sample GWRWT4_1June14_FD_187194 | JGI IMG/M metagenome (GOLD analysis project Ga0209895, IMG submission 187194) | Sand microcosm microbial communities from a hyporheic zone in Columbia River, Washington, USA - GW-RW T4_10-June-14 (SPAdes) (version 2) ...
CGTCGACCAGATCGACGGCCTGTCGCCGGCGATCTCGATCGAGCAGAAGACGACGTCGAAGAATCCGCGCTCCACGGTCGGCACCGTCACCGAGATCTACGACTACATGCGCCTGTTGTGGGCACGCGTCGGCGTGCCCTATTCGCCTGCCACCGGCCTGCCGATTTCGGCGCAGACAGTCAGTCAGATGGTTGACCGGGTGATGACCTTGCCGGAGGGGACGCGCGCCTACTTGCTCGCGCCGGTCGTGCGCGGTCGCAAGGGGGAATACCGCAAGGAGCTGGCCGAGTGGCAGAAGGCCGGCTTCACCCGCGTGCGGATCGACGGCGAGTTCTACGCGATCGAGGAAGCCCCCGCGCTCGACAAGAAGTACAAGCATGACATCGAGGTGGTGGTTGACCGGATCGCGGTGCGCGAAGGGATCGAGACGCGGCTGGCCGACAGCTTCGAACAGGCGCTGAAGCTGGCCGAGGGGCTGGTTTATCTGGATCTGGCAGATACCACCGTATCTGAGGCCCTTTCCCAACCCCCGTTCGTGTCGAGCGAAGTCGAGACACCTGCGCGCGGCATCTCGACTTCGCTCGATGCGAACGGAGGTGGGGGTGATGGGGAGAAGATGGGCGCGATGAAAGGCGCCGGCCTCCCTCCCAACCGCATCGTCTTCTCCGAGAAATTCGCCTGCCCGGTCTCCGGCTTCACGATCGAAAGCCTCGAGCCGCGGTTGTTCAGCTTCAACGCGCCGATGGGTGCCTGCCCGGCCTGTGATGGCCTCGGCGAAAAGCTGCTGTTCGATCCGCAGCTGGTGGTGCCCAACGAGGCGCTGAGCCTCAAGCAGGGCGCGGTGGTGCCCTGGGCCAAGAGCAACCCGCCTTCGCCTTACTACATGCAGGTGCTGTCCAGTCTCGCGGCGGAATTCGGCTTCAGCCTCGATACGCCGTGGCAGGACTTGGCCGTAGAAGTGCGGATCGTGATCCTGCACGGCACCGCCGGCGCGCCGGTCAACCTGACTTTCACCGATGGCAAGAAGAGCTACACGGTCAAGAAGGCCTTCGAAGGCGTGATCGGCAATCTCAACCGGCGGATGCTGCAAACCGAAAGCGCCTGGATGCGCGAGGAGCTGGGCAAGTTCCAGACCGCGCAGCCGTGCGAAACCTGCGAGGGCAAACGGCTCAAGCCTGAGGCGCTGAGCGTCAAGGTGGCGGGTGAGGACGTCTCGACCGTGACCATGCTGTCGGTCGCGGCGGCGGTGGCGTGGTTCGGGGAACTGAACGACCAGCTCACCCCCCAGCAGCAACAGATAGCTAAGGCGATTTTGAAAGAGATCAACGAACGCCTTGGTTTCCTTAACAATGTCGGACTCGATTATCTGAACCTCAACCGCACTTCAGGTACGCTGTCGGGCGGCGAAAGCCAGCGCATCCGCCTCGCCAGCCAGATCGGCTCCGGACTGTCAGGCGTGCTCTATGTGCTGGACGAGCCGAGCATCGGCCTGCACCAGCGCGACAACGACCGGCTCTTGGAAACGCTCAAACGGCTGCGCGATCTGGGCAACACCGTAATCGTGGTCGAGCACGACGAAGACGCGATCCGCCATGCCGACCACATCGTCGATCTGGGCCCCGGCGCGGGCGTGCACGGGGGCGAGATCGTCGCGCAGGGCAGCCTCGCGGATATCCTGTCGAGCGAGGCCAGCCTGACCGGCCAGTACCTCTCCGGCGCGCGCAAGATCGAAGTGCCGAAGCAGCGCCGCAAGGGCAACGGCCACCACATCACCGTCCACGGCGCGCGGGCCAACAACCTCAAGGACGTGACGGTCTCGATCCCGCTCGGCACTTTCACCTGCATCACCGGCCTGTCGGGCAGCGGCAAAAGCAGCCTGACGCTCGACACGCTCTACGCCGGGGCCGCGCGCGTGCTCAATGGCGCGCGGGTGATCGCCGGCCCGCATGACAAGATCACCGGGCTCGAAATGTGCGACAAAGTGATCGAGATCGACCAGAGCCCGATCGGCCGCACCCCGCGCTCCAACCCCGCCACTTATACGGGCGCCTTCACCCAGATCCGTGACTGGTTCGCAGGCCTGCCCGAAAGCGCCGCGCGCGGGTACAAGGCCGGGCGGTTCTCGTTCAACGTCAAGGGCGGCCGCTGCGAGCAATGCCAGGGCGACGGCCTGATCAAGATCGAAATGCACTTCCTCCCCGACGTTTACGTCACCTGCGAGGAATGCCACGGCAAACGCTACAACCGCGAAACGCTCGAGGTGAAGTTCAAGGGGCACAGCATCGCCGACGTGCTCGACATGACGATCGAGGACGCCGAAGAGTTCTTCAAAGCCGTCCCCCCGATCCGCGACAAGATGCATATGCTGAACGAGGTCGGGCTGGGCTACGTCAAGGTCGGCCAGCAGGCCACCACGCTCAGCGGCGGTGAGGCGCAGCGGGTCAAGCTGGCCAAGGAACTGTCACGGCGGAGCACCGGGCAAACGCTCTACATCCTCGACGAGCCGACCACCGGGCTGCACTTCGAAGACGTGCGCAAGCTCTTGGAAGTGCTGCAGCGGCTGGTCGATCAGGGCAATTCGGTGGTGGTGATCGAACACAACCTCGATGTGATCAAGGTCGCCGACTGGGTGGTTGACCTTGGACCTGAGGGCGGCGTGCGCGGGGGGGAGATTGTGGCGGAAGGCACGCCTGAGGCGGTGGCGGCCAACAAGCGCAGCTACACTGGTGGGTATCTCAAAACGCTACTGGCCCGCTAGTTCCTCCCCGAAACGGGGAGGGGGACCACCCGAAGGGTGGTGGAGGGGCACCCGCCCAACAGCATAACTGTCGCCGGGCACCCCTATGTGCGCACCCTAATTCGGCGAGGGCGAAGCCTTCGGCGCGGCCGTCTCGGTCACGGTCGGGCCGGGAACGGGCACCACGACGACTTCGGTCGAAGTGGCCCCGGGCACCGGCACGCCGACCACCTGGGTCTCGGTCGGGCCGGGAACCGGCACCACGGTCGTGGTGGTCGCTTCGGCGGCAGGGTAATTTGTTTCCTGCTTGCAACCGGCAGTCAGGAGCAAGGCTATGGCAACAGCCGCAGCAACCCCCAAATCCAACCACTCTTGCCACACCCCGCCCACTTGCTAACCTCTCCCCATGCCCACACCTTCGCCCTATCGCCCCGAATTCGAAGCCGCCCTGCGCCTCTTCGCGCAAGTCAGCGAAGCCATGCACCAGCGCGGCTTCCAGCGGCCGATTCTGGTGGGCGGGGCGGCGGCGGAGTTTTGGTCGGGGTCGGCGATCAATACCGGGGACTTTGACCTTTGCACCCTGTGCCAGGATGCGCTGGAGGAGGAGATGGTTGCGGCCGGGTTTGTGCGGCCCAGCGGGGCCGGGCAGATGCTCAAGGGCTGGGTCCATCCGGAGCTGAAGCTGGGGTTCGAAGTGGTGGCCGAGGTGCCGATGGACGGGTCTGTCGATGCCGCGCACATCCGGCTGATTCAGCCGATCGGCAGCGAGGACCTGTTCCGGGTGATCTCGGTCGAGGACCTGATCGCCGACCGCATGGGTCAATATGCTTCGCGCACCGCGCCCGACCGGATCGATCAGGCCCGGATTCTGCTGGCCCTTCACCCCGATGCCGATCTGGACTATCTTGAGCGCCGCATCCGCGAAGAAAGCATGGGCGACTATGGCGTCGAAGACATCCAAGGCTGAAACAGGCGAGACGGTCATTCAGATGGCCGATGTCGCCGCGCGCCTGGCCAAACGCCGCGCCGAGCTGGGCGAGCCCGAGATGCCCCGCAACGCCGGCAAGAACCGCACCCCCTCGAAACGTGCCTTGCTCAAGGCGATTGAGGGTTTGGGCGGGAAGTGGTGAGTTGAAGCAGGGTTTGCGCTCTTTTGGGTTCACACGTCCTTCGACAAACTCAGGATGATCGGGTTCACACGAAGACACGAAGATGTGGCGCAGTGCCTTGACGCCGCAAGCTATCTCATCTGCTGAGCCAGACGGAACGTTTGAATTTGAAGGCGGCTTCGCCGCGAACGCGGCCTCTTCGTGGCTTCGTGTGAACCCATTTTCCTACACCGCAAAAATCTGCAACATGGCCGGTTTGCCTTTCGCCAAAGGAGCCGCCGCTCATGTCGCAGATGTCTTCGCTTCCCACCACAAATCCGCTCATCCTGAGCCCGTCGAAGGACGACCCCACCATCTTCCCCCGTGAGCGCCAGGCGGCGTTCCTCGCTGCGCTGGCGGCCACCGGCAATGTCCGCTCGGCTTCGGCGCGGGTGGGGGTTTCGCATCAGACTGCTTATCGCGCGCGGCTGGCCTCACCGGGGTTTCGCCGGGCGTGGGATGCGGCGCTGCTGGCGGCGCGGGCGCAGGCGGAGGAGGTGTTGGCGGGCCGCGCGCTTGAGGGGTGGGAGGAGGACGTGCTCTATCACGGCGAGGTGGTGGCGACGCGGCGGCGCTTTTCGGACCGGCTGCTGCTGGCGCACCTGGCGCGGCTCGACAAGCTGTGCGGCGATGCCGAGGTGGCCGGGTTTGCCGACAGTTTCGAGCTGGCGCTGGAGCGCTATGCCGCGGGTGAGGACCGGCCGGCGCGCAAGCCTGAGCGGCTGGCGAAAGCGGCCGAGCGGGGGGAGGGAAAAATTTCCCCTGGACAGTGGTCCAAGCGGTCCAGCCGCGCAGCGCCGGCGATCGAAAATCCCTGTCCGGACTGCGGCGGGCGCTGCCTGGGTCCGGTGAAGAAGCTGACGAAGCGGGACTGCCAGTGGCCGGGCAACCGGATCGAGCGGATGGAGGAGGCGCGGCCCCGCGGCGTGCCGCTTCCCCACGAGTTTCCCGGCGGTGACAATGACGGCGCGATCTTTGACGAGCAGCTCGCCGCCTTCGAGGAGGGCGTGGAGCAGTGGTGGCGTGTGGTCCCCGCGCCCGAAGGGGCCGATCCGGGGGTCTGGCACTTTCTGGAGGAGGACTGAATTGGGTTCACCCCAAGCACCCAAGAGGGCTCGCTTGTCGGCAAATAGGTTTTCGCATCCACAGGTTGCGCTCGGCGCGACGAGAGGAACAGCCTGCGGCGCCTGGGCCTTGCGCGGCACCTTCGGTGCTTGGGTTCTTCGGGTGAACCGGAACCAGGCCGCTGGATTGGGTTCACCCCAAGCACCCAAGAGGGCGGGCTTGTCGGCAACGCCGTTTTCCCATCCACAGGTTGCCCTTGGCGCGACGAGAGGAACAGCCTGCGGCGCCTCGGCTCTTCGCGGCATCTTCGGTTCTTCGGGTGAACCATCTGCAAGCCGCCCGCTCTATCGACCAGCGCATCTCCGTGCAGTTCGGAGTGGTTCAGGCCGGGGTACCGGGCCCACAAAAAAATGCGGGGACATACCGTGGCATGTCCCCGCGAGGGAGGGTTCTTCAAAACGTTCGGGCCGGCCGGCGTGGAGGGGGGGATGAACCGCCGGCCGGCCCTTCGGGGTTAGCCCGGCAGCGACACCGCGTCGGTGACGTGGATGATGCCGTTGGACTGGCGCAGGTCGGCCGCGGTGACGGTGGCTTTGCCGCCGCGCTTGTCGGTGACCACGACCTTGCCGCCTTCGATCGAGGCGGTGATTTCTTCGCCCTGGACGGTCTTGAGCGTGGCCTTGCCGCCGCCAGCCTTGATCGCGCCGATAATCGTCGCGGCGTCATAGCTGCCGGGGACGACGTGGTAGGTCAGCACGGTGCGCAGCATGCCCACGTTGGCGGGCTGCAGCAGGCTCTCGACCGTGCCGGCGGGCAGCTTGGCGAAAGCGGCGTTGGTCGGGGCGAAGACCGTGAAGGGGCCCTTGCTGGCCAGGGTATCGACCAGGCCCGCAGCCTTGACGGCGGCGACCAGCGTGGTGTGATCGGCCGAGGCGGCCGCTGCGCTGACGACGGTGGACTGGTGCTTGGCATGGCCGTGGTTGCCGGCCAGGGCACCCGACAGCGGGATCGCTGCGGTGGTCATCGCGATCGAGATCAGGCTTGCTGCAAAGAGCTTGGACATGGTGATTTCCTCTTACCCGGAGCGGGGGCTGCTCCATGGTGAGGGATTTAGGGGTGCGGGGACCTGCTCGCCATACGGCCAAAGGTCTGTATCGGGTTCAGATCCCGGCTTCGGCCGCCAGCCGGATCGCCTCGGCCGAAGTCGCCACGCCCAGCTTTTGCAGCAGCAGGCCGCGGTGCATCTTGACGGTCTTTTCGGCGATCTTGAGCTGCCAGGCGATCTGCTTGTTGAGCAGGCCCTTGGCCATCAGCGCCAGCACCTGGAGCTGGCGCGGGGGCAGGGTGGCGATGACCTGGTTGGCGCGGTGCCGCCGCGCGGCGAGGTCTGGCGTGTCAGGCGCGCCAAGCTCAACCTGCGAGCCGAGGAACCACTGCACCTGGCCCTCGTCATCGAACAGCGGGGCGACCAGCACCCCGTTGCGGAAGGGCGAGCCATCGGAGCGGTAGTTGAGGATATCGACCAGGGTCGAGCGGCGCTGGCGCACGGCCTCGCGGATCTGCTCGGTCAGCCAGGGTTCGGTGCCCTCGCCGGTCAGAAAGCGGCAATTGCGGCCCAGGATCTCGCGCTCGGTATAGCCGGTCAGCTGGCAGAACGCGGGGTTGACGATCTCCAGCGGGTTGTCGGGATGCAGCGGATTGCTGGCGACCATCGGGATCGGGCTGGTGCCGATCGATTCGATCAGGTGATCGCGGGTTCTGGCACTGGCCATGTGCCTAAAATAGTGCCGAAACAGGCCCGCCACAAGGGGCTGGGGCGGGCCCGCTGCGGCAGGGTGCTACTTGCGTACGGTGAAGCTGTAGGGGATGAACAGGAAGACCTCGGAGGAGTTGGCCTGTTCCCACTTGATCTCGCGGTCGAGCCCGGTGATTTCGGCGCCGTAATCGCTGCCGTAGAACCCGATCGCGTGCTTGGTGCCGGCGGCGATCCGGCGGTAGATTTCGTCGCGGTATTGCTCGGGATTGATGATGGTCAGCGCCAATTGCCCTTGCTGCGCCATCTGCGCGCGGCCGTTTTGCGGGACTTTCTTGACGAAGCGGGTGATCCGGCCCTGGGCGTCGGCGATCGACCCGGTCAGCGTGGTCTTGACCTTGAGCGTCAGCGTCGCCTCGTTGCCGTTGTCAACGAAGCCGGGGGCGACCGTGCTGCTGTCGTCGTCGTCTTCGTCGTCCTCGTCGTCCTCGTCGTCTTCGTCGGCGCCCTTGCCGACCAGGCCGGGGAACAGGTCGCGCCAGTTGGCCTTGGTCACCACGGTGACTTCGTAGACCCCGGTGACCAGGCTCAGCCCCTCACGGTCGGCCATGTCGAGCGCGGCGAGCAGCATGGTTTCAACCTCGCGCTTGCGCATGTCCTCCTCGCGCGAGTCCGACTTGATGGTGATCGTTCGAACCACCGAATCCGCCTTTCGTTTGAGGCCGATCACCGGGCGGCGGTCGGCCACTGCTGCGCCGCGTATTGGTCCGGAGATCCGCTGGGCGGTGACAACGATGTTCTCGACCGGAGCATCGTCATCCTGCGCCCACACCGGGGCAGCGAGGAGAGCCAGTGCGGTGAGGGCTGATGCGGCGTAGCGGTTCATGGTCCTTCTCCGCGCGGGGTTACTTGGGGACGATCGAGTAGCGGTAGGGGATGTAGAGGAACACATCGGTGCTGGAGACCTGCGACCAGGCAACCTGGCCGTCGATCCCGGACAGGTTGAAAGTGAATTCGGGGCCAAACAGCGCGGCGGTGCGGCGGGCGTCCTGTGCGACCAGGCCGATGATCGCTTCGCGGTACTGGTCGGGGTTGATCACGGTCAGCGAGATTCCGCCGCCCGTTTCGACGGTTGCCCGGCCGGTCTTCTTGAGCGACCAGACGAAAGCCTGCAGGCGGCCCTGCGTCTCCTGGGCGCTGCCGGTCAGCTTGGCGCGGGCCATGACCTGGACCTTGCCGGTATCGACCCGCCCGGCCCATTCGATCGGCAGGCTCTTGTAGTTCTCGCGCGTGACGGTCTGGAGCTGGCTGTTGCCCGAGACAATCTCAAAACCGGCCGCCGCAGCCCGGTCAAGCGCGCCGAGCAGCACGGTGTGAATTTCCTGCCTCCGGGTGGGTTCGTCGCGGGTGTCAGAGGAAATGGTGAACCACATCACCGCCGAATCCGCCCGCCGCCGCAGCCCAACGAAGGGTCGGTCCTGCTGGTAGAAGCGGGTGGTCTGGCGGTTGGCGGTGACCAGCACCTCGCCCAGTTCCGGGCCATTGACCTGCGCGGCGGGGCCTTGCTGGGCCGGGGCCGGGATTGCCGTCAGCGATGCGGCAAGCACGGCGGCCAAAGCGAGCGGAGCTTTCATTGGCATGCCTCCTCAATCGCGGGAGGATATGTTGTTTTATTCGTTTGGCAATGGGGATTTATGAGGGGAGGCGGCCTAGCTCTTGAGCGAACTCTCACGCACCAGCAGCCGCACCGGCACGCGGCGGGCCTCGCGCGTTTCGCCGGCGATCTCGGCGAGCAGCTTGTCCACCATCATCTCGCCCGCGGCGCGGAAATCGGGTTCGACCGAGGTCAGCGGCGGGGCGGAGTAGGCGCCGGCGCGGATGCCGTCGAAGCCGACCAGGCCGACCTGGCCGGGTACGGCAAGGCCGCGGGCGTGAAGCTCGTCGAGCGCGCCCAAGGCGATCGGATCGCAGACCGCGAACAGCGCGTCGAACGGGGTTCCCGCCTCGATCAGCGCCTGCACGGCGCGGCGGCCCTGCTCCTCGCGGGGCAGGCCCTTCTCGATCGGCTCGAGCACCGGCTTGAGCCCGGCGGCGCGCATTTCCTCGGCATAGCCTTCGTAGCGTTCGAGGAACTGGCGCTGCGGCGAGGTTTCCGAGCCGAGGCAGACAATCTGGCGATAACCCTGTTCGATCAGGTGCCTTGTGGCGAGCCGGGCGCCGCCGTGATTGTCAGAGCGGATCCATTCGACATCGTCGAACGGGGCGCCCCAGCAGACCCAGTGCATCCCCTCGCGGCCCAGCGCGCGGAAATAGTCCCAGGCCGAATAGTTCTCGGTCGTGCCGATCACTGCCAGGCCATCGGCCTTGCGCTGTTCCTGGTAGCGACCGTTGAAATTGTCTGGCCCGTCCTGGAAGGAGACCAGCGTTTCATAGCCCCTCAACGAAGCCGCACCGCACAGCGAGGCGAGCAGTGCCGAGTGGAACGGGTTGAGGTCCTTGCGGTCCTCGCCCGGGCGGCAGACTACCACCACCGCCAGCGTGCCGGTGCGGCCGGTGCGCAGGCGCGCGGCGTTCTCGTCGACGTAGTAGTTGAGCTTGCGGGCGGCTTCGGTCACCCGCAGGCGGGTAGCCTCGCTGACCACCGGATCGCCCGCCAGCGCGCGGCTGACCGTGGACTGGCTGACGCCCGCTTCGGCCGCGACATCGAACGATGTCACACGGAACGGGCGGGGCTTGGTCTTGTCCGGGGTGTCTCCCATGCGTTCGTCCTAGCGGGGAATGGACTGTGAGGGAAGGCGGGGGCCGCTTGTCTCCCCTCCCGCAGGCGGGAGGGGGACTTGGTCACATCGCCGAGATGCCGCCGTCGAGTTTGAGTTCGGCCCCGGTCATGAAGCGGCTCTCGTCAGAGGCGAGGTAGAGCACGCCATTGGCGATATCGTCGGGATGACCGACGCGCTTCAGCGGGATCTGGCGCGCCAGCTTGTCCATGATCACCTCCTTGCTCTTGCCGGTGCTGGCGACCATGCCGTCGAGGATCGGGGTGTCGATGAAAGTCGGGTGGACCGAGTTGCTGCGGATGTCCCAGCCCATCTTGGCGCAGTACAGCGCAACCGACTTCGACAGCATCCACACCGCCGCCTTGCTGGCGTTGTAGCCGGGCATGGTGTCAGAGGCGATCAGCCCCGCGATCGAGGAGATGTTGATGATCGAGCCGGGCTGGCTTTCCTTCATCAGGGGCAGTGCCTTCTGGCAGCCCAGGAACACCGATTCGACATTGATTGCGAAGCCGCGCTGCCATTCGGCCAGGGTGCAGGTCTCAATATTGCCGCGCACGCCCACGCCTGCATTGTTGACCAGTACCGAGAGCCCGCCCATCAGTTCGCTCGCGGCATCGACAGCGGCAATCCATTGGTCTTCCTGCGTGACGTCGAGCGCGACCGAATGGGCGGTGCCCGCACCCAGCTCGGCATTTATCGCCTCAGCCTGGGCAGCAGCGCCTGCCGCGTTGATATCGGCCAGCAGCACTTGTGCGCCATGCCGGGCAAGCATCATCGCCTGCGCCGCACCCAGACCTTGCGCTGCGCCAGTGATCAGCGCCTTCTTGCCTTGAACCCGTCCGCTCATTTCGTTCCTCCCAATAGAGCCGGAGCCAGCAGCATCAGCACGCGCACGTCAATCCCCAATCCGCGCGCACGGGCCATTTCGACGAATTGCGGCAAGTGGGCGAGGGCGACGCGGTGGACGGTGATGTCCTCACCATCGGTGCCGCCGCCGGGGCCGACCCTGGTCAGGCCGTGGGCTCGGACCAGGGTGAAGCTTTCGCTGACCATGCCGGGAGAAGAGTAGAACTCGCCCAGGCTTTCGATCCGCTCCGCATGATAGCCAGTCTCTTCCTCCAGCTCGCGCACGGCGGCGGCCAGGGCATCTTCGCCTTCCGCGCCCTGGTCATCGCCGATCAGCCCGGCGGGCAGCTCTAGGCAGCGCTTCTGGAGCGGCACGCGGAACTGCTCGACCAGGATCACGTGATCCTCAGCATCGATTGCCAGGATCACCGCGGCACGGATCCCGCGGGCGCGGGTGACATATTCCCACTTGCCGCGGGTGCGGGCGGTGATGAACTTGCCCGCCCAGCGGATTTCTTCTGGTTCGTCGACCATCTGTCTCACCCCACAAAAACTCGTCACCCTGAACTTGTTTCAGGGTCCATCGTGCGGTCTGCTCAACTGCCGATTGGTATGCCCGGCGGCGCGGCTCTGTTGCCAAACTCTACTTCGGTCTGTGGGGAGAAATGGACCCTGAAACAAGTTCAGGGTGACGGGATGAAGTGGAAAGGTTGCGCGTTCCTCAAACCTCGATCAGCCGATCCGGCAATTCGTTTGTGTCGTCCCCGGCGCGCGGGAAGTGCTGGGCCAGCACCGCGCCAACTTGCTGGACCGCACCGCACAGCCCTTCGCCGGCCTTCCCGGCGCGGATTCCGCCGACCAGTGTGGCCATTGCCTCGCCCCAGACCTCGGGCGCGACCTTGCTGGCGATCGCTTCGTCGGCAACGATTTCGGCGCGGTGTTCGGCCAGGCTGAGGTAGATCAGCACCCCGGTGCGCCCGTGGGTGCGGCGTTCGGCCCCGATCTTGAAGCTCATCACGGCCCGTGCGCGCACTCGCCGGTGCTTGAGCGGCCCGGGGACCAGCGCCAGCCGCAGCGGCCGCCAAAGTTGCAGCAGATACATGCCCGCGAACTTGAGCGTGGCGATAACGAAGGCCAGACCCATGATTTCTCGCGGCCCCCAATCGCTTTGCCAGGTCCCGCTCAGGCGGTCGATCAGGCCCAGGTAGAACGGTGCAAACCAGCCCACCACCGCCAGCGCCAGGAAGGCCACAAAGGCCGACCACCACAGCGCGATGTCATGATAGGTGTCGCTGCGATCAGCCATGATCGTCACGATCTCGCCCGCGCTCTTTTCCTCGGCTGCGGCCACGGCTGCGCTGACCGCCGCGCGGTCGGCATCGGTCAGGATCAGGTGTGTTGCCATTGTCCGTCCCCTACCAGCTGCCCGAAGCACCGCCGCCGCCGGACGAACCGCCGCCGCCGCTCCAGCCGCCACCGCCGCCGCCCCAATCGCCGCCGCCACCGCCGCTGCCGCCGCGGGCCATGCCTTCCAGCACGCTCCACAAGATCACCTGGCCCACGCCGCTGCGATCATAGTGCCGTCCTCCGGCCGCCCGGCGGATTAGCGGCAGCACGAAGAACAACAGGAAGATCACCAGCCAGAACAGCATGGCGGGATCGAACGAAACCCCGCTGTCGCGGCTGGCCGCAGCTTCGGTGGCAACTTTCTGCGCTTCTTCGGCGGGCAGGCTCATCTGCGTGATCAGCGCGTCGGCCCCGGCCTCGATCCCGCCGGGCATGTCACCCGCCTTGAATTGGGGGACGATCACCTTGTTGATCACCAGGAACGAGATCGCGTCGGTGACGGTGGCTTCCATCCCATAGCCAACCTCGATCCGAAGCTTGCGCTCAGAGGGCGCGACCAACAGCATTACGGCATCGTTGCGTTCCTTGTCACCCAGTTGCCAATCGCGGAACAGCCGGTTGGCATAGTCGGCGATGTCATAGCCCTCGAGGCTGGCGACGGTCACCACTTGCAGCTGGCGCTGCGACTGGCTCTTGAGCGCGAGGATCTTCTGGCCGATCCGCGCTTCCTGATCGTCAGGAATGACATTGGCCGCATCGACCACCGGACCAGTCAGTTGCGGAAAGCTCTGCGCGTGGGCCCAGGCAGGCACCAGCAGCGCCAGCAGCAGAAGCAGCGCACCCGCCGCCTGGGCGAACGCGCCAATCCTTGCGGGGAAGGGGCGGGGCCCCATGGTCATGCCGCTGGCCTAGAGCTTGCCTTCGAGGCTGGGTGCCTTTTCGGCCCCCGGGGTAACCGCTTCATAGGGGACCAGCGGCTTGGAGCCGTAGATCACCTTGGCCCCGACCACGCTCGGGAAAGTGCGGATTTCGGTATTATACTGGCGCACCGCCTCGTTGTAGTCGCGGATCGCCACGCGGATGCGGTTCTCCGATCCTTCGACCTGGCTTTGCAGCGCCAGGTAGTTGTCGTTGCTCTTGATGTTGGGATAGGCTTCGACACTGACCATCAGGCGGCCGATCCCGGCCCCAAGCTGGCTCTGGGCGTCCTGGAAGGCCTTCATCTTGGCCGGATCGCTCAGATCGCCGGGGGTCACCTGCACGCTGGTCGCCTTGGCGCGGGCTTCGGTCACACCGACCAGAATGCCTTTTTCGTTGGCACCGGCGCCTTTGGCGATTGCGGCCAGATTGTCATAGAGGTTCGCGCGTTCCTGGAAGGCGGCCTGAACGTCGGCCCACTTGGCCTTGGCCTGTTCTTCGGCGGTCGGAATCGAGTTGATCCCGCAGCCGGCCAGGCTGGCAGCGCCAGCGACAACGATCATGCTGCGGGTAAAGCTGGTGGGAAACGAAGCGGACATGGGCTGTCATTCCTCTTGGTGGCCTGACCGGGACGGCCAGTGCTCGCCGGGTGAATGTAGCGCTCGCCCGCGCAGGTTCAAGACGCCGGGCCAAATATGCCTGACGCCATGGCGGCTTGGCTTGCCGGGCAAATGGTGGCAGACCGTGCGGGCAGGGGAACTGCAATGGGGAGAGGGACTATGATCAGCGAATTCAAAGCCTTCATCGCGCGCGGCAACGTGCTCGATCTCGCGGTTGGCGTGATCATCGGCGCGGCCTTTGGCAAGATCGTCTCGTCGATGACCGATGACGTGATCATGCCGGTGATCGGCGCGATTGTTGGCGATACCGACTTTTCCAACAAGTACATGGTGCTCAGCGGCAATGTCGCCGCGGGAACCCCGCTGGCCGCCGCCAAGGAAGCCGGGGCCAACGTGCTGGCCTGGGGCAGCTTTGTCACCGCAGTGATCAACTTCCTGATCCTGGCTTTCGTGATCTTCCTGATCGTGCGCCAGGCCAACAAGGCAATGCCCCCCGCCGAAGCGCCCGCAGGCCCGAGCGAGGTGGAACTGCTCACCGAAATCCGGGATTCGTTGAAGAAGTAAGATCGGTTCACGCGGAGACGCGGAGGGTCTTCGCCGAATGGCGAAGCCGTTTCTGGCACCATGGTTCTATTGAATCGGGGATGCCTTCGGCAGTCCTCTGTCGCTCCAGATCTCCGCGTCTCCGCGTCTCCGCGTGAAATCAAGCGCGCTCACTTCACATTAATCGCCAAGCGCCTATATAGGCGGTGCCGGACTCGTCCGGCTATGGTGATAAATTGTTGCGTGCAATAGATGCAGCGGACCCGGGGGCGGTACCCGGCGGCTCCACCACTTCCCCTGTTCCGGCAGGGGCAAATGACGGGGCCGAACTAGGATCGACGTGTGTTGAAAAGCGCAGTTTTCACCCGGGCTGAGTAACCCGTTCAAGGCTCAAAACTCACAAGTGCCAACGATAACGAAGCACTTGCTCTTGCTGCGTAATTCTAGGGCCTAACGGCCTGAAGTTACACACCCAAGAACGGGGTCCGGGGCGTACCTAGCAACAGAAACGCCCCACTATTCCTCCCCGGAACGGGGAGGATCTCAAAACACCGTTTCAGGTTGATCTTTCACCCGCTTTTCGTGCTTCAGGCAGTCGAGGATCTTGGCACCGGCCATGAAAACCGCGCCGGTGCAGGCCAGGAACAGCAGCTTGCCGCCAAAGCCGGGATACTGGACCAGATAGATTTTACCGCGTTCCACTGCGCCCAGCGCCAGGGCATAGATGATCAGATACGCCTCGAACGGGTGCTTGATGATAAAGAGGCGTTTGACCTTGGTGAGCATGGTGTTCCTGATTCCTTAACAACTGGAACAGCAATCATCATGCCAAGCGCCGATTTGCAAGCCGGGTAATGATTAACGCCTGACCCTAGTGTAAAGGTGCCCGACAGCGCTCAGAGCAGCTCCGCCAGATCAAGCACCCCCAGCAGTTCGGTGCGGGCCGTGACCACGCGTTCAGCCAGTTCCGGATCGCCCAGCTCGGCTGGTGAAATCGTCTCGGGCCAGAAGGCCGCGATGACGTTCTCGATCTGGCTCGCCTTGGCTTCATTCAGCAGGAAGCGCGGATCGACATGGGCCGGATCGGCCACCACGCGCAGCCGCAAACAGGCCGGACCGCCGCCATTGGCCATCGACTGGCGGACATCGACCGGCAGCACCCGGCGGATCGGGCCATTGCTGGCCAGCATCCCATCGAGCCAGGCACGCACGCGCGGGTGTTCCCAGGCTTCGAGCGGGATCACCAGGCCCATTCCTGCCCCGGGCCCCGACCCGGGGTCGCCCGAGGGCAGGGTGAGCAGCTGGGCGTTGAACAGGTAGCTCTTGATCGCGTCAGCCAGGCTGACCGCATCGGCCGGAACCACTACGATTTCCGCCTCAGGCAGCGCGGCACGGATCGCGGCATAGGTGCCTTCGGGATCGGCAAAGGCCAGCTCGTGGGTGAACAGCACCCGCTCGTTGGCCACTGCGACCACATCGTTGTGGAACGCGCCCGCTGCGATCGCGTCAGGATTCTGTTCGACAAACAGGCAGCGCGCCGGATCGAGCCCGTGGAGGCGCGCGACCGCGCGGCTGGCCTGTTCATGCTGGCGCGCGGGGAAGGCACCGCCGGTCTTGCCGTAAACGAAGATCTCCAGCCCCGGTGCGCTGTGGTTCACGCCCATCCGCATGTGGTTGGCGGCGCCTTCGTCGCCGAAGCAGGGCGGCACCGCGTCGTGCACCGCGAAATGGGCCGGATTGGCGAAGGCCACACGCAGCTGGCGCGCGGTATCGCCCCATTCCTGGCTGCGGTGCGGCATGGTCACCAGGTTGGCCGCGGTCAGGTGGCAGCGGCCGTCGGCGGTGTCGGCGGCGGGCGAGACGGTCGCGGCATTGGCCGTCCACATCGAGCTGGCCGACCAGGCCGCCGCCATCAGCCGCCGGTCCTCGCTGCCATCGGCGCCAATTGCGCTCAGGAATGCGCCATTGGGGCGCGGCAGGGGCAGCAGGAAGCCCTGCGTCAGCCCCAGGCCCAGATTGTGCCGCATCTTCGCCAAGCCCTGCAACGCCGCGGCGCGGGGGTATGAGGTTTCCCCGGCATTGTTCGCCGAGGCGAGATTGCCCAGGCTGAGCCCGGCATAGTTGTGGCTGGGGCCGACGATCCCGTCGAAGTTGATTTCAACAGTGCTCATCGCTCACCACCTTGCGACATGGGTAACGCTCTGGCCCGGCTCGATGCCCAGGACCTTGGCGCACATCGGATCAATCGCGATCCCGTCAGCGCGGCGTTCGATCCAGCCATAGGCGGCGCGGAACGAATCGAGCTGGCCAAAAGTGATCAGGCGCTTCTCACCCTGCTTGTGATCGCCCAGCCTGTCATCCAGCGCGACGATCGTGTCATCGAGCGCTTCCTTGACCGAGCGGATCTGGTCGGTGCGGGCAGACATTGTCGGGCCGCCGTCGAAGATGTCGACGTAGTTTTCCCAGGCAAACCCCTCTTCCTCCAGCATCCGCATCGCAGCCCGGCCGGATGGGTGCGGCACGCCGATCACCGCGCGGGCGCTGTCGGGCAGCATCGCGATATAGACCGGGTGCTTGGGCATCAGGTCGGCGATGAACTGGTTGCCGAACTTGGCGTTGAATTCGTCCGCATCCTGAAAGCTCATCCCGAAGAACCGGCCCGCGACCCCGTCCCAGAACGGCGATCCGCCGGCCTCGTCGATTACCCCGCGTAGTTCGGCAATGCAGCGGTCGCCAAAGCGGACGCGGTGGTTGCGGATGAACAGATAGCGGCTGCGCGCGAGCAGCATGCCAAGCCCGCCCGAACGTTCGCCGGGGTGCAGGAACAGCCCGCCCACTTCGGACTGGCCTTCCATATCGGTTGAAAGGTTGAGGATATCGGCGCGGAACGTGCGGCCCAGCTCTTCGCTATGCTGGGTCAGCGCGCCGATCCGGTAGGAATAGAACGGCCACTTCTGGCCCACCGAGGAAAAGATCTGGCAGGTGCCACGCACTTCCCTGGTCTCGGTGTTTTCCAGCATGAACACGAACAGGTCGTCGCCTACCACGTCTTCGGTCTTGGCGAAAGCGGCTGCGGCGCGCTCCAGCTTGGCGGTCAGCGCCTTGCGATCGGGCGGCAGGTTGGTGAAGCCGCCGCCGGTGCTTTTGGCCATCTCGTAGAGGTGCTGAAGATCGTCGGCCTTGGCCGCGCGGATTACATGGGTCAAAGTCGGTCTTCCTTAGTGATTCCAAACCCAAAACCGTTCGCCCCGAGCGAAGTCGAGGGGGTGCCGTGCACGCGACCCCTCGACTTCGCTCGGGGCGAACGGGGGAGGGATGAGGGTGCAAAATTCAAAGCGGAGCCCCGGTTGCCAGACGGTGGAGGACCAGCGCGGACAGTTTCGCGCGTTCCTCAAGGCTGGGGACGATCAGGAATTCGTCCGGGGAATGGATCGCGCCGCCGCGCACGCCCATGGTATCGACCACCGGCACGCCGCAGGCCGCGATATTGTTGCCATCGCAAACCCCGCCGCTGCTGATCCGCGAGATCGGCGTGCCGAGCAGCGCCGAGCATTCCTCGACAATCCCGAACAGCTTTTCGGCGCGGGCATCGAGCGGCTTGGGCGGGCGCGACATGCCGCCGTGGCGGTGAATGTGGACTTCGTGCTCGCGCTCGACCTGTGCGATCAGCTCGGCCAGGCCGACTTCGAAGGCTGCGGCCAGGTCCAGTTCGCGCGGGCGGATGTTGAAGCGCAGAATTGCCAGATCGGGCACGACATTGTTGGCACTGCCGCCGTCGATCTTGGCCGGGTTGACCGAGAGCCCCTCGCGCTCCAGCGCCTTGAGGCCCAGCGCCAAAGCGGCGGCGGCGACCACTGCGTTGCGCCCGTCGCCGGGGTTGCGCCCGGCATGGGCCGAGCGGCCATGGATCGTCAGCGACCAGTTGCCGCTGCCCGCGCGCGCTCCGGCGAGCGTGCCGTCGGGCAGGGCAGAAGGTTCGTAAGTCAGTGCCGCTGCCTTGCCGCGCGCCAGATCTGCGATCAGCGGGGCGGAAGAGAGGCTGCCGGTTTCCTCGTCCGAATTGATCATCACGTCATAGCCGACCTGGGCGGCGGCTTCGCAGCTCTCGAACGCTTTCAGCGCCGCGACAATCACCGCGATCCCGCCCTTCATGTCGGCCACGCCGGGGCCGTTCAGCGTGACATCGTCCAGCCAGGTCTGCTGCTGGAACGGGTGACTGACCGGGAAGACGGTGTCCATATGCCCGGTCAGCAGGAAGCGGCGCTGGGCCTCTGGGCGGACCCGCAGGACCAGGTGCTTGCCATGCTCGATCGCGCGTTCGGTGCCGTCCGCGCCGACCGAGGAGACTGGCGCGGGCTCTTCCAGCGTCACTTGGCCGGGCAGCACGGTAAAGGCCTCGGCCAGCAAGGCGGCCTGCTCGGCCAGCCCGGCCAGGTTGCCGGTGCCGGTGTTGACCGCGCTCCAGGCCTGGACCTGGCTCAGCATCGGCGAAGCATCGACGGCTGCGAGCAGCGCCGTTTCGGAAGGCGAAAACTGTTGCATGTGAAACTGCCTCTAGCCGAGCGCAGGGAGCAGTCCAACCCCTAGCGAAACATCTCCCATCCTCCGTTCGTGTCGAGCGAAGTCAAGACACTGTGCGCGGCATCTCGACTTCGCTCGATGCGAACGGAGTTGGGGGGTGAAATTCTAGTCGCGAACCTTCCCCCAAACCCGTTCGTCCCGAGCGAAGTCGAGGGACTGCCCCGCCGCGCTCCCTCGACTTCGCTCGGGACGAACGGGTGTGGGGGAACATGAAGCAATGTTGCGCTCTCTTCGCAACTGCGGCATAGGCCCATGACTTCCTCCCCGGAAATGTTGACTATCACCAGCTGTGGCGCTCTGGGTGCCATGGCGAATTGCAGTTGTGAGGATCACGTGAGCGAACGGGTTGAGAAGGCAGGTCTGAAGGTTGATGCGGCGCTGGCCGCTTTTGTCGAGGGCGAAGTGCTGGCCCCGCTCGGCCAGGACGCGACCGCGTTCTGGGCCGGATTTGCCGCGCTGCTTGACCGGTTTGTCCCCGTAAACCGTGCGCTGCTGGCCAAGCGTGATGACTTGCAGGCCCAGATCGACGCCTGGCACCTGGCCCGCGCCGGGCAGGCCATCGACCAGAGCGAGTACCAGGCCTTCCTGCGCGAGATCGGCTACCTCGTCCCCGAGCCTGCGCCGTTCCAGGTCGGCACGCAAAACGTCGATCCCGAGATCGCGACGATGGCCGGGCCGCAACTGGTTGTGCCGGTGCTCAACGCGCGGTTCCTGCTCAACGCCGCCAATGCGCGTTGGGGCAGTCTCTATGATGCCTATTATGGCACCGACGCGCTCGATGCTGCCCCGGCACGACCGGGCGGCTATGACGAAGCGCGCGGCGCGGCGGTGATCAAGGCGGCGCGGGCCTTCCTCGATGGCGCGGTGCCCGGCTGGCAGGCCGTGTTCGAGGGCGGCTCCAGCGAATACCTGATCGCCAGCAAGCCCGGCGGCTATCTGTTCAAGAACAACGGCCTGCATATCGAAGTGGTGGTCGATCCTGCGCACCCGGTGGGCAAGACTGACCCGCTGCACATCGCTGACGTGGTGCTGGAAAGCGCGCTGACCACGATTTGCGACATGGAGGATTCGGTTGCGGCGGTCGATGGCGAGGACAAACTGGCGGCCTATCGCAACTGGCTAGGCGTGATCCGCGGCGACTTGTCAGAAAGCTTTGAGAAGGGCGGGCAGACGCTGACCCGCACGCTCAGCGCGGATCGCCAGTGGGGCGACTTGACCCTGTCCGGACGCAGCCTGCTGTTCGTGCGCAATGTCGGCCACCTGATGACCAACCCCGCGGTGCTGCTCGCCGATGGTAGCGAGATTCCGGAAGGGATCATGGATGCGGTGGTGACCAGCGCGATTGGTGCGCATGATGTGCTGGGTAAGGGGCACCTTGGTAACAGCCGAACGGCCTCGATCTACATCGTCAAGCCCAAGCAGCATGGGCCGGAAGAGTGCGGCTTTACCAACGACCTGTTCGATGCGGTGGAAGACCTGCTCGGGCTGGCGCGCCACACGATCAAGGTGGGCGTCATGGACGAGGAACGGCGCACGTCCGCCAATCTCGCCGCTTGCATCCACGCGGTGAAGGACCGGATCGTGTTCATCAACACCGGCTTCCTCGACCGCACCGGGGATGAAATCCACACCTCGATGCGCGCCGGGCCGATGATCCGCAAAGGCGACATGAAGAAAAGCGCCTGGATTCAAGCATATGAGAGCCGAAACGTCCAGATCGGCCTTTCCTGCGGCCTCTCGGGAAGGGCACAGATCGGCAAAGGCATGTGGGCCGCACCTGACCTGATGGGTGAGATGATGGTCCAGAAGATCGGCCACCCCAAGGCCGGTGCCAACACCGCCTGGGTCCCCAGTCCGACTGCCGCGACGCTCCACGCGATGCATTACCACGCAGTCGATGTGTTTGAAGTGCAACGCGAATTGGCCGGGCAGCCGACGCCGGGGCTGGAGCCGCTGCTCTCGGTCCCGCTGGCGCAGGGCACCAACTGGTCGGAAGACGAGATCCGCGAGGAACTCGACAACAACGCGCAAGGGTTGCTCGGCTATGTCGTGCGCTGGATCGACCAGGGGGTCGGCTGCTCCAAGGTGCCCGACATCAACGACGTGGGGCTGATGGAAGACCGCGCCACCTTGCGCATTTCCAGCCAGCACATGGCCAACTGGCTGCTCCACGGGGTCTGCACCGAAGCGCAAGTGATGGACTCGCTGCGCCGAATGGCCGCCAAGGTCGATGCCCAGAACGCCGACGATCCGCTTTATGAGCCGCTGGTGGGGAATGAGGATGCCCCGGCGTTTCGCGCGGCGCTCGATCTGGTGTTCAAGGGCGTCGAGCAGCCGAGTGGTTACACCGAGCCGCTGCTGCACGCGTGGCGGCGCGTGAAGAAGGGCTAAGCCAATTCCTCCCCGTAACGGGGAGGAATTAAGCTGACAGCTCCCGCGCCACGCTGACAAACTCCGCTACGCTTAGCGTTTCCGCGCGGCGCTGCGGGTCGATCCCCAGCTTCTCAAGCGCCTCCAACGCTCCGGGCAGGCCCTTCAAACTCTGCCGCAGCATCTTCCTCCGCTGGCCGAAGGCCAGTTCGGTCAGGCGTTCGAGCTTTTTGGCCGAGACGCCCTCGGGCATGTCTGCCGGGGTCACATGCACCACCGCGCTCATCACTTTGGGCGGCGGGGTGAAGGCGCTGCGGTGGACTTTGGTCGCGATCTTGGCTGCACTGCGCCACTGGGCGAGTACCGCGAGGCGGCCATAGGCATCGCTGCCGGCTTCGGCGACGATCCGCTGGGCGACTTCGAGCTGGAACATCAAGGTCAGGCTGGCCCAGGCGGGCGGCCATGCCTCGCCGCCCAGCCAGCCGACGAACAGCACGGTGCCGACGTTGTAGGGCAGGTTGGCGACCACGTGGTAGGGGCCTTCGATCCCGTGCACCACTTTGGTCGCATCGCCCTCGATCACCCGCAGCTGGCCGGGGAAGGCCTCGGCCAGTTCGGCCAGCGCGGGCAGGCAGCGGCGGTCCATCTCGATTGCGGTGACTTGCGCTCCGGCGCGCAGCAAGGCGCGGGTCAGGCCGCCGGGGCCGGGGCCGACTTCGAGCACTTGCTGTCCGGCCAGCTGGCCGGGGATCGCGGCGATCCGGCTGAGCAACTGCTCGTCGAACAGGAAGTTCTGGCCCAGTGCCTTGGTCGCCTGGAGGCCGTGCCGGGCGATGACTTCGCGCAAGGGGGGGAGGTCAGGCATGGAATTATTCACGCGGAGACGCGGAGACGCGGAGGAGTCGAGCACTCGGTGAAGCCGATCCAGAAACTGCAAGCGCAGCGGAAAGCGAAATGCTTCGAGAGAAAGCGCCTGCGGCGCGGCTGGATTCTCCGCGCCTCCGCGCCTCCGCGTGAATCAATCATCGAGCAGCCCCGAGCGCCTTGCCGCGCATCCGCCCGCCATCCGGATTGCTGCAATCGTCGCGCCGGGATTGGCCAGGTTCTGCCCGGCGATGGCAAAGGCGGTGCCGTGATCGGGACTGGTGCGCACTACCGGCAGGCCCAGCGTGACATTGACGCCGTTGTCGAAATCGAGCGCTTTCAAGGGGATCAGGGCCTGGTCGTGGTACATGCACAGCGCCACGTCATAGCCCTCGCGGGCATGTGCCGTGAACAGTCCGTCGGCGGCGTGGGGCCCGGAAATGGCGATCCCCTCGGCGGCCAGCGCGGCGATGGTGGGGGCGACGATGTCGATATCCTCGCGGCCCATCCGGCCATCCTCGCCCGCGTGCGGGTTGAGCGCGGCGACTGCGAGGCGCGGGGCCTTGATCCCGAAATCGCGGTAAAGCGCCGAGGCCACAATCCGCGCCTTGCGCTCGATCAGTGCCGGGGTAATCAGGCCGGGCACGTCTTTCAGCGCGACATGCACGGTCAGCGGTACGGTCCGCAATTGCGGGCCAGCCAGCATCATCACCGCATCCCCGGGGGCATAGGAACAGGCAGCGGCGACGAATTCGGTCTGACCGGGATGGTCGAAGCCCACTTCAGCCAGGCGTGCCTTGGCAATCGGCGCGGTGACCAGCGCCGCAGCCTCTCCTGCGAGGACCAGCTCGGTTGCCTCGCTCAGCGATGCCAGCGCCAGCTTTGCACCTTCACGGCTTGGCACCCCGGGGGTGTAGTCACCATCGGCCCCGGCCAGCACTGGCAAGGAATGGCCGAACAGCTCCAGTGCCTCGGCGGGGTGGAAGATCTCGATCAAGGGCAGGTCGTGGCCGCGCGTGCGGGCGGCATTTCGCAGCACATCGGCCCCGCCAGCTACGAAGAACGGTGGCAGCTCTTCAGCCTCGCGGCGCAGCCAAGCTTCCGCGATCAGCTCTGGCCCGACCCCCGCCGGATCGCCCAGCGATACCGCGAGGGGCGGGAAGTCCATCGCCGACTCTTCAGTTCCCGTAGTCGATCACCGCGTCGCGGCGCAGGTCGCGCAGATAGGCCTGCGAGCGCTTGTTTGTCCGCTCTTCCAGCAACTGCTCTTCGACCGACTCAAAGGTCGGCCCGCCGGCCGCCTGCGGATCGTCACGGCCGCACAAGACCAGAACGCTGACCCCTTCCTTGAGCGAGCCGAACGGCTGGGTTGCTTCGCCGACATTGAGCGCCAGCACCAGCTGCTGCAATGGGCCGGGCAGATCGCGGGCCTTGACCTGATCGCTCGAGACGACTTCGCCGCCGAATTGCTGGGCGATGGGTTCAACCGTGCCGCAGCCGCGGATGCCCTTGGCCGCCTCGCCAAAGGCATTGGCGCGCTCGAGCGCCTTGGCTTCGGGGGTTCCGGCCGGGAACTGGATCAGCACTTGCTTGAGGCTGAGCACCGCGTCGCGGGGATCGGCGGTCAGCACCTTGCGCTTGTCGATCAGCAAGATGATCGAAAAACCGCCGCGAATTTCGATCGGGCCGACCAGCTGGCCATTGTTCATGGTCACCAGAGCGGAATCAATTTCCGTCGGCAGCATGCCGAGCCGCACCCAGCCCAGATCGCCGCCGACCACTGCGGTCGACGCTTCGGAGAACTGGCGGGCATAGGCGACAAAGTTGCCGCCCGCCTTGATCTGCTCAACGATCTTCAGCGCGTTCTGCAGCACGGCCTCGCGGTTTTCGCTGTTGGCCGAAAGGAAGATTTCGCCGACCCGGTATTCCTCGGTGCCCTTGGCGGCTTCCTGGCGCTTGATCACGTCGCGCACTTCATCGTCGGAAACGTTGACGAAGGGGGTGACATTGCGGCGCAGCAGTCGCTGCCAGGCCATTTCGCCGCGGATCTGGCGCTTGAGCGAGGCCGGGGAGGAACCGATCTTGGTCAGGTAAGCGTCAAGCGCCTTGGGGTCCTGGCCAAAATTCTGCCGGGCGACCCGGCCATACGAGGCGTCAACCTCGGCATCCTCGATCGTCATGTCCTGTGATCGGGCTTCCTGGATCTGCAACGTTTCGTCCACCAGGTTGCGCAGAACCTGCGTGCGCACCCGCTGGATTTCTTCGGGGCCAATCTTGCCGCCGCTGGCCGCAACCACCAGCGCGACGCGCTGATCGATATCGGTGCCGGTGATCACCTCGCCGTTGACGACGACCATCGCCTTGCGGTTGTTGGGGTCCTGCTGGCCGAACAATTGCGGGTTTTCGGGCAGGCTCAGACCGCCCTGCTGGGCCATCAGCGGCCCGGCCGGGACCACGGCGAACGTGGCCAGCGGAACCAGGGCAAGTCGCGAAAGGGTGCGGAAACGTGAGGCTGAAGTCACCGTGTCAAAAATCCCAATTGCCGCGCGAACATCGCGCCGAAGTTGCCGGGCCAATGCCGCCGCGCGGCTTAACCTTGCCTGAGCGAGCGCGGATAGCGCACTTGTTCGGGCCTGCCAATCGTGCAGTCGCGCTTGTCACCGGAAGCCCAGATTGCGCAGAGCGATGTGGATCTGGAAGGTATTGCCGCGCCGCGCGTCACCGTTTGCCACGAAGTCACGCCGCCAGGTGAAATCGATTTCCAGGCAATCGTCCTGATAGGCCACGCCCAGCCGCGTGCGGATCGGCTGGAAGCCATCGACCCCGACCAGCGCCGGATCGTCGCTGATCCCGGTCAGGTCGAACACGCCCGAGCCGAAGAACGACCAATAGCGGGCAAAGCCGATCCGGCCAGCGATCCGCGCTTCCTCGCGGTCCTTGAGGTCCTCGATCCCGCTCGAAACATCGCGGTTGAGCCTAAGGTAGCCGACCTCCAGGTAAGTCCGCCGGGTCCCGATTGCGGCGTCGAATTCGTTTCGGCGCACCGCGAAATCGTCCTTGTCGAGCCGGAAGCGGTGCGTGAACTTGACGAATTCGCGGTACCGCACCTCGGTCCGCCCGACGATGTCGGAAGTGCGGGTCGAAAGCCCGGTGCCGTCGGGCAGCAGGGTCGGGCGGTCGGTCAGGCGATAGGACTGGCCGACGGTGGTCGAAATCCGCCAGCCCGGCCGATCGAACTGCCAGTCGAACCCATAGGTAAAGCGCACCCCGTCCTCGATCCGGTCGTAACCGGGAAAGCGGTTGAGCGCGAAGAGGTTCGAATCTTCCAGATCGATCGCGCGGGCGTCCTCGTTGGGAACCTCAAGATTGCGCAGCGTCGGACTGGCAACGATCTGGATGCGCGGGGTCAGCACCTGGGTTCCGCCCATGAAGCTGCCAACCAGCGGCCATTTGGCATCGAAGGCCACGCTGGCCATGCCGCGGGTCTGCCAGCCGGGATTGCCGCGATAGGACACGGTCGGGCTCAGCGCGTTCTCATCCGAATGATAGACATCGCCGCGGGCCAGCGCGGTCAGGGTCAGCTCCTGGCCCATCGGCGTGATCCGGCGCAGATCCCACTGTGCGCTGGCAAAGGCGCGCTGGGTGTCTTGCCCGCTGGAGCGGGTAATCGCCATCGTATTGGCTTGCAGTTGCACCCGGCCGCCCAGCACTGGGTCGGTCAGGCGGCGGCGATAGTCGATAACCGGTATGGCGACGGGAACCTGCCCCTGGGGGTCGCCAACCCGCAAGGTCTGCGTCGCCCAGCCCGCGATCGAGAGATAGCTGTCAGGCGCGATCCGTTCCAGGTCGAAGGTTGATCGCAGCCGGTCATCGCGGCTGATATCATACCGGCGCAGGAACGTACGGTCGGAAGTCAGCCGTGATGAGAATGTCAGGCTCCAGTTCGGGGTGAACTGGAACCGGCCATTGGCATAGAGATAGCCGCGGAAGTCCTTCTGGCTGCTGGTCGGACTGCCGCCGATCGGGATGCGGGAGCTGCGCGTGGCATAGCCGGTGACCTGGAAAGCGCCAGCGCTGGTAATCTGGCGGTACTTGGCCGAAACCATCGGCAGCGCTTCGGTAAAAATGTAGCCAGTGATCGCAAGATCGCGATTGGGGCCCAGCCGCTGATACCAGGTGTCCGAAATCTGCACCCCGTTTGAGGCCGAGAGCTGGACATCGGGGATCAACAGGCCCGAGATCGGCCGACCATCGGTGGCGAGCGCGATCGTCGGCATCGGCAGCAACGAAACGCCGAACAGTTCGATCCGCGAACCATAGAAGCGCACGGTCTTGCTGTCGGGATCGAACACCACCCGCTTGGCGGTCAATCGCCAGCTCGGGCGGCGCGGGCAGCCCTGACTGTCTTCCACCGCGCAAGCCGAATAGGCGGCATTGCTCAGGATCACCTGGCCGTTCTCACCGCGCTCGCCGCTTTGCGCTGCCAGCCGCCCGCCTTCGCGCAAGACATAGAGCATGTTCTGCATTGCCCCGGCCTTGAGCTCGTCGGTCAGCTCAAGCCGGTCGGTGAACAGCTGGTTGCCGTCCTGGTCGACGAAGCGGATGTTGCCTTCGGCCACGATCTGCCCGCTCTTGCGGTCCCAGGTAACCTTGTCGGCGCGGACCGATTGCTGGCCGCGGCGCAGCACCACATTGCCCGCAACGCTGATCTGGTCCTTGTTGTCATCATAGGCCGCGCCATCGGCTTCGAAGCCGATCACATCGCCTTCCTTGATCTCCAGCGGCGTCGGTGGTTCGTCGGGGGATGGTGCCACTTGCGCAAAGGCGCTGGCGGGCAGGGCCAGCAAGCCAAGTGCGATCAACGCACCCGACGCGCGGCGGCGAAAAGCAGGCAGCAAGAAGTGCGGCAAACAGCGCCGCGGAGGAAGGACCATGACTTGCCTATCGCACCGCCCGCGCCTAACTGCAATCCATGCCATCGCGGGACGGCAACTGCTGATCCCGCCGGGCCCGATTTCCCCAGGGAGTTACCATGAAAGTCGAATTCGTCTCTGCCCCGCTGCCCGTCACGACCAGCCCGGTGGCCCATGTCGTCAATCAGGACAGCCTTGATGCCACGCTTGATCCGGTGCTGGCCGAAGGGGCCAAGGCCAGCCGTTTTACTGGCAAGACCGGGCAGCTGCACGAAGGCTTTGTCAGCCGCGATGGCACGGTGGTCCGCGTCGCGCTGGCCGGGGCGGGGGAGAAGGGCGCGAAAGACCGCATCGCCTCGCTCGAACGCGCCGGGGCGGCGATCACCGCCAAATACATCGCCTCGGGTGAGAGCGCGGTGACGATCGACCTGTCGGACGCCGGGCTGGGCGCGGCAGAAGCGGCAGCGGTTATCCTGGGCGCGCGGCTGCGCGGCTGGCGCTACGATATCTATCGCACCAAGCTGCCCGCCGATCAGAAAGCTTCGCTCACCACGATCCGCGTGGCCGGTGCCCCCGAAGGCACCGAAGCGGCCTGGGAAGTGGAAGCTGCGCTGGCTGACGGGGTCGAACTGACCCGCGAACTGGTGACCGAACCGGCCAACATCATTTACCCCGAAAGCTTCGTCGAACGCGTCCGTCCGCGTGTGGAAGCCGCAGGAATCAAGGTCCGCGTGCTGGACGAAGCGGAAATGAAGGCTCTGGGCATGGGCGCGCTCTTGGGCGTGGCCCAGGGCTCGGTCCGCCCGCCGCGCCTTTTGGTGATGGAATGGAACGGCGGCGCACCGGGTGCCAAGCCGACCGCTTTTGTCGGCAAGGGCGTGACGTTCGATACCGGCGGGATCAGCATCAAGCCGGCGGCTGGCATGGAAGACATGAAGTGGGACATGGGCGGGGCCGGGGCAGTGGCCGGGGCCATGCTCGCCATCGCTCAGCGCAAGGCAAAAGCCAACATTGTCGCGGTCTGCGGACTGGTTGAGAACATGCCCGACGGCAATGCCCAGCGCCCCGGCGACGTGGTGACAACCATGTCCGGCCAGACGGTCGAAGTGATCAACACCGACGCCGAAGGCCGCCTGGTGCTGTGCGATGCGATCACCTGGGTGCAGAAAGAGTATTCGCCGACTGCGGTGATCGATCTGGCCACCTTGACCGGCGCAATTATCATCTCGCTGGGCCACGAGCACGGCGGGATCTACTCCAACGATGATGGCTTGGCCGCAAAGCTGATGGCTGCGGGCACGGCCTCGGGCGATACGCTGTGGCGGATGCCGATGGGCCCGGCCTATGACAAGCTGATCGACAGCCCGATCGCCGACATGAAGAACGTCGGCCCGCGCGAGGGCGGCTCGACTACTGCGGCGCAGTTCATCCAGCGCTATGTCGACAAAGGCACCCCCTGGGCGCACCTCGATATCGCCGGGATGGTCTGGGCCAGCAAGCCCGGCGCAACCTGGGACAAGGGCGCGACCGGCTTCGGCGTGCGCGTGCTCGACCGGTTCGTAAGGGATAGCCTTGAGGGTTGATTTCTACCAGTTGAGCCAATCCTCGCTCGAGGAGGCTCTGCCCGCGCTCGCAGCCAAGATGCTTGGCAGCGGCGCGCGGGTGCTGGTGGTTTCGGTCGACGATGCCCAGCTGGCGCGGCTCAGCACCGCGCTGTGGGCGGTCAGGGACCAGTTCCTCGCCCATGCGCCTGCTGGCGGTGCGCACGATGCGCGCCAGCCGATCCTGCTGGCGGACAGCCTTTCCCCGGCCAATGGCGCGACTTATCTGGCGCTCGCCGATGGGCAATGGCGCGACGGGGCCGAGGCGTTCGAGCGCGTGTTCCTGCTGTTCGGCGCCTCGACCATCGACGATGCCCGCGCCACCTGGCGCATGCTGGGTGAGCGCGAGGGGATCGAACGCAATTACTGGCGTCAGGAAGGCAAGGGCTGGGTCAAGGCGGCTTGATCAGCCGTCCATCAGCACGATGTTCCAGTTATAGCGCGCCACACCGTCCGCACGAGCGACGGTCCGGATTGCATCGGTGCCCATTTCCTTGAACAGCGCGTCCTTGGCATTGGTCGCCTCGTCGTCTGAAAAGTACATTTGCGTGATCAGCCGGTGACTGCGTCCCTGCACGTCGAAATGGATGTGCGGAGTGCGGTGGCCGATTGGCGAATCATAACCGGCCGGCTTGATCGTGGTGATCCGCCATTCCCCCTGCTTGTTGGTGGCAAGCGCGGCATAGCCCTGAAAATCCGGGTCGAGCGGAGCCGTCGCAATATCGTTGGCATGGGCATAGCGCCCGGCGGCATTGCACTGCCACAGTTCCAGCTTCGCGCCGCTGACCGGATTGCCATAGCGGTCAAGCACTCGGCCGGTGACCTCGATGACGGTGCCTTTGGCGCGGTTCTTGTGGCCTTTCAGCCAGGTCAGGTCGGCATCGGCGTCCTTCAGGCGCTGCACCGGATAGAACGGACCAATGGCTTGCGGCGGTGTTGGCTGCTGCGATGGCGCGGCTTGGCTGTCTTTGGCCGCCAGCAACGAAGCGGCGGCAAGTGCCGAGCCTGTGAAGGCCCGGCGCGACATCGGGTGGTTCGTTTCTCGCATGCTGGTTCTCCCCCATGCGACCCGCTGCGCAGGCTATACCCAAGCTTGCCCCATTCCAAACGAAATGCATCGCGGCGCTGTGCCTTGCGGTGCAGCATTTTCCCGGCTAGGGGCGCGCCATTCTCGCACTCAATGCAATTGCAAGGACGAACACCATGGCGGTTACCCGCACCTTTTCGATCATCAAGCCCGACGCTACCCGCCGCAACCTGACCGGCGCGGTCACCAAGATGCTGGAAGAAGCCGGCCTGCGCGTCGTCGCTTCGAAGCGCATCCACATGACCCGCGAACAGGCCGAAGGCTTTTACGCGGTTCACAAGGAACGCCCCTTCTTCGGCGAACTGTGCGACTTCATGATGAGCGAGCCGGTTGTCGTCCAGGTCCTCGAAGGCGAAGACGCCGTTGCCCGCAACCGCGACGTGATGGGCGCAACCAACCCGGAGCAGGCTGCCGAAGGCACCATCCGCAAGGTCCACGCCTTGTCGATCGGTGAAAACACCGTCCACGGCAGCGACAGCGACGAAAACGCCGCGATCGAAATCGCCTATTTCTTCAAGCCGGAAGAAGTCGTCGGCTAAACCGGTCGAGCCAATGCTCTGCAATGGGCCGCCGGAGCGATCCGGCGGCCCTTTTTGCATCCAAAGCCAACAATCAACCGCACCAGTTCCTCTCCATTTTCCGCGAAGGCGGCAAATGGGGAGGTGGATCGTCCGCAAGGACGAGACGGAGGGGCTTTGGACGCTGGCGTCGAAGCCCCTCCGTCACCGCTTCGCGGCGCCACCTCCCCATTTGTGGCATTCGCCAAAAATGGAGAGGATCTTGGCGGTCACAACAACGGGCTGAACATCGCCGACAGGTTCTGTCCCAACCGGCGAAACATGTTGTAGCGCCGCACTGTTTCGGCGCTGATCCGTTCGGACTGGGCGATCCATTCGTCCTGACGGGCGCGGATCTGGCCGGCCAGTTGGGCATTGGCGAAAAGCACATTGTTCTCAAAATTGAGCTCGAAGCTGCGCCGGTCGAGGTTGGCCGAGCCGATCAGGCCAACCTCGCCATCGGCCACCATGGTCTTGGCATGGAGCAGGCCGGGGCGGTATTCGTGGACTTCTACGCCGGCTGCGATCAGTTCGCGGTAATAAGAGCGGCTGGCCCCCGCCACCACGCGGCTGTCGTTGCGGTGCGGCACGACCAGCGCCACCCGCACGCCGCGCCGGGCCGCACTGGTCAGGGCATAGAGCAACTGTTCGTCGGGAACAAAGTAGGGCGTGGTAATCACCAGTTCGCGGCGCGCGGCGTGGATCAGTTCGGCAAAGCAGGCGGTCATCGCGGGATAGGCCTGGATTGGCCCGGTGCCGATCACTTGCGCGGTGACATGGTGCGGGGCAGCCACCGGGCGCGGCGGTTCGGGCGCGAACAGCGCGGTCAGATCATCGCCATGTTCGGCCAGCCAGTCGCTGGCGAACAGGAACTGGCAGTGCCGCGCCATCGGGCCCTCCCAACGCATCATCAGATCGACCCAGGGGGCAAAGCGCCACTTGATCCGGAATTCGGGATCGGCCGCATTCTGGCTGCCGCACCAGGCGATCCGGTTGTCGAGGATCAGCAGCTTGCGGTGATTGCGCAAGTCCACCCGGCCGCGGATGAAGGTCCAGACGATCCCGCCCACCGGCAGCGCCTGACGCGCGTCGACCCCGGCCGCAAGCATGTCTTGCCAATGGCGCGAGCGCAGGAATTGCCGCGATCCCAGCGCGTCGGCCAGGACCCGCACTTTCAGCCCGCGCGCCGCAGCGCGGCACAAAGCATCCTTCAGCGCCAACCCGCTGTTGTCCGCCAGCCAGATGTAGAAACACAGGTGCACGGAGGACTGCGCCGCATCGATATCGGCGATCATGCCCGCAATTGCCGCGTTATTGTCAGCGGCGAGCATGGCCTTGTTGCCCAGTGTCGGCGGCAGGCCGTTGACCGTGCGGGCGAGCGCAAAGGGTGCGGCATAGGGGCCCTGGCCCAGCTCGCGCGCAGCTTCGGGATCGCCGCCCGGGCGCGGCAGGGCCTGGTCGATCCGGGCGAACCGGTCGCGGCGGCGCTGGCTGATCCGGGCCTCGCCGATCAGCAGATAGAGCAGCGCACCCAGCACCGGCAGCAACAGAATGGTCAGGAACCAGGCAATCCGCGAGGCTGGTTCGCGCTGCGGGCGTAGCAAGGCCCGCAGCAGGATCGCCAGATCGGCGATCAGCAGCAGCCAGGAAATGATCGTGGTCAGTTCGCGCAGCATCTGCGTGTGAATCTGGCGCTTTTCGCGGGGAATTCCAGCCCTATGATGCGACCAAAGGAGATTCGGCGATGAAAGGCATGGGCGGCGAGGGCGAGGATTGCCCGTTCGAGTTCAATTTCGATCCCGCAACCTTCAAGGTCGGCGATACGGTGAGCTACAAGGTCAGCACCATGGAAGGCTGGCCGTTTGTCGGCACCCTGCTCGAAGTCCACGATGACTACGTGGTGATTTCGCCCGGCCCGACCGAGCCCGACGCGCGCTACAAAGGGACCCGGGAGAGCCGCCCGATGGTGGACGGCTCTGAAGTGACCTAGTTGCCGGTCGCGTTCTGGACCTTGGCCGCCGTGTCGTTGAAGCTGCTGCCAACTTCGGCCCCCAGGCCGGTTACCCCTGCGAGCAATCCCACGACCATCAGACCGCAGATCACGCCATACTCCACGGCGGCGGTTCCGGTATTGTCGGCAAGCAATTTGCGAAAGAACGCCATGGCTGGTCTCCTGGGTTCGACTATTGATAATTTCGAATAGACGCATAGCGTTACCGCCACCTCACGCAGCGCGGTTAACCGATCTTCATGGATTAGAACTGGTCGGCGGCGTCGATCAGGCTGGTCAGCTTCTTGGGCGCAACGCTGCGCCATGAGCGGGCGAGCCATTCGCCCACCGCGTCCCAGTCGGTATCGCCCAGGTCGAGCCGGATGCCGATCCAGCCGTCGCCGAAATAGGCCGGGCGGTAATAGCGCGCCTCGTCCATCTCGATCAGCTGGGCCTGTTCGTCAGGTCCACTGATCTTGACCAGCAAGGCAGTCTTGCCGTCGCCGTGATGATCGTTGGACACCCAGGCGAACTTCTTGCCCTTGATGATCCCGAAGCAGGGCATGCCGTGCGAAAGCGATTCTTCCGCCTCGGGCAGGGCCATCGCGCGTTCGCGCACTTGTGCGGTGAGCCATTCGGGCGATGTGGCCTGGCTGACCAGTGCGGCGAGACAGCGCGGATAGAGCTGGTGCTCGGCGATCAGCACCCGCGCGGCCAGGCTGTCCGGCGTGTCGCCCGGCATGATTGCTACCGGAGTCTGGCCCAGCACTGGCCCGTCATCAAGTTCGGCGGTGACCAGGTGGACAGTGCAGCCGCCATGGCTGTCGCCTGCGTCCAGCGCGCGCTCGTGGGTGTGGAGGCCCTTGTACTTGGGCAGCAGCGAGGGGTGCACGTTGACCATCCGGCCTTCCCAGCCGCTCACGAACCCCGGGGCGAGGATCCGCATGTATCCCGCCAGCGCGACATATTGCGCGCCGCTGGCCCGGATCGCCGCGTCCATCGCGGAATCGTGATCGGGCCGGGCCATGCCCTGATGCGGCAAGCAGAAGGTCGCCACGCCCTCGGCCTCGGCCAGCTTGAGCCCGCCCGCTTCGGGATTGTTCGAAGCAACCAGCACCACTTCATACGGGCAATCGCTAGCGCGGCTGGCATAGAGCAGCGCCGCCATATTGGTGCCGCTGCCCGAGATGAGCACGGCGACTTTCGCACGCTCAGCCATCAGATCCTTCCCATTTTCGCGTCAGCGCAAATGGGGAGGTGGCATTTGCGTAGCAAATGACGGAGGGGCCTGTGCCCTATCGCCATTACCCCTCCGTCAGCGGCTTGCAGCCGCTGCCACCTCCCCAAATGCGCTACGCGAATTTGGGAAGGATCGAAGTTAGGCAAGGTGGCTGGCCTCCCAGACCTCGCGCGCGCTCCACACTTCGGCGCTGCCCTGGATCGTGCAGCCGCGCGGGCCCGCTTCGATCGCGCCGATGACGTGGACCTGCTCGCCCGCCGCTTCGAGATCGGCGGTCAGACCCGCGACTTCATCCGCCGCGACTGCCAGAACCATTCCGATCCCGCAGTTGAAAGTGCGGGCCATTTCAGCCGGTTCGATATTGCCCTGCGCCTGCAGGAACGCCATCAGCCGCGGCTGGGTCCAGGCACCCGCGTCGATCCGGGCATGCAACCCTTCTGGCAGCACGCGCGGCACGTTTTCCAGCAGGCCGCCGCCGGTAATGTGGGCAAGGGCGTGGATGCGACCCGCACGGATCGCGGGCAGCAGGCTCTTCACATAGATCCGGGTGGGCTCGATCAGGTGGTCGATCAACAGCCGGTCGGGATCGAACAGGGCAGGGCGATCCAGCTTCCAGCCCTTGTCCGCCGCGAGCCGTCTGACCAGCGAATAGCCATTCGAGTGAACGCCCGAGCTGGCCAGCCCCAGCAGCACGTCGCCGGTCGCAACTTTGTCGCCAGTCAGTTGCTCACCGCGCTCGACCGCGCCGACGCAGAAGCCGGCCAGGTCATAGTCGCCGGCCGCATACATTCCCGGCATTTCCGCCGTTTCGCCGCCGATCAGCGCGCAGCCGGCCAGTTTGCAGCCATCGGCAATCCCGGCGACCACGCGGGTGGCGATGCCGTTTTCCAGCTTGGCACTGGCGAAATAGTCCAGAAACAGCAGCGGTTCGGCACCCTGCACGATCAGGTCGTTGACGCACATTGCGACCAGGTCGATCCCGATCGCGTCGTGGCGATCATGGTCGATCGCCAGTTTGACCTTGGTGCCAACCCCGTCGTTGGCGGCGACCAGCAAGGGATCGACATAGCCCGCCGCCTTGAGATCGAAGAACCCACCAAACCCGCCCAGTTCGGCATCCGCGCCCGGACGCGCGGTCGCCTTGGCCAAGGGACCGATCGCCTTGACCAGCGCGTTTCCGGCCGCGATCGAAACGCCGGCCTGCTCGTATGAGTAGCTCTTTTCAGACATTGCGAGCCGCCTAGCCTTTTCCCGCTTGGATTTCCACGGATGATTGGGCAAAAGGCACCCGGTTTTCCCCGATGGTCACGCAATCCCTTCCCGCCTTCGCCAAGTCATGGCGCCCCGGACCTGCCGCCACGCTGCTTGGCGGCCTGTCGCTGGCGCTTGTCACCGCGCTGCTGGCGGTCGGGCCTGAGCGCTTGTGGGCGCAGGTTGAAGGCGATCGCGGGATCGTGCCGGTGGCTTCCACTTCGGACATCCAGGTCAGCGATATAGAGGTCAACACCGCCGGGTCGAACGCGCAGGAAGCCCGCGAAAAGGGCTGGGCCGAGGCCGCGCGACTGGCCTGGAAGAAGGCTGGCGGCCCGTCGATGGACGATGGCTCGATCCAGTCGATGGTCGCGGCAATCGTGATCCAGCGCGAACAGATCGGCCCGCGCCGCTATGTCGCGACGCTGGGCGTAGTGTTCGATCGCGCGCGTGCCGGGCAGTACCTGGGTTCGGCGACCAGCGGCAAGAACCGTTCGGCCCCGCTCTTGGTGATCCCGGTGCTCTATTCGGGCGGGGTGGCGCAAGTGTTCGAGGTGCAGAGCCCATGGCAGCGGGCCTGGGCCCAGTTTCGCACCGGCACCAGCGCGATTGACTATGTTCGCCCGGTTGGCGCGGGCGGGGATTCGCTGCTGATCACCGCTGGTCAGCCGAGCCGCCGCAGCCGCGCCTGGTGGCGCAATGTGCTGAACCAGTACGGCGCGCGCGATGTCGTCGTGCCCGAAGTCCGGCTCGAGCGGCAATGGCCGGGCGGACCAGTGCGCGGCACTTTCACCGCGCGTTTTGGCCCCGATAATACATACCTCGGCAGCTTTACCCTGACCGCCAATGACGAAACCGGACTGCCCAAGATGCTGGCCGAAGGCGTGACCCGGCTGGACCAGATGTACGGCCAGGCGCTGGCCGAAGGCGTGCTCAAGCCCGACAATTCGCTCAACATGCAGGCCCAGATGGATCCGGGTCTGGCAGCCCTGATCGCGGCGGGGCAGGCACCTGTCGCAGCGCCGAGCGCCGCGCCGAGCGCCGGCGCGACCGAGGCAGCACCGCCTCCGCCGCCTCCGCCGCCGGTTGAAACCCGCACTTTCACGGTCCAGTTTGCTTCGCCCGATGCCGGCGCAGTCGATGCCGCGCTGGGTGCGGTGCGCTCGGCCCCGGGGGTCAAGGGCGCTTCCACCACCAGCTTGGCAGTGGGCGGCACGTCGATCATGCGGGTCACGTACGAAGGCGATCTCGACACTCTGGCCGCAGCACTGCGCGCGCGCGGCTGGCGGGTGACGGTTGGCAGCAACGCCCTTTCGATCAAGCGCTGATGTCGCAGATTGCGCTCCCCCTGGTGGCGGGGGCCTCAGGCCCTTCGCGTATCGTGCTTGGCAATGCCAACGCTGCCGCCTTCGAAGCGATGGCGCTGGCAGCAACCTGGCCGTTCCGCAGCGCCGTGCTTGCCGGGCCGCCGCGCGCGGGCAAGTCGCTGATCGCGCGTTGGTTCGAAGGAACCGGACTGGGCGAAGCGATCGACGATGCTGACCGCGTGGATGAGACCGAACTGTTCCACCGCTGGAACCGCGCACAGGAAAGCGGCACCCCGCTGCTGCTGGTAACGGGCCTCCACGAAGCGGGCTGGACCATCACCTTGCCCGACCTCGCTTCGCGGCTGGGGGCGGCCTTGCAGCTTGAAATCGGCGCGCCCGACGAAGCGATGCTTGGCGAGCTGCTAGAAATTCATGCCGAGATTCGGGGGCTCGCACTTGGTCCCGGTGCCGCTTCCTATCTTGTGCCGCGGATCGAACGCTCCCATATGGGAATTGAGTTGCTGATCGAAACTATCGACCGGCTCAGCCTTGAGCGCAAAGTGCCGCCCACGCAGGGGATCTGGCGCGAGGCGCTGGAGGAGCTTTACGGACCCAACGAGCCGCGCTTGCTTTAGCGCCGTCCGCATGGGACAAGGGGAATGCGATGTTGCAGGAACTGACCCGCTATCTGGATTCGATCGTCGCGCGCGATCCCAGCCCGCGCTCGCGCTGGGAAGTGCTGCTCTATCCGGGCGTTTGGGCGCTGGGCCTGCACCGCGCGGCGCACTGGCTGTTTGAGGCTGAGCTGTTCTTCATGGCCCGCCTGGTCAACCACATCAGCCGCTTCCTGACCGCGATTGATATCCACCCGGGCGCGAAGATCGGGCGCAATTTCTTCATCGACCACGGCTTTGTGGTGATCGGCGAGACGGCCGAGATCGGTGACAATGTCACCATGTACCAAGGCTCCACCCTGGGCGGAACCAATCCCACCAATGGCGTCGGCGGCAAGCGTCACCCGACCATCGGCGATGATGTGATCGTCAGCCTGGGCGCGGCGATCCTGGGCCCGCTGGTGGTGGGCAAGGGCGCGCGGATCGGGGCCAATGCGGTGGTCACCAAAGACGTGCCCGAAGGCGCGACGATGGTCGGCATTCCGGCCAAGTCGACTCTGGTCGAGGTCAAGCCTGAGACCCAGAACTTCGTGCCCTATGGCACGCCATGCAACGAATGCTTCGATCCGGCCACGCAGAAGCTGGAGATCCTCCAGTGCGAAATGGAGATGATGCGGATGCGCCTGGCCTCGCTGCTTGAAGAACGCGATGCCGCTGCGGCCAAGCAAAGCTCGGCACGCAAGCGCGCGGGCGCGAAGCGCGATTGAGCGCCACCGTCACCCCGTTCCCCAATCTAGCGGCCCGCGCCGCGCAGGTCGGGTTCGAACGTGACGAACTGACCCGCATCCTCGATCTCTACGGCCGGATGGTTGCGGCCGGAATGTGGCGCGACTATGCGATGGATTTCGGCAAGGACGCTGCCGCATTCAGCGCCTTTCGCCGCGCCGCCGAACGCCCCGAAGCCCGCATCGAAAAGCGCCCGGCCTTGCGCGGCAAGCAAGGCATGTGGACCTTGTTCGGCGAGGGCGGGCAAGTGCTCAAACGCGGGCACGAATTGCCCGGCGTACTGTTCCCGCTGGAACGGCGGCTGCTGAAAGTCGTCGCGGGCTAGGAAAATACCTCACCCACGGTGACCTGCTGGAGCTGCATCCGGCCGACTCCTCGGATAATTTCATGCAGTAGGATCGCCGAGCACAGTCGCAGCACTTCGCCCAGATCGAACAAGGCCAGCGCGCTCAATTGCGAGTCAGAGCTCGCTGCGGCCTCCAGCAAGCGTGCGCCGATGTTGCTGAACAGCCCGCCGACGATGAAACAGCCCCACCAGCCATCGACCATCCGGGTCGAAGCGCTGCCGCCACCCGCTGGGCCGCGGCTGGAGCTCCACAATTCGCGCATGGCGCGGAACGGCTGGACCAGGTTGGCAAAGGGCACAAAGAACCAGAACACCGCCGATTGCCCCGAGAATTCGAACGGACCGGAGGTAAACAACCGCAAGTTTTCATGCGCGCGATGAATCCAGAACGAGATCGCCACCGCCGAGACGAGGAACATTCCGAGGGTCAAGTAATCGATGGTCTGGCCTAACCCCAGCAGTGCTTCGTCCGGTGGTTCGCCCAGCATGAAGCGGGCCTGGAAGCCGAAACCGAGCAACTGGAACGCCATCCAGGTATAGATCGCCAGCTTGGCGATCCGGGCGCGACTTTCCAGCATGCGGACGCCAACGGACAAGTCTTCAACGTACATCGGCGTTCCCTCTATGCAAAAGTATCGCCCACCGTGGTTACGGTTTCCTGCGCGCGGGTGATCCGGCTGATGATCCGGATCAAGAGCCAGGCCGAAAGGGCCAGCAGGCTGCTGGAAAAAGCCATGCCAAGCATGTTGGTGCCGGGCGGGGTCAGGAACATGAACGGCGTGATCCGATCGACCACGACGATCCCGGTCAGCAGGCTGATCAGCACGATGCCGACAACATAGCAGGTCCACCACGAATTGACTGCATCGACGCTCTGCTGGCCGAACCAGGCTTCCTCGCCGTGGCTGCGGTTCCAAAGTTCGCGCATTGCGCCCTTGGGCATGAAGAGGTTGGCGATCGGCACCCACAGGCCCAGTGCGGCCCAGGCCGGGCTGGTTCTTAGGTCGTCCAGCCCATCGGCATGCAAGTTGGCGTGGGCGCGCCAGACCCAGAAGGTCAGTGCTATTGCCGCGGGCAGAAAGGCCAGCACGATATAGAATGAGAAGACCGGCAGGGTCAGCAGGTAGGAGGTGTAGCCGGTCTGGATTTCCACCACCGCAAGGTAGGCAGTGCCGATCGCGACCAGCAGGGTGACGAGCAGGAACAGCGCCAGCAGCACTTGCGCCACTACGGCCCGAACCTTGAGCGAGGCAACCCCGCGTTCAACCCGCATTCCGACCATGGAAATCCCCCCGAAAGCAGTGCCTTCGGGGGGAAGTTAACCGCAAATGCGGGCAGCGCAAGGGTCAGGCTATGGCCGTAGCTCCTTTCGGCAAGCGGGTCTGCAAGTTGCCCGGCAGGCGTTGGACCAGAGCCGTGCGGATCGGGGTCCAGAAGGCCGAAAGCGCGAGCAGCGCCGAGCCGATCACCAGTGCAGTCAAGGCGACGTTGAGTTCAACCGCGCCGTAACTGCGAAACAGTTGACCCAGCGCAACCAAAACATAAGCCAGCGCCGAAACCAGCAGCGCGCGGCGATCGACCGCCAGCGCAACGATCCCGAACAACACGTAGATCGAGAGCACTCCCAGCGCCGAGATCGAACTGATTTCGTCTCCGCCAGTAACCCCCATCCAGTAGAACAACGGGTGGGCAATCAGCGGTGCGGCCAGCAAGTGCAACCAGAACGCGATGTCGGCGTTCTGGGTCTTGCGTTCGGGATCGGTCAAATCCCATTTCATCGCATAGGCAAACACCGCCAGGCCGCAAACCAATGCCGCCGGGGCAAGGATCGGGTTGCTGCCAAGGTTCTGATTGGTCGCGGCTGCAACCCCGGCCAGCAGCAGCAAGACCACCGCGCCGATCCCGGCAGCGATGGTGATCGCCACTCTGAATCGCAGCCAATGGAGTGCGATACCCACCGCCGCAGCCAGTCCCGCGGCCGCTGCCATGATCGCTTCTTGCCAGGGATAGCGCACAGCCTGTGTCCAGGTTTCGACTTCTCCGCCAAAAGTGAAGGAATGCTGGACTTCGTGTGTGGGCAGCAGCAGCCCGGCCAGGTTGCTGGCAGCAGTGCCAAGCCCGACTGCGAACGACAGCAGCAGCACTATCGACGGCAAGGCCATCCGGCGTTTGCGGGTAAAGGCTTCGGCCATCAACCAGCTGGACCCGGCCACCAGCAAGCCGCCCAGCCAATCTACCTGCTGAACTCCAACCGATGCCGCAGCGAATATGACCAACGCGCAGGCAATGGTGACGAAGATATCGTTGAAGCCGGTGACCAGACGAAACTGTTCTTCGTCAGCGACCGGGGAGAGGCGCAACGAAGCGGCGTGCGATCGCAAGGCTTCGGCCGCATCGGGACTGATGACCCCGGCGCTGACCGCCGATTGCAGGTCTGATTCTGAATACATCGGGCATTCTCCCCTGTGGAATGCACGAGAATGCCCGATGTGTATTAGTGTGTCAACACAGTATGGCTTTTAGCCCAGCCCGCCGATCTTGGCCAAGGCGGCCATAACCACCTGGCTCTGCTCGCCGCCCGACTGGGGGACGATTTCGCCGGTGCGGTCGATGATTGCGTCCCAGTTGGCGGCAATGCCTTCGGGGGTGCGTTCATCGGCGGGGAGGGCCACGCCCGGGGTCAGCGTGATGTAGGCCGCGTGATAGGCGCCCGCGCCCGCGCCGCAGATCATGTTGGTTGGCGCATCTTCGCTGACCAGGTACAGCGCCATTGGCGCAACGTTCTCAGGCTTGAGCGCGTTGAACAGCATTTCGGGCATGCCCAGGTCTTCGGTCATCCGGGTGCCGGCGACCGGGGCCAGGGTGTTGACCCGCACGTTGTACTTCGCGCCTTCCAGCGCCAGCGTCTTGGTAAAGCCCGCCAGGCCCAGCTTGGCCGCGCCATAATTGGCCTGGCCGAAGTTGCCGAACAGGCCGGTCGAGCTGGCGGTGTTGAGGATCCGGCCATAGGTCTGCTCGCGCATCAGGTCCCACACCGCCTTGGTGCAGTTGGCGCTACCGTTAAGGTGGACATCGACGACCAGCTTCCAGTCGGCCATTTCCATCTTGGCGAAGCTCTTGTCGCGCAGGATTCCGGCGTTGTTGATCAGCACATGGACGCCGCCCCAGGCCTCTTTGGCCTTGGCTACCATTTCGACCATCTGCTCGTATTCAGTGACCGAGCCGCCGTTCGACATGGCTTCGCCGCCGGCCGCCTTGATTTCCTCGACTACCTTGAGCGCGGCGTCGCTATGGCCGGTGCCGTCGCGGCTGCCGCCCAGGTCATTGACCACAACCTTGGCCCCGCGCGCAGCGAGTTCGAGCGCATAGGCCCGGCCCAGGCCGCCGCCGGCACCAGTGACGATCGCGACGCGATCCTTGAACGAAATGGTCATGAGCGATTCTCCGCTGAAAAGGGGTTATCCCGCTGGGGAAGCGGGCGCGGCATGGCATGCGGCGCAAGGGCTGGCAATATGCCGCAGTGCAGCACTTGCTTTCCCTAGCGTCAATCCGGAGCGCAACGCAGCCGCAGCACCGAATTCCGGTGCGACTCGGACGGATCAAAGGGTGCGAAGGGTGGGTGCCAGTTCGTCGAAATGATCGATCACCGCGTCCGCGCCCAGTTCGTGCAGCGGGGCATCGACAAAGCCGAAACTGACCGCCACGCAGGGCATGGCGGCGGCCCGGGCAGCGCGGGTATCGAACGTGGTGTCGCCCACAAAAGCCGCGCGCCCGCCGCCGCATTGCTTGACCATTGCCTGGAGCGCCGCCGGATCAGGCTTGAGCGGGTAAGTGCCGCCGCCGATGATCGAGGCGAAGCGGGGTGACAGGCCCAGCTCGTCGAACAGCTTCACCGCCAGATGATGCGGCTTGTTGGTGACCACCGCCAGTTTGACCCCGGCCACCTGCAGTTCGTCCATCATCTCCGCCCCGCCGGGAAACAGCGCGGTGTGGTGGGCGATGTTCTCGCCATAGTAGCCGACCAGAACTTGCCGCAGCGCCTCAAACTCGATCCCCTCGTCCCCGCCAGTCAGCGCCAGTGCGCGGCGCAGCATCAGGCCGGAACCGCCACCGATCAGGTTGCGGACCTCGGCATAGGGCACCTCGGGCCTGCCAATCGTGCCCAGCGCATGGTTGAGGGCAACGCCCAGATCGCGCGAAGTGTCGAGCAGCGTGCCGTCGAGGTCGAAACCGACGATATCGAAGGGAATTGTCATCCCTTCGGCCCATACTGGCAAAACCCCCGCCAACAACCCCGTTCGTCCTGAGCTTGTCGAAGGACTGTCCTAATTGCGTCAGCGCATGGTGGCACAAAGAAAAAGGCAGTGCTTCGACAAGCTCAGCATAGTCGGGGGTGGTGGCGGGGCGATGGTCCCATAACGATTGTGGAATCGGCAAGCTTTTGGTGGCATGGGGCTTAACCATGAGTTCCAAACACGCCCTAGCTATTGTCACCCTCGCCGCCGGCAAGGGCACCCGCATGAAAAGCGCCTTGCACAAGGTGCTGCACCCGATCGCCGGCCGGCCGATGATCGAACACTTGCTGGCCAGTGCCGCTGAGCTTGCGCCGGAACGCTCGGTGGTTGTCGCGGGGCACGGCCGTGAGCAGCTGGAGGCGCAGCTTGGCGACCGTGCGGCAATCGCGGTGCAGGACCCGCAGCTGGGCACCGGGCATGCGGTGCAGCAGGCGGAAAGTGCGCTGGCGGGTTTCGCTGGTGACGTGCTGATCCTCTATGGCGACGTGCCGTTCGTTTCCGCTGAAACGATGCGCACGATGATCGAACGGCTCCACGGCGGCGACAATCCCGCCGTGGTAGTACTGGGCTTCGAACCCGCCGATACGCTCGCTTATGGCCGGGTGATCACCGACGGCGACCGGATCGTGAAGATGGTCGAGCACAAGGACGCCAGCGAGGCCGAACGCGCCTGCCGCTTGTGCAATTCCGGGCTGATGGCAGTCCGCAGCGCCGACCTGTTCGGCCTGCTGGCGCGGGTCACCAACGAAAATTCGCAAGGCGAATACTACCTGGTCGATGTGGTCAACGTGGCCAATGCCGATGGCCGAACCTGCGCGGTGGTGGTCACGCCCGATCCGCACGAGGTCGAAGGGATCAACTCACGCGCCGAACTCGCAACCGCCGAACACCGTTGGCAGAACCGCCGCCGCAAGGCGGCGATGGACGATGGGGCCAGCCTGATCGCGCCCGAAGCCGTCTGGTTCGCCTGGGACACCGTGTTGGGGCAGGACGTGCTGGTGGAACCCAATGTGTTCTTTGGCCCTGGCGTGACCGTGGCGAACAATGTCACCATCCGTGCCAACAGCCATATCGAGGGCGCAAGCCTCGCCTCCGGCGTCGAAGTCGGCCCCTTCGCCCGCCTGCGCCCCGGCGCGGTGCTGGAAGAGAAAGCCAAGGTCGGCAACTTTGTCGAGGTCAAGAAGGCAACGCTGGGCAAGGGCGCCAAGGCCAACCATCTGTCCTACATCGGCGATGCCGAAGTGGGGGCAGGGGCCAACATCGGCGCGGGCACGATCACTTGCAACTACGACGGCTACTTCAAGTACAAGACCGTGATCGGCGAACGCGCCTTTATCGGCAGCAACTCGTCGCTGGTCGCCCCGGTGAAGATCGGAGCCGACGCGATTGTTGCGGCGGGCAGCGCGGTGACTCGGGATGTGGCGGCGGGCGAACTGCGGATCGTGCGCGGGGAACAGCTGGTCAAGCCGGGCTGGGCTGACCGGTTCCATGATGCGATGAAGAAGAAAAAAGGTGGGAATTAATGGACGTCTATCAGTTGATGGCTGCGCTTTCTTGGCCAATTGTAGCGCTTATCGCGATAGCGGTCCTTGGGCCTGGAGGTGTCTTGAAAGGTGCCGTCGGGGAATTGGCGAATAAGTTCATGAGTATAAACAGCTCGGTCAAAGAGTTCAAAGAGGCCGTGGAAAATTTCAACGAAAATCAACGATCTTTCGGCACTTCAATTTCCGCGATTAGAGAACTCAATGGGGAACTTACGAGAATCTCAGGAGCACTGGATTCGGTTCGCAAAAATACCAGTGAGATTGTGATATCGCAGGGCAAGACGGAAATTTCGGAACGCCAATCGGATGAGTCCGATGCACCTGAAATTAGTGATTTGGCCGATCAAATTGAACTTAGCCCAAGCGAAATGTATGAGCGCATTTTCGAGCGATGGTCTTGCATACAAGAGCTGCTAAAAGCTCGAGTGGGACCAGACATTTTCGACGGTCGATCAGTTGGATCGATGGCTTGGTTGCTAACTGACCGCCGGCGTAAGGTAAAACATATCGAGTCGGCCGATGCTGAGTTGATCGGACACCTTCACTCTCAGTTCAAACGATTCGTCAGACTTTCAAACAGCAAGGATGAATGGTTAACGCCTGAGGTCTATTTGAACTTTGTTCGTGGGTCGGAACGGGCAGAGAAAATATTGACATGATATCATGATATGATATCAGTATATCAATGACTCGAATCCTCGCCGATCTGCCCGATGAAGACATCAAGTGGCTCGATGCCCGTGCGGCCGAGCAGGGCAAGTCGCGCGCCTCGGTGCTGCGTGAGGCGGTACAGGCCTATCGGGCTGAAGGCGGTGACGATTGGCTCGAGGCTGGATTTGGCTTGTGGGCGCGGCATGGAATTGAATTCGATCCCGTTGAATACGACCGCAAGCGCCGCGCCGAATGGACCCGGCCCTGGGACGATGATTACGAGGAAGTACGCGCGGAATCGCCCGATTGCTTCGACGAATACGATGATCGCGAGCGAGCGCACTATCTCGCGCTTCAAGCCAAAGCGGCGGCCAAGCGCAAGAAGAACGCTGCATGAGTGGCTACAGCTTCGATGCCAATATCCTGATCGATGCGCTTTGGGATCATCCACCAGCTCATGCGGAAATCAGGCGCGCAGGGGCCAGCGGTGCTCGCATCTGGGTCAGCCGGATGGCGTGGGTCGAAGTTCTGTCGAAAGGCAGTGATGCCACATTGCGTGAAGCGATGCGCTTTCTCGCACGGTTCAGTGTCGATGAGGTCGACGAAGAAATCGCGCTTCGTGCGGCTTCATTGCGCCGTGAGCGACCCCGTCTCAAGTCGCCAGACGCGATCATCCTTGCTTCGGCGCAAGTTCGCGGGCGGGTTCTGATAACGCGCAACACCAGAGATTTTCCCGCGCAAATGCCCGGCATTCGCGTACCCTACAGTCTAGAGCGAGGTCTGACCTAAATGTGCGGCATTATCGGCATCGTCGGCAAGGAACAGGTAGCGGACCGGCTGGTCGATGGCCTGCGGCGGATGGAATACCGCGGCTATGACAGCGCCGGGGTCTGTACGGTCCACCAAGGCCAGCTGATCCGCCGCCGCGCGCCGGGCAAGCTGGTCAATCTGGTGCGCGAGCTGGCGCGCGATCCGGCACCCGGCACCACCGGGATCGCCCACACCCGCTGGGCCACCCACGGCGCGCCGACTGCGGCCAATGCCCACCCGCATGCCACTCAGCACCTCGCGCTGGTCCACAACGGGATCATCGAGAATTTCCGCCAGTTGAAGGAGTCGCTCACCGCGCGCGGGAGGACTTTTGAAAGCGAGACCGATACCGAAGTGGTCGCGCATCTGGTTTCCGAGCAGGTCGAGGCCGGGCTGTCCCCCGCCGACGCGGTCAAGACGGTGCTGCCGCAACTGCGCGGGGCCTTTGCCCTGGCGATCGCATTCCGCGAACATCCCGACATGCTGATCGGCGCGCGGCTGGGCTCGCCTTTGGTGCTGGGCCATGCCGATGGCGAGACATACCTCGGTTCCGATGCACTGGCGCTCGCCCCGCTGACCCAGCAGATCACCTATCTCGAAGAAGGCGACTGGGTGATCGTGACCCGCGAGGGCGCGCAGATCTATGACAAGGACAACCAGCCGGTTGAACGCGAGGTCACCACCTCGGGCGCTTCGGCGGCGGAGATCGAGAAGGGCAACTACCGCCACTTCATGCAGAAGGAGATCTTCGAGCAGCCGACCGTGGTGGCGCAAACGCTGCGCAGCTATATCCGGCAACTGGATCAGACCGTCGCGCTGCCGCAGTTCGATTTCGACCTCTCCAGCATCAACCGCGTCACCATCGTCGCTTGCGGGACCAGCTACTACGCCGGGATGGTCGCCAAGTACTGGTTCGAGCAGTTCGCGCGGCTGCCCGCCGACATCGATTTTGCATCTGAGTTCCGTTACCGTGAACCCGTGATGGAGCCGGGCGGGCTCTCGCTGTTCATCTCGCAAAGCGGGGAGACCGCCGACACGCTCGCCGCGCTGCGCCACTGCAAGGCGCAAGGCCAGACCATCGCGGTGGTGGTCAATGTTCCCACCAGCTCGATGGCGCGCGAGGCCGACTTGCTGCTGCCGACCCACGCCGGGCCGGAGATCGGGGTTGCCTCGACCAAGGCCTTCACCTGCCAGCTCGCGGTGCTTGCTGCGCTCGCCGCACATATGGCGGTCAAGCGCGGGCGGATGAACCGTGCCGAAGAGGCCGAGGTGGTCAAGCACTTGCTCGAAGCCCCCGCCAGCCTCAACGCCGCCTTGGCCCACGATGACGAAATTGCGGCTATGGCCCACCTGATCGCGCCGGCCCGCGACGTGCTCTATCTGGGCCGCGGGCAGGACTATCCGCTGGCTTTGGAAGGTGCATTGAAACTCAAAGAAATCAGCTATATACATGCCGAAGGTTATGCATCGGGTGAAATGAAGCACGGCCCGATCGCGTTGATCGACGAGGCAGTTCCGGTGATCGTTCTCGCCCCATCCGGCCCGCTGTTCGAAAAGACCGTTTCGAACATGCAGGAGGTCCGCGCCCGCGGCGGTAAGGTGGTGCTGATCAGCGACAAGGCCGGGATCGACGAAGCCGGCGAAGGCTGCCTCGCCACGATCGAGATGCCCTCAGTCCACCCCCTGATCGCGCCCTTGGTCTATGCCGTTCCGGTGCAACTACTGGCCTATCATGTGGCCTGCGTGAAAGGCACCGATGTGGATCAGCCGCGGAACCTGGCCAAGTCGGTGACGGTGGAATAGCAAAAATTGCACATTTGATGTTATCATGATAGGCTCTGTGCAAAGGAGCTGATCATGAACGTATCGGTCGGTGAACGCTGGGAAGCCTATATCGAAACGCTGCTTGCGCAGGGCCGTTATGGTTCGGCAAGCGAAATTGTCCGAGAAGGCCTGCGCCTGGTCGAGGAACGCGAGGAAAAGCTGGCGGCTCTGCGCGAAACGATCGAGGCTGCGATTGCCCGGGGCGGGTCCCATACCCCGGAGGAGGTTCGGGCAACAGTTAAGGTACGGCTCGATAAGTGGGAAGCGAAGGCCAAGCGGCAGGTTGCCTGATGCGCTCTTTGGCTATCAGCGATGCCGCAAATGACGACCTGGCGGATATCGCCGAATTCATAGCTAGCGAGAGTGGCAGCCGTGCGACAGCCGAACGCTTGGTCGAGCGAATTTTTGAACGTTGCGAGCGTCTTGCCAGCCTGCCAGGCACCCTTGGCACTTCGCGAGGCGATATTCGTGCAGATTTAAGGAGCGTTCCCGAAGCAGGGTATGTCATCTTCTTCCGCTACTTCGAAGATACAGTAGAGATCGTGCACGTGCTCCACGGAAGCCGGGATTTCGTCCGTTTCTATGATACGGGAGACGATCGATGAAACTTCAAGGCGGCTGTCACTGCGGCGCAGTTCGCTTTGCGATCGAGGCCGAATCGCGGCCTGAGCTGCTCGACTGCAATTGCTCGATCTGCGCGAAGTCGGGTCTTTTGCACCTGTTCGTGCCGCATGATCGCTTCACCCTGCTGCAGGGGCAGGACAGCCTGACTTCCTACCGCTTCGGCAGCGGCGCGGCGGATCATCTGTTCTGCAGGATTTGCGGTATCAAGAGCTTCTACCAGCCGCGCAGCCATCCCGGTGCCTGGAGCGTGAATTTTCGCTGCCTCGATCCCGGGCACGGCCTGGAGCCAACGGTTCGCAGTTTCGACGGGCAGAACTGGGAAGCGGCACGGCAAGACCTGGCCGACTGAACTTTCAACCAATTTTGTCCCGAATTGCCGCCCAGCTTTACGCGGCGCTAACGTTTGACGGTTAACAACGCGGGCGTGACTGACCAGACGCCTCAAGTCCCTGCGCTACCCAAAGAACTGCCCGTGATGGCAGTGCTGGGTCTGTCCGACCCGTCGAACGGCGATTGGGGCAGGCTGCGCGGCCTGCAGTATTCCAGCCTGGCCCGGGTAACCCAGGTGCGGGTGATCTCGCACGTGATCGCCGCTTTGGCGGTGATTCGGATCTACTTTGGCGACGTCCACATCGCCGCGCTGATCGGCTGGTTCGTCGTGCTGGCTGCCAGCCTTTACTATGGTGCCTCGATCGACAAATCGCTGGTCGATGTCGATCGCCGCCGGATCGGCCGCGACGAAGTTCAGAAGCAGACGATGAGCTCGCTGGGCAATGCCCTGATCTGGGTGGTGCCGATGGCGGCCTTTGCGCCGTTTGGCGATGCTTCGCAGCAATTGGAGCTGTGGGCGATTACCGCCATGCTGCTGACCGCTTCGGCGGTACTGCTTTCTGCGGTGCCACTGGCGAACCTGGTGCTGACCGGGATCATGGGCGTTTCGGCATTGGCGAGCTTTGCCTGGGCCGGATCCTTCGAAATGGCGCTGCTGACGGTGCTGTTCGGGGTGGTGATTACGCTCGGTTCGGTCGAAACCGCGCGCTCGTTCCTGACCGCGCGGATCGCCGAAAGCGCAATGGCGGAAAAAAGCGAAGTCGTCTCGATGCTGCTGCGCGAGTTCGAAGAGGGCGAGGCCGATTGGCTGTGGCAGATCGACACCGCGCGCCGCGTGCGTTCGGCCAGCCCGCGCTTTGCCTTTGCGCTGGGCCTCTCGCCCGAAGAGATCGAGGGCAAGCCCTTTATCCAGCTGATTGCGGGACCGGCCTGGGATACCGGCCAGTTCCCCTCCAGCCTGCATGATCTGGCCGAACGGCTGAAACGGCGCGAGAGCTTCTCGAACTGCCTGGTGCGCGTGACGATCAGTGGCCAGCAGCGCTGGTGGGAGATTTCCGGCACTCCCAAACTGTCCGATACTGGCAGCTTCGACGGGTTCCGCGGTGTGGGTTCGGACGTCACCGAACAGCGCGAATCGAGCGAGAAGATCGCCCACATGGCGCGCTTCGATACGCTGACTGGCCTGCCCAACCGCATGATGGTGACCGAGGCCCTGGGCGAGGCGATGCGCTATGCCGATCAGTGGCGGACCAAATGCGCCTTTCTGATGATCGACCTAGACCGGTTCAAGGCAGTCAACGATACCTTGGGCCACCTGGTCGGCGACCAGCTGCTGGCGCGGGTTTCGGAACGGCTCAAAAGCTTGGTGACCGACAACGAGCTGTGCGGACGGCTGGGCGGCGACGAATTCGCCGTAGTGATCCGCGATGCTTCCGATCACAACCGCGTGGTCCGCGTCGCCGAAGCGGTGATCGACACGCTGTCGCGGCCCTACGAAGTCGATCACCACACGCTGTATATCGGTGCCTCGGTCGGCTCGGCGATCGGCCCGCGCGATGGGACCACGGTCGAAACGCTGATGCGCAATGCCGATCTGGCGCTGTACCGTTCCAAGGAAGAGGGCGGCGGCCAGCACTTTGGCTATGAGCCCTCGCTGCATGCCCATGCCGAGGAACGCCGCAAGCTTGAATTTTCGCTGCGCCGCGCGCTCGAAAAGAACGAGATGGTGCTGCACTACCAGCCGGTTGTCGATGCCAGTGACGAGCAGATCCTCAGCTTCGAAGCGCTGATCCGCTGGAACAGCGAAGACCACGGTTTCGTCAGCCCGGTCAAGTTCATTCCCCTGGCCGAAGATACCCGGCTGATCGTGCCGATCGGCGAATGGGTGCTGCGCGAGGCCTGCCGCGAGGCGGTGCGCTGGCCGGCCAATGTCAAGGTGGCGGTCAACGTCTCGGGCGAACAGCTGCTCGATCCCGGCTTCATCGGCTCGGTGGTCCAGGCGCTTAGCAGCAGCGGGCTGCCGGCGCAGCGGCTTGAGCTCGAAGTGACCGAATCGATCTTTGTGCGCGATGCGACGACTGCGCGTCAGGCGCTTGAGCAGATCATGTCACTGGGCTGCGGGGTTGCGCTCGATGACTTTGGCACCGGTTATTCTTCGCTCGCCTACATCCGCGATCTGCGCTTCTCGACCATCAAGATCGACCGCAGCTTCGTGCAAGGGGCCTCATCGGGCGCGCCGGAGAGCCTGGCGATCATCCGCGCCGTGGTGGCCATGGCCGAAAGCCTTGAGATGTCGACCACTGCCGAGGGCGTGGAGACCGAACGCGAGCTCGAGATTATCCGCGGTCTGGGCTGCCGCAAGATCCAGGGCTATTACTTTGGTCGGCCGATGCCCGCAGCCGAAGCGCGCGGCCTGTTCCACGACAGCAAGCTGCGCGTCGCGCAGTAAGGCTTAGGCAGCGACCAGCCCGCGAACCAGGCTTTCAAACAAGGCGCGGCCATCGCTGCCGCCCTGGGCCGGTTCGATCATCCGCTCTGGGTGCGGCATCATGCCCAGCACGTTGCCTGCTGCATTGAGCACACCCGCGATCTGGCGGGCTGAGCCGTTGACTTCCTCGGCATAGCGGAAGGCCACGCGGCCTTCGCTTTCCAGCCGGTCGAGCGTTTCGGCGTCGGCGAAATAGTTGCCGTCGTGGTGGGCTACCGGGATCGTGATCTGCTGGCCCGCGCTGTAGCCGGCGGTGAACAGGCTCTGGTTGTTCTCAACCGTCAATTTCACTTCGCGGCAGACGAAATTCATGCCTGCGTTGCGCAGCAGTGCGCCGGGCAGCAGGCCGCTTTCGGTCAGCACCTGAAAGCCGTTGCAGACGCCCAGCACTGGCACGCCCTTGTTCGCAGCTTCGACCACCGCCTGCATGATCGGGCTGCGCGCCGCCATCGCGCCGCTGCGCAGGTAGTCGCCATAGGAGAAGCCGCCGGGCAGGGCGATGAAATCGAGCCGGTCAGGCAGCGCGGCATCGCCGTGCCAGACGCGCAGCACTTCACCGCCGCAGATCTGCTCTACCGCCACCGCCATGTCGCGGTCGCAGTTCGAACCGGGGAAGGTGATGACGGCCGAGCGGAACGCGCTCATGCGGCCAGCCTCTCGATCCGGTAGTTTTCGATCACCATGTTGGCCAGCAGCTGCTTGCACATGGTTTCCAGTTGTTCGTCGGTCACGCTGGCATCGACGTCGAGTTCGATCATCTTGCCCGCGCGCACGTCCTGAACGCCGTGGATGCCGAGGCCCTCGATCGCATGATGGATCGCGCGGCCCTGGGGATCGAGCACCCCGTTCTTGAGGGAAACGAAAACGCGGACCTTCATCGCGGCGGGCCTTTCGCTGGCAGGGAAAGTGGATTCGAGCGGGCCTATGCCCCCAGACGCGCGCCGGGGCAAGGGCGCACCCGCGCCGGAAGGTCAGCCTTCCACCGAATCCATCACATAGCCCAGCGAACGCACGGTCCGCAGCGGATCGGGCGCGCCGGCGGCAGTCAGCGCCCGGCGCAGGCGGCCAACCCAGACATCGACGGTGCGGTCGTCGATTGCGCCATCGTCCTTGCCCAGATGCTCGATCAGCGCGGCGCGGCTGAAGACCTGGTCGGGGTGCTCCATGAAATGCAGCAGCAGACGGAATTCGTTGGGGCGCATCGGCACGGCCTTGCCGAGGGCCCGGACCTGGTGCGCGGCGGGATCGAGCGCGATTGCACCGTTGACCAGTTGGCGGCGCAGCGGCGCGGGTTCATCGGCAACGCTATCGACCCGTTCGAGCAGCCGCGCGACATCGAGCGGGCCAACCAGATAGTCGTCGGCCCCGGCCTGCAATGCGCGGCGGCGGGCTTCCTGGCTGGGCTCGTCGAGCACCAGGGTCAGGTGCGCGCCGCGGGTCGCCTCGGTTTCGCGCAGGCGGCGGCACATTTCGAGGCCCGACATGGTCGGGCAAAGCCAGTCGATGAAACCCCAGACGCGCCCGCCCAGCGGACCTGCCGGAGGCATGTCGCCCAAAGGCACGATTTCCCAGCCGGGCCGCTTGCGCGTGATATCGGCAAGGAGCCCTGCGGGCGGGGCGGTGAGCAGCAGTGTCGTATGTTTGTTCATGACCAGACACGGGTTGGACGAATCTGCGTCATGATATGCGCCAGCGAAGTGACGGATTCGTGATGGAATTGTGACAGTTGGGTTACGGCCGTGCTGTCACATTACTGTCACACGAAATCGCATGAATCCTGTCGCTTGCGGGGCTATCCTGACAACATGTTGAAGCAGAGCCTGATCCGCCGCCTGCGCCTTGGTGTATTCCTGGTCCTGCTGGGGCTGGCCAGCCCGGCGCTGGCCGAGCGGCTTTCGTTCGATCATCGGCTGGTGCCCGCACTCAAAGCCGTGCTCGACAGCGGCAATGGCGAGATGGTCGACTTCAATGGTTCGAACCCAAGCTATGTCACCGATGTGATTGCCATACGCGGGCGTTCGGCCAAGGATTGGGACGAGGCACTGGTTATTGTTGCCCGCGCGCCCGGCAGCAAAGTTCGCACCGCCAGCGACTGGTTGGAGGAACTGCGTAAGGAAGCCCGGCGGCGGTGCAGCTCGGAACTGAAGGTTCTGGAGCAAGGCGAGCGCACAATCGTGTTTGAGCGCCAGGCGCCGAAGTGCCCCGGCAGCTATCCGCGCAATGCGCTTTACCTGGTGGTCCAGGGCAAGAGCTCGCTGTTCCTGCTCGCGGTCCTTTCGCGCGATGAGCTTAGCGCGAAGTCGCGGGC
>Ga0209895_1000012_pt1 | contig 46384 bp, 42 predicted proteins | sample GWRWT4_1June14_FD_187194 | JGI IMG/M metagenome (GOLD analysis project Ga0209895, IMG submission 187194) | Sand microcosm microbial communities from a hyporheic zone in Columbia River, Washington, USA - GW-RW T4_10-June-14 (SPAdes) (version 2) ...
GGGGTTATCGGTCATAGCACTCGGCCATGCGGCACGATGGATGCTGAAACAAGTTCAGCATGACGGGGCTGTGGGGGGTGAGTGGGAGAATAATCCAATCCCAACCAACTACCGTCACCCTGAACTTGTTTCAGGGTCCATTTCGCCGCACACTCCGCCCTATGCGGCAAGAGCGGCTTCCTTGCGTCTATATCCTGGCGAGCGGGCACTACGGCACGCTTTACGTGGGGGTCACGTCCGATCTGCTTGGCCGCCTTTGGCAGCACCGCAACGGCGCGCTGCCGGGGTTTGCCTCGCGGCACAAAGTTCACCGGCTGGTTCACTACGAACTGTTCGGCGAGATGGAACCGGCGATCCTGCGCGAAAAGCAGCTCAAGCGTTGGCACCGGCCGTGGAAGATCAATCTGATCAACGAGCATAACCCGCAGTGGACTGACCTTGCCGTGGGGCTGGGTTTGCCGCCGCTTGCTTTGGGTAAAACGAGGAATGGACCCTGAAACAAGTTCAGGGTGACGGGTTTGGGAGGGGATGGATTGCGCCATCACCCCGCCGCCCTCTTCAATCCCACCCGGATCAGCGCATCGAGCTCCGCGCCCTCGCCCAGTTCCTCGATCGCCCGCGCCACCGCGAGGGTCGCAACTTGCGGCTTGAAGCCGAGGTTCTGCAGCGCCGAGACCGCATCCGCGCTGGCCGAACCGGCGGGTGCCGCCAGCGACACACCCGGCCCGGCGGGCAGTGCGCCGGCCTTGTCCTTGAGTTCGTTGACGATCCGGCTCGCGAGCTTGGGCCCGACGCCCTGCGCCCTGGCCACCATCGCGGCGTCGCCCGCAGCACAGGCGCGCTGGACTTCTTCGACCGACAGCGCCGAAAGCACCGCCAGCGCCATCTTCGAGCCGACCCCCTGCACGCCGGTCAGCAGCCGAAACCACTCGCGCTCTGCCCCTGAGGCAAAGCCGATCAGCCGCATGTCGTTTTCGGAAACCTGCAATTCGGTGTGGACCGTCACCCGGTCCCCCCGCACCCCCAGCGCGTCCAAAGTCTTGGCGCTGGCGTGGACCAGATAGCCGACGCCCGCGACGTCGATCACCGCCCAGTCGGGGCCGAAATCATCGAGCGTGCCGGTCAGCTTGGCGATCATGGTTTGTTCTATTGCACAGCGCGATTTGACGGCAAAGCGAAAACCGCGCCGGACGGTGACAAGCGCGGCGGTGCTGGCTAGAAACACCACATGGGGGAAACGCGCCGCGCTGAACACTTGATGCTTGCAGGCGTGGTGCTGGCCGCGCTGGTGCTGCGCTGGTGGGCTTTCGCGCCGTTCGACATCAGCCATGCTGACGAGATCATGCAGTATCTGGAGCAGGGCAAGCGGCTGGTCACGGGCGAGGGGATCGTGCCGTGGGAATCGCGGTTTGGTGCGCGCAACAGCCTGATCCCGCAGTTTCTTGTCGGGCCCTTCTGGCTAGGCGGGCAGATTGCGCCGGATAGCCTGACGGGGATGCATCTGGCGCGCTGGACCTTTCTGGCCGCAACCTTGATCGCGCTGCCCGCCGCGTGGAAGCTGGGCGCGCTCAGCGGGCGGCGGCATGCCTGGTTTGCGCTGCTGGTCGCTGCGGTTTGGTACGAATGCGTGCTGTTCTCGACGCTCATGCTGTCCGAAGTGCTGGCAAGCGGGCTGCTGGCGATGGGGGCTGCGCTGCTGCTGGCCGATGCGCCATCGCGCAGGGCCCTGCGCTGGGCCGGACTGCTGCTGGGGCTGGGAGTGCTGGTGCGCCTGCAATATGCGCCGTTCGCCGCCGTGCTGGTGCTGGCGCGGTTGCGGCTCGATCGGGCGATGTGGGCGCAGCTGATCCTTGGGGGCCTTGCCGCCGCGGCACTCGGCGCGCTGAGTGACCTGATCGCCGGGCAGATCCCCTTCCGCTGGATCTATGTCAACTTCGCCTACAACCTCGGCGAAGGCCGCGCCGCCCGTTTCGGTGAGAGCGGCCCGCTGCAATACATGCAGTGGCTGCTGATCCATCTGGGTCCGCTAGCACCGTTTATCCTCGCGGGCGCGGTGTTCAGTCCTCCGCGCTATCGCCCCTTGGTCTGGGCGCTGGTGGCGACGGTGCTGTTCCACAGCCTGATCGCGCACAAGGAATGGCGCTTCATCTGGATCGCGACCTGGTCGCTGCTGGTGCTGGCGGCGATCGCCTCGGTTGACATGGCCGAGCGACTGGCGGCACGGCGCGGGAAGCAGCTGACACCCGCGATGTTGCTGGCGCTGGCCGCGCTCTGGTTGGGGGCGTCTATGCTGGCGCAGATGCAATCGGGCGGCGCGCGGACCTTGCGCGGGGGCAGCCCGATCCCCTTGGCGGCGCTGGCGGCAGTGGAACAGGGCCAGCCCTGCGGCATAGCGCTCCCGGATCAATGGCGCGCGCATCTGGTCCCGGCGCTGCTGCCGCGCCACGTGCCGCACTTCATCGCGCCCGAAGGCGTGCTGGCCAAAGGCGAGGCATTGCCGCCGGGCCTGGTCGCCTCAGCCGACGTGCTGGTCTTCCCCGCGCGGCCCAAGGGCGCCGAGGCTTACCGCGAACTGGCCTGCCGCGATAACGGCGCGCTCAAGGCCTGCGCCTATGTCCGGCCCGGCACATGCAAGGCGGACCCGCACTGGACCTATCAGGCTGCGCTCGAGCGCGAGGGGCTTTGACCCCCTCCCCACCGGGGAAGGGCTCTTGCGGAGATGGCTCTAAAACCGCCCGATCGGGATATTCGCGCCCAGCTTGCAGGCCAGCATCGCCGCTCCGGTCTGGACCAGCACTTCGCCATCGTTGACCGAGCCTGCGACCCGGACCAGATCGCCCGCGGTCAGCGGACCATCGCTGCGGTAATAGCGCGCGGCCTTGGCGAGCCGATTGACCTGCCCGGTGGTCAGGTGCCCGCGCAGGAATTCCGCCGCGCAGCTCGACTGGTTCTGGTCCAGACCATAGCGGCCCAGCGCATCGGAAATCTGGTAACGGCTGGCCATGCAGCCCGACAGGGCAACACTGGCCACGGCGGCGAGGGCCACAATCTTGAAACGGGGCATTGCGGGCGACCTCCAGGAATCGAGGCCGCCTGCTAGCCGCTGTCAGCTTAACCGCGGCTGGCCGGTTCGTTCAGCGAACGAGATGGGCGTGAGCAATTGCCACCGCCAGCGCATCGGCCGCATCGGCCCCGGCCAGCTTGACCCCCGGCAGCAGCACCCCCAGCATCGCCTGGACTTGCGCCTTTTCTGCCCCGCCGCTCCCGACAATCGCCTTCTTGACCAGCCGCGTGGCATATTCGGCCACCGGCAGCCCGGCCTTGGCCAATGCCAGCAGGCAGACCCCGCGCGCCTGCCCCAGCTTGAGCGTCGATTGCGGGTTCTTGTTGACGAAGACCTCTTCCACTGCGCCGCACTCGGGCTGGTAGCGGGCAATGACATCGGCCAGCCCGGCATCGATCGTCACCAGCCGCTCGGCCAGCGAGGCTTTCGGACCGGTCTTGATCTGGCCGTTGGCAATGTGGCTCAGCCGGTTACCCTGTTTGGCGATCACCCCCCAGCCGGTGCAGGTGAGCGAGGGATCGAGGCCGATGATCAGCATAATTCCTCCCCGAAACGAGGAGGGGGACCATGCGAAGCATGGTGGAGGGGCACGCGCGGGTTTTCCTGAGGGTGCGGCGAGGTTCGGGATTCCGGCCCGCGCCCCTCCACCACCTGCGGTGGTCCCCCTCCCCCAAGGGGGAGGAACTGCGGGGCCATGTTCATGTCAGATCCGGATCCCCAGCCGCGGCCCGAACTGCGCCATCAGCAGGTACAGCACCACGGTCAGCGCGCAGCCAGCCAGCAGCGCCAGCCAGAAGCCATGCCCGTGGCGCAGCAGCCACGGGATCAACAGGAACATCGGCAGGCTGGGCAGCACGTACCAGAACGTCGCTTCGGCATGGACCGCCATGTTTTCAGGCTCGGGGCGGGCGTGCCACAGCAGGATCATGCCCAGCACCGAAACCAGCGGCAGCGAGGCCACCAGCGCCGCGAAAGTCGGCAGCCGCTTGCCGATCTCGGCAATGGCCACGATCAGCATGCCTGAGAGGAGAGCCTTGAGGACAAGGCCCCACATCAGCCGAGCTTTGCCATCACTTCGTCGGAAATCTCGTAATTGCCCCAGACCGTCTGGACGTCATCGTCGTCGTCAAGCACGTCGATCAGCTTGAGCAGGGTCGCGGCATCGGCCTCGCCCACATCGGCCTTGAGGCTGGGCTTCCACGCCAGCTTGACGCCCACGGCCTCGCCCAACACCTTTTCCAGCTCGCGCGCGACCGGGTGGAGGTTTTCCACTGCGACCCAGATCGCGTGGCCCTCGTCATCGCTTTCGACATCGTCGGCGCCAGCCTCAAGCGCGGCTTCGAAGACCGTGTCGGCATCGCCGGCGCTACCGGGATATTCGATCAGCCCCAGCCGTTCGAACCCGTGGCTGACCGCGCCGCTCGCGCCCAGATTGCCGCCGTTCTTGGCAAAGGCAGTGCGGACATTGGTGGCGGTGCGGTTGCGGTTGTCGGTCAAGGCCTCGACGATCAGCGCGACCCCGCCCGGGCCATAGCCTTCATAACGCACTTCCTCGTAGCTTTCGGCATCGCCCTTGCTGGCCTTGTCGATCGCGCGCTGGATATTGTCCTTGGGGACCGATTGCGCCTTGGCCGCATTGACCGCAGCGCGCAGCCGCGGGTTAAAGTCCGGATCGGGCATGCCCATCTTGGCCGCGACCGTGATTTCGCGGCTGAGCTTTGAGAAGAGCCCCGCGCGCTTCTTATCCTGCGCACCCTTGCGGTGCATGATGTTCTTGAATTTGGAATGGCCTGCCATGATCGCCGTCTATCGCTAGGGTTTGGGAATTGGCCCGCCCCCTAGCTTAGACTTGGCCGTCAGACAACCACGGCGGTGCCTGAGCAGCTAACCATCAGCATCGAGCCGTTCGATCCGAGCACCTCGTAATCGATATCGACCCCGATCACCGCGTTGCCGCCCAGCTTGGCCGCTTCGGCTTCCATTTCGGCCAAGGCCTGGCGGCGGGCATCGCCCAGCACGTTCTCGTAAGAGCCCGAGCGCCCGCCGACGATGTCGCGGATCCCGGCAAACAGATCGCGAAAGATGTTCGCGCCGACGATCACTTCGCCGGTGACAATGCCCAGATAGCGTTGGACCGGACGGCCTTCGAGCAGGGCAGTGGTGGTGGAGATCATGGGGTAGTCCTTTCTGGAGTGCCAAATGGCGTTTGATGTCGTTGTAAGATTTGGGCTGGGGAGGCATGCTGTGTCTGTCCCATATCATCGAAGCTGAGATGACCAACATGACCCGCAGAAAAGATCAAGAAGCTACGAGCCAGATCGAGGACGAATTTTTCGACATATTATCTGATGATGTCATCGCGGCTTTCGAGCGGCAAAGGCAATCGCCAACTCAACAGAACTATCGCGATTTGATCCGCACGATCTTTGCCGCAATCGAAGGCTTGGTTTGGGGCTATCGAGATCACGTTGTCGGAATCGCGAAAGATCTAGATAGACTTACGTTTGAACAGGAAGCTGCTTTGGCTGAAGTTGGGTATCAAGTGAGCAAGACAGGCAAGATTTCCACGCAAGCCAGATTCGTACCACTTCCTTCTCTATTCAGACTGGTCACGCGGATCGCAGTATCGCTTGATCCCGCCCTGCGGGTTCGCTTTGACACCGGAGAATGGGATCGGTTCTTGGATGTCATTGCTATCCGCAATCGAGTAACCCACCCAAAATCAAGATCAGACCTTACGATTTCCTCTCAGGATATCGAAACAAGTCGAGATGCCTTCTTTTGGCTTTTCGAGACAATCGTCCAAGCCATGGCGAGCGCGAACTCTGCGCTCGCCGACCGCGTTCGAATGCTCCGTTCTATCTTCGAAAACCTGAAAGCCGGCGACCCAAAGACTTGGGAGGAGTATAACGCAGCAGCCTCAGCGCTGGACCCCTAGTCTAGGCCAAGGGCAGCCTTGTAGGTCTCCAACAGCATTTCCATTTCACGGCGGTCATCAGGCTTCATCTTTCTGAGTCGGACGATCTGACGCATCATCTTTGTGTCATAGCCAACAGCCTTCCCCTCGGCGTAGACGTCCTTCACGTCGTCGGCGATGCCCTTCTTTTCTTCTTCGAGGCGTTCGATGCGCTCAATCAGCAGGCGCAGGCGGTCGTCGGTGGCGTTGGCCATTTTGGGTGCTCCGGAAATTGGATGAGAAGAATCGCTCGCGCTGCTCTTAGTGGCCGGGGGCGTTCTTCTTCAAGCTCTCGGCCATGGCTTCCAGCTGTTCGGGAGTCGCTTCCCTGTGGAAACGTTGCTTCCATGTCTCACTCGGCATGCCGTGGATCACTTCGCGCGCGCCTTCCTTGTCATAGGGGGCGCCGGCCTCGCGGATCCAGTCGGCCAGGCAGTTGCGGCAAAAGCCCGACAGCACCATCAAGTCCAGGTTCTGGGCATCGCTGCGGTGGCGCAAATGGCGGACCAGACGGCGGAACGCGGCGGCGGCGACCGCATCGTCGAGGCTTTCGAGCGGATCGCCCGCAGTCGCATTCGTATTTTCAGGGCAGCTCATGGGGATATCCTTGGGTTTTCGCAGCAGCTTTGCCATAGGGAGCTAACATTCTCCACTCCCGTGGAGAGCAACACCGGCCCGCTCCCCCGGCCCGACCACCCATAGGGTACGATCAACGGGTGGTCGGGCCGGGGGAGCGGGCCGGTGTTGCAAGCCGATCGCGGATGCGATTGGCGTACTAGAACAAAGGACGTATCACGTGGCCAAGATCGATCCGCGCGGGCGCAAAATCAAAATTCTGGCGACGCTGGGGCCGGCCAGCCGCAGCCCGGAGATGATCGAAAAGCTGCTGCGCGCCGGAGCCGACGCTTTTCGCGTCAACATGAGCCACGGCGATCATGAAACCCACGCGGCCACGATCGCCGCGATCCGCGAGGTCGAAAAGGCGCTTGGTCGCCCCGTCGCGGTGCTCTGCGACTTGCAAGGACCCAAGCTGCGGGTTGGCCAATTCAAGGACGGCAAGGCGGTGATCCGCCATTCGGGTCATTTCACGTTCGACCGTGATCCCGCGCCGGGCGATGACACCCGCGTCTGCCTGCCGCATCCCGAACTGTTCGGAGTGCTCAACAAGGGTCAGCGGCTGTTGATCGACGACGGCAAGCTCAGGCTGCGGGTGATCGAGGCGAACGAGGACCGGATTCTCTGTTCGGCTGAAGTCGGCGGGGTGATTTCGGACCGCAAGGGGGTCAATGTCCCCGATGCGGTGGTGCCGATCCCGGCCCTGACCGAAAAGGACCGCCGCGATCTGACTTTTGCCCTGGATCAGGGCGCAGACTGGATCGCGCTGTCGTTCGTCCAGCGGCCCGAAGACGTGGCCGAAGCACGCAAGCTGCTGGGCACGTCGCAAACCGCGCTGATGGCCAAGATCGAAAAGCCCGCCGCAGTCGAACGGCTGGAGGAGATCATCGAGCTCGCCGACGGGATCATGGTCGCGCGCGGCGATCTGGGGGTCGAGCTCAACCCCGAGGAAGTTCCCCCGATCCAGAAGCAGATCGTGGCGATCACCCGGCGCAGCGGCAAACCCGTGGTGGTTGCCACGCAAATGCTTGAATCGATGATCGAAAGCCCAGCCCCGACCCGCGCCGAAGTGTCCGACGTGGCCAATGCGGTTTACGACGGAGCCGATGCGGTGATGCTTTCGGCCGAAACCGCCAGCGGGGCCTGGCCGGTAGAGGCGGTGACGATCATGCACCGGATCGCAGGCCAGGTCGAAAGCGATCCTGGCTATTCCGAGCGGATCCACTTCACCGTTGTCCGGCCCGAGGCGACCACTGCATCGGCCCTGGCCCAGGCCAGCGCCGCGATCGCCGAGACCATGACAGTGGCCGGGATCATTGTCTTCACCGGTTCGGGCAGCACCGCCCGGCGCGTCGCGCGCGAGCGGCCGCGGGTGCCGATGCTGGTGCTGACCCCCTCGGCCCGGATCGCCCGGCGGCTGGCACTGCTGTGGGGCACCCACGCGGTCACCACCAAGGACATCTCCGGCTTCGAAGAAATGATCGCCAAGGGCAAGCGCATGGCGCTGCGCCACGGCTTCGGCCAGGCCGGATCGAAACTGGTCGCGCTGGCGGGGGTGCCGTTCGGCACGCCGGGATCGACCAACCTGCTGCATGTGGTGACGCTGCAGGGGGACGAGCTGTCACGCCACGGCGGCTAGTTTCGCGCCCCGAACAGCGCCGAACCGACCCGCACATGGGTCGCGCCCAGCATCACCGCGGTTTCGAAATCGTCCGACATCCCCATCGAGCGCCCGGCGAGGCCGTGATCGGCGGCGAGCTTGTCGAGCAGCGCAAAGAACGGCGCGGGTTCGATCCCCAGCGGGGGGACGCACATCAGCCCCACCACGGGCAGCTCCGCCGCGCGCGCCTGCGCCAACAAGGCGGGCAGATCGGCAATCGCGCAGCCGCCTTTCTGCTCCTCGGCGCCGATGTTCACCTGGCCGAAGCACGGCACTTGCCGCCCGGCCCTGTCCATTGCCTTGGCCAGCGCGGAGACCAGCGAGGGGCGGTCGACCGAATGGATGCAGTCGAACAACTCTACCGCCTCGTCCGCCTTGTTCGATTGCAGCTGGCCGACGAGGTGCAGCTCCAGACCGGCATGCGCCTCGCGCAGCATGGGCCACTTGGCCTGGGCTTCCTGCACGCGGTTCTCGCCAAAAGTGCGCTGTCCGGCAAGGATCAGCGGCTCGATCGCTTCGGCCGGATGGGTCTTGCTGACCGCGACCAGCGTGATCTCCTCCGCCTTGCGTCCGGCAATGCGCGCGGCGTGGGCGATGCGGTCGGTGACGAGGGCGAGAGCTTGAGCTGGATCGGTCATCCTGTTCTTTCCCCCCTCCCGCTTGCGGGAGGGGTCGGGGGTGGGCCATTCGGGGTTGGCGCTATGGTGTGGACTGACCCACCCCTAACCCCTCCCGCAAGCGGGAGGGGGACAAGGCTGGATCGGTCATGGCTGGGTGCTATAGCGGCGCGGTGCCGCGTTTGAAGCCCCTGCCTGCGATCTGGCTGATCTCCGATGCCCGCAATGACGCGGCGCTGGAAGCGGCCCTGCACAGATTGCCGCGCGGCAGCGGGTTGGTCTTTCGCCACTACCACCTGGGCGAGGCCGCGCGGCGCGCACGGTTTGACGCACTGGCGCGGCTGGCGCGGGCGCGGGGGCATGTGGTGGCGCTGGCCGGAAGCCGCGCCCAGGCGCGGCGCTGGGGGGCGGACAAGGCCTATGGTGCGGGCGGGCATCTGGTCCCGGTCCACGATCTGCGCGAGATTGGCCGCGCTGCCAGAGCCGAGGCGCTGTTGCTCTCCCCAGTGTTCCCCACCCGCACGCACCCCGGGGCCAAGGCGCTAGGCCCGCTGCGTTTCCGCCTGCTGGCGGCGCGTGCCAGGGTGCCGGTGATCGCGCTGGGCGGCATGAACCGGCGCAGCGCCAAGCGGCTCAAATGGCCGCTTTGGGCCGGGATCGACGCTTTTTTGCGGTGAAGCGAATCCCTCGAATCCCAAGGATTCTTGACGGGGAGTCACCGGCAGGCGCATAACGTGCCACCAGACCCAGGGGAGCACTATGGCAACACGTCCGGCATCGGCCAGCCACCGCGGCGCTCGCGTCGATTGGCGCGCAGCGCTGAGGCGTGCCGCGCGGCGCAGCGCCGAGATTGGCGGGGCGATTGTGCTGCTGGGCACCATGGTGTTCCTGGCAGGCGCGCTCGCCTCGTATCACCAGACCGATCCTTCGATTTCGACCGCCGCAGGTGGCCCAGCCCAGAACTGGATGGGCGGCGTGGGGGCCTGGGTGGCCGAGCGTGCGCTGTTCCTGTTCGGCTGGACCGCCGTGCTGCTGCTGCCGATGCTTTACGTGATGGCGCGCGGGCTGTGGACCCTGGTTGAGGAAGAGGATCAGGACCTGCCGCACGCGGGCCACGCCTGGTGGCGTCCGGTCGCGGTGCTGCTGCTGGCCATGGCCTTGATCGGTACTACTCTGGCGCTGGCAATCAGCGGCGGGGGCGATGCCTATCCGGCCGGCTGGGGCGGGGTCAGCGGGCTGCTGGGCGCGGGCGCGACGCATTTCATCGCCAGCCTCTTGCCCGAAGGTGGGCGCTGGATCTTCACTTTCGCGGCCGGGCTGGTCACGCTGGGCGCAGGCGCAGTGCTGGCGGGCCGCGTCTTTGCCTTCGACTGGGGCAGCCTGTTTACGCTGCCCACCTTCCTGCGGCGCAAGCGCGGGATCGTGGTCGATGGCGAAGCGCCATTCATTTCGGTCAAGCCCAAGTCGGCCAGCCGCGGCACGCGCGAAGCGGCGCACGGCGAAACGCTGGGCGCGCCGCGCAAGGCCCCTGAAATCTCAGATCCGGCCCGCGCCGCCAAGCCCGCGACGCTGACCGCCGCACGCCAGGGCGATCTGTTCGACACTTACGAGCTGCCCAAGCTCGACCTGCTGAGCGACCCTGCGCCCAATTCGGCCCCCAAGATCGACAAGCTGGCACTGGAACGCAACGCCCGGCTGCTTGAAACCGTGCTCGACGACTTCAACGTCAAGGGCACGATCGACGCGGTCCGCACCGGCCCGGTGGTGACCATGTACGAACTCGAACCCGCGCCCGGCATCAAGGCCAGCCGGGTGATCGGTCTGGCCGACGATATCGCCCGCAACATGAGCGCGGTCTCGGCCCGCGTCTCCTCGATCCCGGGCCGCACCGTGATGGGAATCGAGCTGCCCAACGCCAACCGCCAGATGGTCAGCTTCAAGGAACTGGTCGCCTGCGAACAGTTCGCCGCCAGCAAGGCCGCGCTGCCGATCATCCTGGGCAAGGATATCGCCGGCGAGCCGATCGTTGCCGACCTTGCGACCATGCCGCACTTGCTGGTCGCCGGGACCACCGGGTCGGGCAAATCGGTCGGGCTCAACACCATCCTGCTCTCGCTGCTCTACCGGCTGACCCCGGCGCAGTGCCGCTTGATCCTGGTTGATCCCAAGGTTCTGGAACTCAAGAGCTACGACGATATCCCGCATCTGCTCTCCCCCGTGGTGACCGAACCCGCCAAGGCCGTCCGCGCGCTCAAGTGGGCGGTTGAGGAAATGGAGCGCCGCTACCGCCAGATGAGCGAGCTGTCGGTGCGCAACCTTTCGGGCTTCAACGAGAAGATCAAAAGCGCGATCGCCAAGGGCAAGCCGCTGGGCCGCCGGATCCAGATCGGCTTCGATCCCGATACCGGCGAAGAGCTGTTCGAAGACCAGCAGCTTGACTACCAGACCCTGCCGCAGATCGTGGTGATTGTGGACGAGCTGGCCGACCTGATGGTCACCGTCGGCAAGGAAGTCGAAGTGCTGATCCAGCGCCTTTCGCAAAAGAGCCGCGCGGCCGGGATCCACCTGATCATGGCCACCCAGCGGCCCTCGGTCGACGTCATCACCGGGGTGATCAAGGCCAACCTGCCGACCCGCATCTCGTTCGCGGTGACCAGCCGGATCGACAGCCGCACGATCCTGGGCGAGCAGGGCGCCGAGCAGCTGCTGGGCAAGGGCGACATGCTCTACAAGCCCAATACCTTGCCGATCATGCGGGTCCACGGACCCTTCGTTTCGGACGAGGAAGTCGAACGCATCGCCGATTTCTGGCGCGCTCAGGGCAAGCCCGAATATGTCGATTCGGTCACCGAAGAGCCCGAAGACGGCGGCTTCGGCTTCGACGACCTCGACGCCACCGCGAGCGACGCCCCCGAAGAACGCAAATACCGCCAGGCCTGCCAGATCGTGTTCGAAAGCCAGAAGGCCTCGGCCAGCTGGCTGCAACGCCAGATGGGCGTGGGTTATAACACCGCGGCCAAATGGGTTGAGCGGATGGAAGCCGACGGCTTCGTCGGCCCGGCGAACCATGTCGGGCGGCGCGAGATTTACCGCGACAAGGACGGCAGCCCGCTCTGACTTGCATCTTGCCTCCGAGCGCCTAGCCTGCAGTCAGGGGAGAGAGGCATGACCGAACAACTGGGGCTCAATTCATCGGCTAGCGAAGACTTGCTCCAGCGCGGCTACAACCGGCGCGACGTAGGGCGGATTGCGGCCATTTTCGGGACCGGCGCCTTGGTCGCCAGCGCAGGTCAACCAGCCTGGGCCGCTGCGCCCGCCAAGCCGGCCAACAAGCTGCTGCTCGATTCCAACGAATGCTGGATCGGACCGATGCCCGCCGGGATCGCGGCGGCAAGTGCGATTCTGGCGCGTTGCAACCGCTATGAACCGGGCAACGAGCGCGATGACTTCATCCGAGCGGTGATGAAGGCCGATGAGGTAGGACACGACTGGGTCTCGCCCTGGCCGGGATCGAGCGATCCGCTGAGCCGCTCGGTGGTGAGCTTTGCCTCACCCACGCGCGGGATCGTTACCGCCGATCCGACTTTCGAACTGGCCTGGGACACTGCCGAATGGCTGGGCGTGCCGGTCCGCAAGGTGCCGCTGACCGCCGACTATCGCCACGACGTGAAGGCCATGGTTGCGGCCGATCCTGCGGCGGGGCTGTTCTATGTCTGCTCGCCCAACAATCCTACTGGCACCTTGACCCCGCTGGAGGACATTGCGTGGCTGGTGAAGAACAAGCCTGCGGGCGCGAAGGTGCTGGTGGACGAAGCCTATATCCACTTCTCCGGCACCCCCAGCGCTGCCACGCTGCTGGCCCAAAGCGAAGACGTGATCGTGCTGCGCACTTTCTCCAAGCTGTTCGGCATGGCCGGGATGCGAATGGGCTATGCCCTGACCCACCCGGCGAACATCGCCAAGATGCAGCGCTATGACGGCGACGTGCTGTCGGGCTCGCTGCCGCTGCCCTCGCTGGTCTGCGCCACCGCCAGCCTGAAGCAGGCCGCCCTGATCGCCCAGCGCCGCCGCGAGATGCAGCTGAACCTGGCCTTCGTCACCGCCGAGGTGCGGCGGCGCGGTTTTCAGGTGCTGCCCAGCACGGCCAACATGTTCATGGTCGATTGGGGCGGCAAACCGGCCAAGGCAATGCGCGAGGCGTTCCGCAAGCAGGGGGTGGAGATTGGCCGGTCGTGGGCGATCTGGCCGGATCGTTCGCGGATCACGGTCAGCTCGCGGGCGGAAATGCTGGCTTTCCTTCGGGCGCTGGACCGGGTTAGGGCGGGCTGAGCCCCAGCACTTCGCGGTTTTCGTCCAGCCGCACCACCAGATCGGCGCGCACGGGCATTTCCTCCAGGATCCAGCGGGTCAGGCGTTCGTAGTGCTGGATGAAGCGCTCGACCGCTGCCGGGTCCATCGCGCGCGTTGCGCCGGTGGCACGTAGTTCGGCCTCCTGCTGTTCGCGCCATTTCGCGACCACCTCCCAATCCGGCGCGGCGAGCAGCACGAGGCTATCGATTCGCGCGAACAGGGCCTGATAGGGTCCGGCCAATGCGGCGTTGGCGTGAGCGCGCCAGAGGCCTTTGGGGTCTTCGTCTGCTTCGAGCGCGTTAACCGGTTGGGCCAGTGATTCGGGCTCCTGCGGGCGGGCGCCTAGACACCAGCCTTCGAGCAGCAGGACCCGCGTACCTTCGGGCGCGCTGGGCCATGATTCTATGGGCGCGCGTTCGTCATTGCCTTTGTCAAAGCGCGGCAGGGGAACGGCCTCGCCGCGTTCGAGTGCTGCGCGAGTCTCCAGCCCCAAGGCGATATCATGCGTCCCCGGGACTCCACGCGTCGCGAACAGCGGATGCACCGCGCGGGCCAGCACCTGCCGCTCGGCGCGCCTCAGGTAGAGATCATCGAGCGACAGGGTAGCCACCGCGATCCCTTCGGCCTCGAGCGCCGTGGCCAGCGCGGCGACCAGCGTGGTCTTGCCACTCCCCTGCGCCCCGCAAATCCCCAGGACCAGCGGCTTGCGCGCTGAAGGCAGGACGGTGCGGATGTGGTTGAGGAGGGTCTTTAGCAGATCGGAGTCAGGCATGTGGCAGATGTAGCAGGGATTCACCCGAAGAACCGAAGATGTTTCGCAATCGGCGAAGCCGCGGCACCCTTCCTCATCAGTGCCAGAGGCGCCCCTTGAGGAGTTGCAGGACCTGCGGTCCACCGCGAACCTCTTCGGTCCTTTGGGTGAACCCCCAAAACCCCTGCATCTCCCCTGCACACAATTGCCACCGCAAGGCCACCAGGCCCCCGCAACCATCTCCACGCCCCGGCGCGACAAGAGCCGCGAACGGGGGGACATGCCGATGCGATTGCTTTCCAAACACCGCTGGGATGGGGCCTTCGCGCTCAAGCTGGCGCTCACCGCGCTGCTGGTGCTGCTGGGCAACTACGTGTTCTGGGAGCTGGAACAGGTCACCGGGGTGCAGGGCCTATTCATGCTGGGCCTCTGCGCCGCACTGGCCGCCGCCCGGCCTGCAGTGCGCAAGGACAAGCGCGCGCTGGCCGCCCTCGCCTTCGCCGCGCTCTATGGCTTTGCCCAGCTATGGGACCCCAGCCCGCTGGCGTTCGCGCTGTTCTGGGTGGCGATTGGCCTTGCGACCCTGCTGCCCGGCACTGCCCGGTTTGACGATGGCTGGCGCTGGTTCCAGCGATTGTTCGTGCATGGCTTCAAGTCGCTGTTCGGCCCGCTGATCGACCTCGGCAAGCTCGACCGCCTGCGCCGCCGCCGTCCCGCCCGGCCCTTGGGCCTGCGCCGTTCGGCCACCGTGCTGGTGCTGCCGCTGCTGGGCTCGGCGCTGTTCCTGTGGCTGTTCGCCGCCGCCAACCCGGTGATCGAGAGCTGGCTGGAAAGCATCTCTCCGCCGGACTTCGACTGGACTTTCCTGCCGCGCCTGATCCTGCTGTCCTTTCTCGCGCTGCTGGCCTGGGGCGTGCTGCGCCCGCGCCCGCCGCGCCGCACCTTTGGCACCTTCGATGGCAGCGGCGACCTCAACATCCCCGGCTTCTCGCTCGCTTCGGTGACGCTGGCGCTGGTCATGTTCAATGCCCTCTTCGCGCTGCAGAATGTGATGGACCTCGCCTACCTCTCGGGCCTGGCCGAACTGCCCAAGGGCATCGCACTGTCCGCCTATGCCCACCGCGGCGCCTATCCGCTGGTCGCGACCGCATTGCTCGCCGCGCTGTTCGTGCTGGTCGCGCTCCGCCCGGGATCGAGCACCGCGGCCAGCCCCTTGGCGCGCGGCCTTGTCACGCTGTGGATCGCGCAGAACCTGGTGCTGGTCGCCAGCGCGGCCTGGCGGACCTGGGACTATGTCCAAGCCTATGACCTCACCCGCCTGCGCATCGCCGCGCTGCTGTGGATGGCCTTGGTCGCGCTGGGGCTGGTGCTGGTGCTTTACCGGATGCTCAGGGAAAAGAGCGCGAGCTGGCTGATCAATGCCAACCTGGTCACTTCAGGCGCGCTGCTGACCGCCATCTGCTTCGTCGACCTTGGCGCGGTGGCGGCAAGCTGGAACGTGCGCCATGCCCGCGAGATCGACGGGACCGGGGCGCAAATGGACCTGTGCTACCTCAGCCAGCTGGGCGACAGCGCGCTGCTGCCGCTGCTCGAGCTCGACCAGCGCAAGTTGCCCGGCGAGTTCGGTCAGCGGGTCAGCCGCGTGCGCCTGACCGCCCAGAGCCGCGCGGCGGGAATGGCCCGCAACAGCATGTGGTCGCTGCGCAACACCCAGCGCCTGGCCGAGTACCGACGCCTCAGCGGGGTCGGCACGATCGGGCACTACGATGGGGGAGAGTCGGACTGCAACGGCCGCCCGTACAGCCACCATTCTTACGAACCCGCCAGCACCACCGAAGTGGAGGTCCCCCGCAATGCAAACCGCAACGATTGACCTGACGCCCCAAACCGCGACAATGAGCGTTATGACCCGCCGCGTTCTTCTGGTCGATGACGACCCGCACATCCGCCAGCTCCTCGCCTTTGCCTTCGACAAGGCCGGGATGGAGGTCTGCGAGGCGGCCGACGGCGAGGAGGCCTTGGCCGAAGTCGCACGGGCTGCCCCCGACCTGGTGGTGCTGGATATCAACATGCCCCGCATGGACGGGCTCGAGGTCTGCCGCCGCCTGCGCTCGAGCAGCGAGATCCCGGTGCTGTTCCTCTCCAGCCGCGATGACGAGTTTGACCGGGTGCTGGGGATCGAGCTCGGCGCCGACGACTATGTGGTCAAGCCCTTCAGCCCCCGCGAAGTCGTCGCCCGCGCCAATGCGATTCTGCGCCGTTCCGCCCCGAAGGGTGCCGCCCCAGCCCCTGCCGCCGAGAGCCAGACCAAGGGCCTGCTCAGCCTTGATACCGAAGGCTGGACCGCGCGCTGGGACGGGGCCGAAGTGACGCTGACCGTCAGCGAGTTCAACCTGCTGCGCGCCCTGGCCGGAGCGCCCGGGCGGATCCTCAGCCGCGACCAGCTGATCGACCAGCTCCACGGCCCAGGCTTTGCAATCACCGACCGCACGATTGACAGCCACATCCGCAACTTGCGCCGCAAGTTCGCCGAGGCTGGCGGGCACGACGTGGTCGAGACCCGCGCCGGGGTGGGCTACAAGCTGGGGCCCTGCACCGGAGTACCGCGATCCGGCGGCTGATTGCCTCGCTGCGGCGCTGGTCGCGGCGGCTGTGGCCAGTGCCGCGGCTGCGCTGGCTGCTGCTATCGGTGCTGCTGTTCGCCGCCGCGCTGCCGGGCATCGCCGCGCTGGGGCTGAGGGTTTACGAGAACGCACTGGTCCGCCGGACCGAGGCCGAAGTCAGCGCCCAGGCCGCCGCGCTCGCCGCCAGCACCGCGCTGCTGTGGCCCGGCGCGCAGCCGGCCGCTCCGGTTGAGACCCCGGCCAAAGAGATGTCGCGGCTCGATCCCTATGCCGCCGCGATCACGACGGGCATCGACTTGCGCTCCACCCCGATCCTGCCCGAGCGGCCCCGGGCCCAGCCCGCCAATGCCCCGCCCGATCCCGCCGCGCTGGAGGCCGCCCGCCGGATCGCCCCGGCGCTGGCCGAAACCAAGGCCGCAACGCTCGCCTCGATCGTGCTGCTTGACCGTGAGGGCGTGATGGTCAGCGGCAAGCAGATCGGCCTCTCGCTCGGCCGCCTGACCGAAGTCCAGACCGCGCTGGCCGGCGGCTCGCTCACCGTGATGCGCTACAACACCAGCTTCCGGCGCGGCTGGCTGCTCCACTGGCTGAGCCCGGCGACCGACATCCGCCTGCACCACGCCCGTTCGATCGTGGTCAATGGCCAGGTCGTCGGCGTGGTCCTCGTCTCGCGCTCGCCCTCGGCGCTGTTCCGGGGGATGTGGGAGGACTGGGGCAAGATCATGCTGGGCGTAGTGGTGATCCTGGGCCTGCTGGTGGTGGTGGCCGCGGTGCTGGCGCGCGCGATCGTGGTGCCGGTCGAGCGGCTTTCGGCCGCGACCCGCGCGCTCGCCCAGGGGCGTTCGGCGTCCTTGCGCGCCCCAACGCTGGAGGTCCGCGAGATCCGCAGCCTCAACGCCGATTTCGCCGCCATGGCCGAGGCGATCAACCGCCGCAGCCGCTATTTGCGCGATTTCGCCGCCAGCCTCAGCCACGAATTCAAGACGCCCTTGGCGGGCATTCGCGGCGGGATCGAGCTGCTGCAAGACCACGGCGCAACCATGAGCAAGGCGACACGCACCCGCTTCCTCTCCAACATGGAGGGGGACGCCACGCGGCTGTCGCGCCTGGTCAGCCGCCTGATGGAGCTGGCCCAGGCGGACATGGCCCGCAGCCCCGGTGATGCCAGCGGCGCGGTCGCCCCGGTCCTGGCCCGCCTGGCCGACGCGCACTCGTCGCCGGGCTTTGCGGTGACTTACACGATCGAGCCCGACTACCCCTTGCTCGGCATCGAGGAAGAGGCGCTCGAAACCGTGCTCGCCACGCTGATCGAGAACGCCCGCCAAGCCGGGGCCACCGCGCTCGCCATCACCACCGGACATCGCGGCAAGTTCGCTTCCATTGCCCTCACCGACAACGGCCCCGGCGTGCCCGAGGCTGACCGGGTGCGGGTGTTCGATCCGTTCTTCACCAGCAAACGCGACACCGGCGGCACCGGGCTGGGCTTGCCGATCGCCCGCGCCTTGGCGGAAAGCCGGGGCGGTTCGCTTGAGCTGGGCGAAGGCGGCACGGGCGCGTGCTTCGTGCTGACCCTGCCGGTGGCGGATTAGAAAGACCCTCCCTGTGAGCAAAGCTCATGGGGAGGTGGCATTTGCGCAGCAAATGACGGAGGGGTCTCGGAGGGTGCGCCATTACCCCTCCGTCTCGTCCTGCGGACGATCCACCTCCCCTTTTGTGCTTCGCAAAAAAGGAGAGGATCTATTGGGGTTCGGTTGGGGCTGGGGCTGCCCCACCCCCAAACATCCGCTTCAGCACGCGCCTGGCCAGCAGCAGCAGCCAGACGGACAGCGCCAGCAGGACCAGCGCCACCGCTCCGGCCGCCACGGGGTAGCTGTAGGCGAGGTAGAGCAGTCCGGTGGTCGCAACGTCTTCCACCGCGGACATGGCGACGTTGCTGAAGGGTTCGGGGCTGGTGTTGGCGACGGCGCGCGCGCTGGCCTTGCCGCCGTGGGCGAGCAGGCTGGCTCCGCCGCCGAGGATGAAGGCGATCGCCTGGGTGGCGGGATCGCCGGGGTCGATCACGGCGAGCGTGAGCAAGGCCCCGCCGATCGGGCGGATGAAGGTGTGGACCGTGTCCCAGATCGAATCGAGCCACGCCACCTTGTCGGCGAAGAATTCCATGAAGGCCGCTACGCCGGCGACCCCCATCACCCAGGGGTTGGCCAGCACTTGCAGCGATTGCAGGTGTTCGGGCAGCGGCAGGACCTGGAAATGCATGGCGAGGCCGGTGGCCAGCGCGGTCAGGTAGAGCCGCCAGCCCGACAGCAGGCTGACCGATCCGGCGATGCCGAGAATTTCAACGATGCCAAGGCTTTCAGGCACGATCCCTCTCCCCCGGAAACTTTCCGGAGGAGAGGATGCGCAGGTTTTGGGATTGAGGCAAGGCCCCGATCAGAAGACCTCGAACAGCCCGGCAGCGCCCTGCCCGCCGCCGATGCACATGGTGACGACCGCGTACTTGGCGCCGCGGCGCTTGCCTTCGATCAGGGCGTGACCGGTGCAGCGTGCGCCGGTCATGCCAAACGGGTGGCCGATCGAGATCGAGCCGCCGTTGACGTTGAGCAGCTCGTCAGGAATGCCCAGCTTGTCACGGCAGTACAGCACCTGCACCGCGAAGGCTTCGTTGAGTTCCCACAGGCCGATGTCGTCCATCTTGAGATTGAAGCGTTCGAGCAGCTTGGGGATCGCAAAGACCGGCCCGATGCCCATTTCGTCGGGCTCGGTGCCGGCCACCGCCATGCCGACGTACCGGCCGAGCGGGGTCAGCCCGCGCTTTTCGGCCAGCTTGGCTTCCATCACCACGCAGGCGCTGGAGCCGTCCGAAAGCTGGCTGGCGTTACCGGCGGTGATCACGCCGCCTTCGCCGACCACCGGCTTGAGGCTGGCGAGCCCTTCCAGCGTGGTATCGGGACGGTTGCAATCGTCCTTGGCGGCGGTGACTTCGTGGTAGGAGACCTCCTTGGTTTCCTTGTCCATCACCGCCATGGTGGCAGTGCAAGCGACGATCTCGTCGTCGAACTTGCCCGCGGCCTGCCCGGCGGCAGTGCGCTGCTGCGACTGGAGCGAGTAGACATCCTGCGCTTCGCGGCTGATGCCATAACGCTTGGCCACCACTTCGGCAGTGCCGATCATCGGCATGTAGATGTGGGGGTGCATTTCGAGCAGCTCGCGGTCAGGCTCGATAAACATCTTGCCCGCGCCGACCACCTTGGAAATGCTTTCCACGCCGCCCGCGACGCAGATGTCCATGTTGTCGACCAGCACTTGCTTGGCCGCCGTGGCGATGGTCATCAGGCCCGAGGAGCACTGACGGTCGATCGTCATGGCCGGAACCGTGACCGGCAGGCCAGCGCGCAGCGCGGCGAGGCGCGCGACGTTGCCGCCGGTCGAGCCCTGCTGCACGGCGGTGCCCATCAGCACGTCGTCAATCTCGCCGCCCTCGAGGCCCGCGCGTTCGACCGCGGCCTTGATCGACCAGGCCCCCAGCGTGGCGCCAGTGGTGTTGTTGAAAGCGCCGCGCGCCGCCTTGGTCAGCGGGGTGCGGGCAGTGGAAACGATGACTGCGTCACGTGACATGGGCTCTTCCTTTTCAATCCGGTTCCCCCTCCCGGTTCGGGAGGGGCAGCGAGACTTGGCAGCTTGCTGCCTAGTCGCAGCGGGGTGGGCTCCTACGCCAGCGTCGAGCCCCCACCCCAACCCCTCCCCGGCGGGGAGGGGCTAATCAATTTAAACGAAAAACATCGTGATCCATTCACAGATCAGTGCGGGCTTGTCCTCGCCTTCGATCTCGATGGTCACTTCGTTGGTCTGCTGCCACTGACCGGGGCGCTTTTCGACCAGTTCGAGCAGCTTGGTGTGGCTGCGCACGCGCTTGCCGGCGCGGACCGGGCTGATGAAGCGGGTTTTGTTGCCGCCATAGTTGACGCCCATCTTGACGCCCGAAACGCGGCCGCCTTCGGTCATCGCGCCCAGCACCGGCAGCAGCGAGAGCGTGAGGAAGCCGTGCGCGATGGTCCCGCCGAACGGGGTCAGCTTGGCCTTTTCCTCGTCAATGTGGATGAACTGGTGATCGCCGGTGGCATCGGCAAACATGTTGATGCGTTCCTGGGTCACGTGGAACCAGTCCGAAACGCCGATCACTTCGCCGGTCTTGGTGGCAAGTTCTTGCGGGGTCATGTCGCCTCTCCTCAAAGCTGGAAAGGCGCTGTCATGGCCCAAGCCGCCAAGCTGTGCAACACGTGCTAGGGTGCCGCTACGGCATTCCCGACCCGCAGCGCAGGTTTTTCAAACCGCCGCTGGACAACTTGCGAATCGATTCGCTTCAAGTACGACCACAATCCGCACTGCAGCCCGATCAGCATGTAGCAGAACGGCTGGAACGCGATCCCGACGAAAGCCCCGCCCAGCATGTAGACCAGCAGCGATTGCTGCAGCGCATTGGCGAGCGGCGCCTGCCAGGTTTCGCCCGGGCCGGTGCGGTTCTTCCAGCGGCTGCGGATCTTCTCCATCTGCCACAGGCCCGAAACCAGCAGCCACAGCCACAGGAACAGCCCCGGCCAGCCCTGTTCGCCCAGCATCTCGAAATAGCTGGAGTGATAGGCCCGCGACTTTTCTTCGACTTCGACGACGTCCTTGGAGGTGTTGTTGCCCTCGCCGGTGACCGTGACCAGCTCGACCTTGAGCTTGTTGCTGCGATAGGCATCGAAGCCGCCGCCCAAGGGATGGTCCTTCACATAGTCGAGCGTCCACATCCACACCGCTACCCGAGTCGAAGCAGACTGGTCGGCCTTGTGGTTCTCGATCGTGTCCATCCGCTTGGCGAAGCTTTCGGGCAAGAACGGAATGGCCACGGCAACCAGTGCGGCCATCACGCCAAGGTAGAGGAAGCGGCGCTTGACCGTACGCAGCGAAAGTACGCCCAGAAAGCCAAGGCAAAGCAGCCCAGTGCGCGCCTGGGTGCCGATCGGGATCAGCGCGCAGGCAAAGATCAGCGCAATGCCGAACAGTTTGACCCGCCAATCGGGCTTGAAAATCGTCCCGTGCTTCATCAGCCAGACGATCAGCGGGATCACTGCGATCGATACGGCCGAAATGATCGAGCCTTCGTAGAGCCCGAAATTGGTATCGAGCAGCAGCCGCAAGGTGCCATAGCCGCCCCCGCCGCCAACGGTCTTGATCCCGCCGTTGATGATGATCGTTCCGACCGAAAGCACCAGAACCAGCGCCGCAGCCTCGATCCTGAGGCGCGTGCGCAGGGTGAGCGGCAGGAAGATCGCAAAGACCAGCGCTTTCCACACCCACGACCACTTCTCGGCCGCCTCCACCGGGAAATCGGCGAACATCGTGGTCAGCCCGCTATAGACCAGCAGCACCGCAATGATTCCCTGGCGCATGGTAAAGCGGCTGTCGCGCTTGTCGTCGAGCAGCAGCCAGCCCATGAAGGCCAGCACGAACGCCACCAGCGAAATCGACATCGAGGCCAGCAGGCTGTACGAAATCTTCTGCGGGCTGAGCGTGTCGATATAGAGGAACGCCAGCACCCACAGGAACGGTTTGCGGAAACCCAGCGCCAGGAAGGCCAGGGTGAAAAGGGTGATCGCCAGGTCAAGCATGGGGCTCGTCCTGTTCCTGCTCGCTGTCGAGATCATCGCGCTGTAACAGGCGCCAGCAGGCAATCGCCAGCAGGGCGTGAGTCAGCGCCAGGGAGAAATAGTCGATCATGTCACCGCGCGGCCTAGCAGAGCGGGGTTGACGCGCCGTTAAGCCTTCTGGGCCTAGAGAATGCGGCCATGACTCGCATCCTCCACGTGCTGGACCATTCCTTGCCGCTGCACAGCGGCTATACCTTTCGCACCCGCGCGATCCTGACCGCGCAAGCTGCGGCGGGGCTGGAAGTGCGCGGAATAACCGGCCTCAGGCACTTCAAGGATGGTCCCGATACCGAAGTCTGCGATGGCATCAAGTTCCACCGCACCCGCGGCGAGGCCAAGGGCCCGGTTGGCCTGCGCGAATGGCGCGAAATCAATTTTCTGGCCGAAGCGATCATCGCATTGGCGGCGGACTGGCGTCCCGATGTGCTCCACGCCCATTCCCCGGCGCTGTGCGGCAAGGCCGCGCTGATCGCCGGGCAGCGGCTGGGGATCCCCGTGGTCTACGAAATCCGCGCCTTCTGGGAAGACGCAGCCGTTTCGAATGGAACCGGCAGCGAAGGCGGTGTCAAATACCGGCTGACCCGCGCGCTGGAAAACCATGTGGTTGCAGGCGCCGCTGCGGTGGTGACGATCTGCCAGGGCCTGAAGGATGACCTGGCCCAGCGCGGCACCGATCCGGCGAAGATCGCGATCAGCCCGAACGGAGTCGATCTGGCGCTGTTCGGCGATACGGTGGCGCCCGATCCGGCGCTGGCAGCCCAGCTGGGGCTGGGACAGGGCCCGGTGATCGGTTTCATCGGCAGTTTCTATGACTACGAAGGCCTCGACGACCTGATCGCGGCCATGCCCTTGCTGACCGCGCGGGTGCCGGATGCCCGGCTGCTGCTGGTCGGCGGCGGGCCGATGGAAGCGGCGTTGAAGGAACAGGCGGAGGCCAGTCCCGCAGCCGCAGCGATCCGCTTTGTCGGACGCGTGCCGCATAGCGAGGTTGAACGGTACTACGCCCTGGTCGATGTCATGGCCTATCCGCGCAAGCAGAGCCGCCTGACCGATCTGGTCACGCCCTTGAAGCCGCTCGAGGCGATGGCGCAGCGCAAACTGGTTGCCGCATCCGATGTTGGCGGGCACCGCGAGCTGATCTCCCATGGCCAGACCGGAACGCTGTTCGCGCCCGACAGTCCGGCAGCCTGCGCCGCTGCTTTGGCCCTCTTGCTTGAAGCAAGGCAAAGCTGGGAGGCCCTTCGCGCGGCCGGCCTCGACCACGTCCGGACCAATCATGACTGGGCGCGGAATGTTTATCGTTATCACGATGTTTACCAAAGGCTGTTAGCCCGATCCGTGGATTGCCATGTTCCAGCCGCCGCCTGAGCGGCCGGGAAGGGGCAAGAAGGACTGACTGACAGGGGTTTCAAGCAAGGTGGCCAAGCACAAGCGTAAGCCAGCCAAAGGCAAACCGATCACCGCCCACCAGCTGTTTCCGGCTGTCGTGGCATTGTGGTTCGGCGCGCTGTTTGGCCTCGGCAGCCTGGCGGTGCGGCCTTCGCTGCTCGAAGGGCTGGTGCTCAAAAGCCACCTCGACCTGGTGATCCCGGCTGCCGCTCCGCCCTTGGGGGTGACCGCGCGGATCCTGGTTGCGCTGATCATGGCTGCGCTGGGTGCAATAATCGGCATCGCGCTGGCCCGCCGGATCGCCCGGCCCAAGCCGGTGGTGACCGAACGCAAGCGCACCGGCCGCGACCTTGGCCGCAGCGAAAGCGCCGCGCGCCCGCACTATGCCGATGCATCGACCCGCCCGCCGGTTCTGGCTGGCGGCGACTATGGCGATGAAGTCGAAAGCCCGGGCGGAGGCGGCGTGCTTGCCAATCGTCGGCGTTCGCTGGCGATCGAGCACGAGGAGGAAGCATTCGTGCCCCACGAAATGGCTCCGCTGCCGGGCGGCAATCCGCAAGTCTTCGATATTTCCGAGCTGCGGATGGACGAGCCGCATCCGGCCCCTGAACCGGCTCCCGCTGCTTTTGCTGAACCGCAGCCTGCTCCCTCAGTGCAGCCCGCCCCGGTCAACCTGGACTGGACGAATGCCGCACCGCTGAGCGCTCCTGCCGCACCGATTGCCGCACCTTCGGCCATCGAAGCCCAGCGCCAGGTGTTCCAGGCCGAACAAGAAGCTGCACCCCAGCCACTATGCCCGGCGACCGAAGCCGCCCATGCCGATGGCCGTCAGGTCTTCGGGATGAACCCGCCCGCCCCGCCCAGCGAAGCCCCGCGCCAGATCTTCGGCATGGAAGTGAACGACGACCATGTCGCCCAGGACATCGTCAAGGCAGCCGGTTTCAAAACGACGGTCTTTGAGCAGGAAGAGCCCGAACCGCTGTTTGGCCAGCGTCAGCCGCCTGTCACAGCGCAGCCTGAAGCCTCGCTCGAAGCGGCCGTGTCCGAGCCAATTCCGCAAGCCTTTGAGCCGGCTGTCTCGGCCCAGCCGATCGTGCCGCCGATGGCCGCTGCACCGCAAGCTCCGGTGCCCGAAGCACCCCAACCAAGCCCCGCCAACCTCGGGATCACCGACCTGGCCGCACGCCTTGGCGAATCGATGCGCCGCCGCCGCGCGGCCCGTGCATCCGAAGTTGCTCCGCAAATGCCGGTCGGCGAGGTTCAGCCGCCCGCCCCGGCCGCGGCTCCCGTTCCGCAGGCCTATGAGCCGCCGCAGGAAGCTGCACCTTCGCCCTTCGCGGCCCCGCAGCCTCCGGTTTTTGCGGCGCCCGCTCCGGAGCCCGTACAGCCGCCGAGCTTTGCAGCTGCACCCGCAGAGCTGCCTGCCGCTCCGGCCCTGCCGCGCGCCATGCAGCCGCTCGCGCTGGATGCTTTCATCGAAGAAGATGACGCGCTCGATCCGGGCCTGCTACCGCCGCGGCATATCGTGATGCCGATGGCTCCGGTTCCAGCAGCACCTGCCGTCTCGCCCGAACCCACTGCGCTTGAATTGGGTGCCGAGGATGAGTTGCCCGAGGATCCGCACAGCGAGAACTATGCCTCGTTGCTGGAGATCGCCCCGGCGCGAAATCCTTTCGTGCGGATCGAAGAACCCGAAGCGGCCAGTGCCGAAGTCGAGCCGGTCGTGATCTTTCCCGGCCAGGCTCCTGCAGCGGCCGTGCCAGTTGCGCCTTTTGCGGCGGTACCTGAAACGGCCACGTTCCGCCGCTTCGACGGACCAGAGGCGGCCGGGCAAGGGCACGCCGTGGCCGCCAACAACGCGCCCCCTGCGGTCGAGCAGGGCGAAGCCGATCACGCCTTGCGCGCAGCGCTTGCCAACCTGCAACGGATGAGCGGCGCGGCGTAAGAAATTCGCCTGACGGCGGGCAACACCGGCCCGCTCCCCCGGCCCGACCACCCGTTTATGGTACCCTATGGGTGGTCGGGCCGGGGGAGCGGGCCGGTGTTGCATCGCTTGCGAACGCAAGCAAAAAAACAGCGCAATCCTATTCACAGAACGGCTTGGCCCCGGCCAAGTCTTTCTTGTTCCTTTCGCAGTTGCAAAAACAGCTTCGTGTCGTCATGGGGGTTCATGGCGCAATTTTCACTGCTTTTGGCGGTGGGGTCGGTTGCGCTTAATTGCTGGAATTGGGGGATTTGCGCGTCCGCGCGCGCGAATCGCCGCGTTTCGGCGCGACGACAGGACGGATTTCGACAATGGCATTTCCAAAGCCGCAGGGGCTGTACGATCCCGGAAACGAGCATGACGCGTGCGGTGTGGGTTTTGTCGCCCATATCAAGGGCGCGAAAAGCCACGGCATTGTCACTCAGGCGCTGGAAATCCTCAAAAACCTCGACCATCGCGGAGCGGTCGGGGCGGATCCCTTGCTGGGCGACGGCGCGGGTATCCTGATCCAGATCCCCGACGCGCTCTACCGCGAATGGGCCAGCGAAGCCTTGCTGACCCTGCCGACCGAAGGCGACTATGCGGTGGCGATGTGCTTCCTGCCGCAGGACCAGGCAGCGCGCGACTTCGTGATCGGGACCTTTGAGAAGTTCATCGCCAAGGAAGGCCAGCGGCTGATCGGCTGGCGCGACGTGCCGGTGAACCCTGAAGGCCTCGGCAAGGCCGTGCTGGCCGAAATGCCGGTGATCCGCCAGTGCTTCGTCGCCCGCGGCGACAACTGCGCCGATCAGGACGCGTTCGAGCGCAAGATCCTGACGATCCGCAAGCAGACCCAGAACCCGCTTGCGGCGCTCGCCGAAAAGCACGGCATGCCCGGCCTGACCGAGCTCTACATGCCCAGCTTCTCGACCCGCACGGTGGTTTACAAGGGGCTGCTCTTGGCCACCCAGGTCGGCAGCTTCTACAAGGACCTAGAGGATCCGCGCTGCGTCTCCGCCTTGGGACTGGTCCACCAGCGCTTCTCGACCAACACCTTCCCCAGCTGGAAGCTCGCGCACCCGTACCGGCTGATCGCCCACAACGGCGAGATCAACACCGTGCGCGGCAACGTCAACTGGATGAACGCGCGCCGCCGGACGATGGAATCGGAGCTGCTCGGCCCCGATCTCGACAAGATGTGGCCGATCATCCCGCACGGCCAGTCGGACACCGCCTGCCTCGACAATGCGCTCGAGCTGCTCTTGGCCGGCGGCTACAGTCTGGCCCACGCAATGATGATGCTGGTGCCCGAAGCCTGGGCCGGCAATCCCTTGATGGATGCGGGGCGCCGCGCCTTCTACGAATACCACGCCGCCTTGATGGAGCCGTGGGACGGTCCTGCGGCAGTCGCCTTTACCGACGGTCGCCAGATCGGTGCGACGCTCGATCGCAACGGCTTGCGCCCCGCGCGCTTCCTGGTCACCGATGACGACCTGGTGGTGATGGCTTCGGAAAGCGGCGTGCTGCCGATCAAGGAAGACAACATCGTGCGCAAGTGGCGGCTTCAGCCCGGCCGCATGCTGCTGATCGACTTTGCCGAAGGGCGGATCATCGAGGATGAGGAACTCAAGGCCCAGCTCGCGGGCGAGCACCCTTACGAGGACTGGCTGGCCCACGCGCAGTACAAGCTCAAGGACCTTGACCTGATCGAGCCTGAGTTGGCCGCCTTGCCGGTGGAGAGCACCAGCTTGCTCGATCGCCAGCAGGCCTTTGGCTATACCCAGGAAGACCTGTCGCGCTTCCTTGAGCCGATGGCCACCAGTGCCGACGATCCCTTGGGCTCGATGGGCACCGATACGCCAATCGCAGTGCTGTCCAACCGCAGCCGGCTGCTGTTCGACTATTTCAAGCAGAACTTCGCCCAGGTCACCAATCCGCCGATCGATCCGATCCGCGAGGAGCTGGTGATGAGCCTGGTCTCGATGATCGGCCCGCGCCCCAACATGCTCGGCCACGAGGCGGGGACGCACAAGCGGCTGGAAGTCGATCAGCCGATCCTGACCAATGACGAGGTCGCCAAGATCCGCTCGGTCGAAGCCGCGCTTGACGGCGCCTTCCGCACCGAGACGATCGACATCACCTGGGACGCCAAGAGCGGGGCCGAGGGCCTTGAAATGGCGCTCAAGGAAATGTGCTGGGCTGCGACCGAGGCGGTGTTGCAGGACAGGAACATCCTGATCCTGTCTGACCGCGCGCAAGGCCCGGACCGGATCCCGATGCCCGCGCTGCTGGCCACTGCGGCGGTGCACCACCACCTGGTTCGTCAGGGGCTGCGGATGCAGACCGGCCTGGTGGTCGAAACCGGCGAAGCGCGCGAAGTGCACCACTTCTGCGTGCTGGCAGGCTACGGCGCCGAAGCGATCAATCCCTATGTGGCCTTCGAAACGCTCGAGGACATCCGGGTCCGCAAGGGGCTGCCGCTTGATGCCAAGGCGGTGCAGAAGAACTACATCAAGGCGGTCGGCAAGGGCATCCTCAAGGTCATGTCCAAGATGGGCATTTCGACCTACCAAAGCTATTGCGGCGCGCAGATCTTCGACGCGGTGGGCCTCGCCTCCAGCTTCATCGACCGCTACTTCACCGGCACCGCGACCACGATCGAGGGCGTGGGCCTCAGCGAAGTGGCCGAAGAAGCCGTCCGCCGCCACCGGGCCGCTTATGGCGACAACCCGATCTACAAGTCGATGCTCGACGTGGGCGGCATGTACGGCCTGCGCCTGCGCGGCGAGGAACACGCCTGGACTGCCGACAATGTCGCCAACCTGCAGCACGCGGTGCGCGGCAACTCTTCGGACAAATACAAGGCCTTCGCCCAGTCGATCAACGACCAGTCGAGCCGGATGCTGACCATCCGCGGCCTGATGGAGCTGAAGAAGGCCGACCGCCTGATCGACGTGAGCGAAGTCGAACCCGCGAGCGAGATCGTCAAACGCTTCGCCACCGGGGCGATGAGCTATGGCTCGATCTCATGGGAAGCGCACACCACGCTGGCCCAGGCGATGAACGCGATCGGCGGCAAGTCGAACACCGGCGAAGGCGGCGAAGACCCGGCGCGGTTCAAGCCGACCGCCGATGGCCGCAACTTGCGCAGCGCGATCAAGCAGGTCGCCTCTGGCCGCTTCGGGGTCACCACCGAATATCTGGTCAATGCCGACGATATCCAGATCAAGATGGCCCAGGGCGCCAAGCCCGGCGAAGGCGGCCAGCTGCCCGGCCACAAGATCGACAAGACCATCGGCGCGACCCGCCATTCGACCCCGGGTGTGGGCCTGATCTCGCCCCCGCCGCACCACGACATCTATTCGATCGAGGATCTGGCGCAGCTGATCCACGACCTCAAGAACGTCAACGGCGGGGCGCGGATTTCGGTCAAGCTGGTCAGCGAAGTCGGCGTCGGCACGGTTGCCGCGGGCGTGTCCAAGGCGCGCGCGGACCATGTCACGATCTCGGGCTATGAAGGCGGGACCGGCGCTTCGCCGCTGACCAGCCTGACCCATGCGGGCAGCCCGTGGGAAATCGGCCTCGCCGAAACCCAGCAGACGCTGCTGCTCAACAACCTGCGCAGCCGGATCTGCGTCCAGGCCGACGGCGGCCTGCGCACCGGACGCGACGTGGCCGTGGCTGCGCTGCTTGGCGCGGACGAGTACGGCTTTGCCACCGCGCCGCTGATCGCGGCGGGCTGCATCATGATGCGCAAGTGTCACCTCAACACCTGCCCGGTCGGCGTCGCGACGCAAGACCCGGTGCTGCGCGCGCGCTTCACCGGACAGCCGGAGCACGTGATCAACTACTTCTTCTTCGTCGCCGAAGAACTGCGCGCGATCATGGCCGAGATGGGCTTCAAAACTGTCGCCGAAATGGTCGGCCGGGTTGACCGGCTCGACAGCCGCAGCGCCGTCCACCACTGGAAGGCCAAGGGCGTCGATCTGGCGCGGATTCTCTACCAGGCCCCGCTGGGCGACAGCCCCTCGCTCGGCTGGTCGGGGACGCAGGACCACGGGCTCGAGCATGCGCTCGACAACGATCTGATCGCGGCCGCCGCCGATGCGCTCGACAAGCAAAGCCCAGTGCTGATCGAGCGCAAGGTGATCAACGTCAACCGCGCGCTTGGCGCGATGCTCTCGGGCGAAGTGGCGCGGCGCTATGGCCATGCCGGGCTGCCCGACAATAGCATCAAGATCAAGCTGACCGGGGTCGCGGGGCAGAGCTTTGGCGCCTGGCTGGCCCACGGGGTGACGCTCGACCTGACGGGTGACGCCAACGACTATGTCGGCAAGGGCCTGTCGGGCGGGCGGGTGATCGTGCGCCAGCCGCCGCATGTCGAGCGCGAGGCCGGGGACAACATCATCGTCGGCAACACCGTGCTTTATGGCGCGATCGCGGGCGAGGCCTTCTTCAACGGCGTTGCCGGCGAACGCTTCGCAGTGCGCAACTCGGGCGCGGTTGCCGTGGTCGAAGGCTGCGGCGATCATGGCTGTGAGTACATGACCGGCGGCGTTGTCGCGGTGCTGGGCAAGACCGGGCGCAATTTCGCGGCGGGGATGAGCGGCGGGATCGCCTATGTCTATGATCCCGACGGGCAGTTCGCGGCGCTGTGCAACCCGGCGCAGGTCGATCTGCTGCCGATATCGCCGACGCGCGACGAGGACGCCAATGACCTTGGGGGCGCTGGCCGCCCGCAACAGCGCACGGTCAGCGCCAGCAACCCCGGCATGGGTGACATGCTGCGCCACGATGCCGAGCGGCTCAAGATCCTGCTTGAGCGCCACCACCTCCACACCGGCAGCAAACGCGCCCGCGCTTTGCTGGATGACTGGGCGGGGACGCTGGGCAAAGTGGTCAAGGTGATGCCGCGCGATTACGCGAAGGCATTGCAGCAACTCGAGGCCGAGCGGCTTGAAGCCGCTACGGTCGCCGCGGAATGATCCAGCCGCTCACATCGGGCCTCAAAAGCCCTTCCCCGTTGGGGAAGGGTTGGGATGGGGGTTCCACACCAGCGTTGACGCTCGGCTTCGCCTCGCTCCCCCACCCCCAACCCCTCCCCGCCGGGGAGGGGAGCACAATGCTTGCAGGAATTTGAAATGGGCAAGGAAACCGGCTTTCTCGAGCTAGACCGCCAGGATCGCACCTATGCCGATCCGCAGGAGCGCGTGCACCACTATCACGAATTCGTGATCCCGCCCGAGCAAGGCGCGCTGCAGGCGCAGGCCAGCCGCTGCATGAATTGCGGGATCCCCTATTGTCACAACGGTTGTCCGGTGAACAACATCATCCCGGACTGGAACCACCTTGTCTATGAAGGCGACTGGCGCGCGGCGCTTGACGTGCTGCATTCGACCAACAATTTCCCCGAATTCACCGGGCGGATCTGCCCGGCGCCCTGCGAGGCGAGCTGCACGCTCAACATCACCGACCAGCCGGTGACGATCAAGTCGATCGAATGCGCGATCGTTGACAAGGGCTGGGAAGAAGGCTGGATCCAGCCGCAGCTCCCCACCCGCCACACCGGCAAGTCGGTGGCCGTGGTCGGATCGGGCCCGGCCGGCCTGGCCTGCGCCCAGCAGCTTGCCCGCGCCGGGCACTCGGTGGTGCTGTTCGAAAAGAGCGACCGCGTCGGCGGTCTGCTGCGTTACGGCATCCCCGACTTCAAGCTCGACAAGCATTTGATCCAGCAGCGGCTGGTGCAGATGATGGCCGAGGGCGTCGAATTCCGCACCTCGACCGAAGTTGGCGTGACCGTCTCGGTTGCCAGCCTGAAAGAGAACTTCGATGCGATCGTGCTGTCGGGCGGGGCCGAAGAGCCGCGCCCGCTGCTGATCCCAGGGTTCGAACTGCCGGGCGTGCGCTTCGCGATGGAATTCCTGACCCAGCAGAACAAGCGCAATGCCGGTGACGACGAAGTCCGCGCCGCGCCGCGCGGCTCGCTGACTGCCACCGGCAAGCACGTGGTGGTGATCGGCGGCGGCGATACCGGCAGCGACTGTGTCGGCACCTCGATCCGCCAGGGCGCGGCCTCGGTCACCCAGATCGAGATCATGCCCAAGCCCCCCGAAAAGGAAGACAAGGCGCTGACCTGGCCCGACTGGCCGATGAAACTGCGCACCTCAAGCAGCCACGAAGAAGGCTGCGAGCGCGACTGGGCGATCCTGACCAAGCGGGTGGTCGGCAAGAACAGCCAGGTCACCGGGCTTGAATGCGTCCGGGTCGAATGGGTCGGCGGCCAGATGCAGGAGATCGCGGGCAGCGAGTTCACGCTGCAGGCCGATCTGATCCTGCTGGCGATGGGCTTCACCGGCCCCAAGAAGCAGGGCCTGCTCGATCAGGCCAAGGTCGATCTGGATGCGCGCGGCAATGTCTTTGCCGATGTGTTCAGCTATCGCACCAGCGACCCCAAGATCTTCGCCAGCGGCGACATGCGCCGCGGCCAGTCACTGGTCGTCTGGGCGATCCGCGAAGGCCGCCAGGCCGCCCGCGCGGTTGATGAGATGCTGATGGGAGTGAGCGAGCTACCGCGCTGACCGAAATCAATCGGTATCGACCAGCACCACTTCGCTGTCTTCCAGCGCGGTGACGGCCACTTCGGTCTCGCCGGTGATCGCCACCCCGTCGCGGGCCAAGGCCTCTACAGAGCCGATCCGCACCCGCCCGCTGGCCGGGACCAGATAGACATGGCGTTCGGGTGCAGTCGCATAGCGGACCGTCTCCCCGGCCTTGATGAAGGCCCCGGCTACCCGCGCCGGGGCATGGATCGGCAGCGCGTCGCCGTCTTCCGGCAGGCCCGAGGCGAGCGTCACGAACTGGCCGTGGCGGCCCTCCTTGGGAAACGGCCGCGCGCCCCAGCTGGGGGCATGTCCGCGCGCATCGGGCACAATCCAGAGCTGGAAGATCCGGGTCTCCTGATCCTCAAGGTTGTACTCGCTGTGCTGGATCCCGGTTCCCGCGCTCATCACCTGGACATCTCCGGCCTCGGTCCGGCCCTTGTTGCCCAGATTGTCGCCGTGGCTGATCGCGCCCGCGCGCACGTAAGTGACGATCTCCATGTCCTGGTGGCCGTGCGGCGGAAAGCCGCTTTTGGGAGCGATCGCATCGTCGTTCCACACCCGCAGCCGTCCCCACTGGGTCCGAGCCGGATCGTAGTAGCCCGCGAACGAGAAGTGATGGTGCGCGTCGAGCCAGCCATGGTTGGCCGCGCCCAGCGAGGCAAAGGGACGTAGTTCGATCATGGTAATCTCCTGTCGAGACCAAGATAGGGATTGAACCCCGCGCCGCCAGATGGGAGAGCGCCGCCACGCCCGCAACGAAAGTTTGACCCGTGCCAAGAATAGCCTTCCTCGCTTGCCCCGATACCCTGCCCGGATCGCCCACCCGGCGGCCCGATGCGTTCGAGCATGACTTGCTGTTCGATGCGATTCTGGCCGGGCTGGGAACCCGCGCCGAACTGGTCGATCTGGACTGGCGCGCGCCCATGGATGAGCTGACCCGGTTCGACCTGGCCTACCTCGGCACGCCATGGGACTATACCGAAGCCAAGGACGAGTTCCTGGCGCGGCTGGAGGCGCTGGAAGCGGTCGGCGTGGTTGTGGCCAACCCGGCCCAAGTGATCCGCTGGAATTCGGACAAGCTATACTTGCGCGAACTGGCCGAACGCGGGGCCGCTTCGATCCCGACGCTGTGGCCCGAAAGCGCTGGCCCGGCTGATGTGCTAGCCGCCTTCAACCATTTCGATTGCGAGCGGGTGGTGGTCAAACGCCGGGTCGGCGCGGGTGCAATCGGGCAGGACAGCTTCAGCCGCGCCAATCCCCCGCCCGCCGACTGGACGATGGACCAGCCCGCGATGATCCAGCCGTTCCTGCCTGCGATCCAGAGCGAGGGCGAACACAGCTTCATCTTCGTGGACGGCCAGTTCAGCCACGGCCTGGTCAAACAGGCCACTGGCGGCGATTACCGGATCCAGTCGCTCTATGGCGGGATCGAGATTGCGGTCGAACCCGCCCCTGCCGATCGCGCGGCGGCCGAAGGCGTGATGGCTATGCTGCCCTTCGTCCAGCCCCCGCTCTATGCCCGGATCGACATGGTCCGGCTGGACGATGGGCAATTGGCGGTGATCGAGGCGGAGGTGATCGAGCCTTACCTCTATCCGCTGCAAGGGCCGGATTTTGGCAAACGAATGGCCGATGCCATGCTGGAGCGGCTTGCCAAGCGCGATTGACCTGCCATTCTGGCACCATGACCGACCTCACCGCATTCCGCGCCGAAGTGCGCGCCTTTCTGGCCGAAGCCCTGACCCCTGAACTGGCCCGCGCCGGGCGCCGGGCGACTTCGGTGTTTTCCGAACCGCAGCATGCTGTCGCCTGGCAGCGGGCGCTGACTGCGCGCGGGTGGGGGGCGATCGACTGGCCGGTGGAGTACGGCGGTCCCGGGTGGACGCCGCTGCAGAAGTACGTCTTTGCTGCCGAGTGCGCCCGCGCGGGCACGCCCAACTTGCTGCCGCAGGGGGTCAAGATGGTCGCCCCGGTGCTGATGCATTACGGCACGCAGGAGCAGAAGGACTTCTTTCTGCCGCGGATTCTTTCGGGCGAGCATTACTGGTGCCAGGGCTTTTCCGAGCCGGGTTCGGGATCCGACCTTGCCAGCCTCAAATTGAAGGCCGAGCGCGACGGCGATGACTACGTCCTCAACGGCTCGAAAATCTGGACCACCCACGCGCACCACGCCAACTGGATGTTCGCGCTGGTCCGCACCAGCACCGAAGGCAAGCCGCAGGCCGGGATCAGCTTCGTGCTGATCGACATGGCCACCCCGGGCCTCCAGGTCGATCCGATCATCAGCCTGGCGGGCGAGCATGAGCTGAACCAGGTGTTCTTTGACAATGTCCGCGTGCCGATTGCCAACCGGCTGGGCGAGGAGAACGAGGGCTGGTCGGTCGCCAAGTACTTGCTGACCTATGAGCGCGGCGGGCGCTATGCCCCCACGCTGTTCGCTGCACTGGGCCGCCTCAGCGAAGACGCGGGCGAAGACCCGGTGCTGCAAGACCGCATCCGCCGCGAAATGGTGACTGTCGAGGCCTTGGAAGCGATCGAGATGAAATCGATCGGGTCCAGCGGGGCCGAGGCCGCGCTCTATGCCTCGGTGCTCAAGGTTCAGGGCACCGAAGCGCAGCAACGCATCGCGGTGCTGGAGTGCGATGTCGCCGGGCCTGAGGCCTGGTGCATTCCCGATGGCCAGTCGAGCGACCGGCTGGCGACCGCCGTGCCGCGCTATCTCAACGGGCGGGCAGCGACGATCTATGCCGGATCGAACGAGATCCAGCGCGATCTGATTGCGCGGGTTTCGTTGGGGTAAGCCCGTTTACCCCGTTCGTCCCGAGCGCAGTCGAGGGACACCCCAGCCGCGATCCCTCGACTTCGCTCGGGACGAACGGATTTGGGAATAGACCTCAATCCACCCCCACCCCCCGTTCGTGTCGAGCGAAGTCGAGACACAGCGCGCGGCATCTCGACTTCGCTCGATGCGAACGGAGCTGGATGGAATGGTGCGGGTGTTTGGCTACCCCACCGTCTCGGCATGCCGCGCCAGGTGCCCTGACCTCGCCCCGAAGGCGGCAATAATCGTCAGTCCGCGCTTGTACTGGCCGCCCAGATCCAGTTCCTCGGTCACGCCCATGCCGCCGTGGAGTTGAACCGCGCTTTCGCCGACGAAGCGCACCGCGTCGATGGTCTCAACCACTGCAGCGCTGACCGCGTGGTCCCAGCCCGGCGTGTCTTCCGCCAGCACCGCGCGCTCGGTCAAGGCCCCGGCCTTGAGCAGGGCCATATGCATATCGGCCATGCGGTGGCGCAGCACCTGGAAGCGGGCGATCGGCTGGCCGAATTGCTCGCGCTGATTGAGGTAGGTGCCGGTATCGGCATGCATCCGCGCCATCAGCCCGGCGCATTCGGCTGAGCGGCACGTCAGTGTGGCCTTGCTGGCCCAGGCATGGGCCTCGCGGCCTTCGGCCAGTGCTTCGCCGGCCCCGGCGGGAATGGTCACATCGGCAGTCTCGGTCGTATCGAACATTGCGCGGACCCGGCGCTCGCAGGCGCTGGCGGGAACCAGCCGCGCACCCTCAGGCGTCACTGCCAAGAGCCAGTCGGCCTTGGCCCCGCCCGAAACCTGCGCAAAGGCTGTGCTGTCATCGCCCAGCGCCAAGGCAATCCGCTGCTCACCGGTGGCCAGATCGCCGAGCAGGGCATGATCGGGAGCCAGCCGCGCCAGCAGGCTGGCGGCGACAGAATGCGAAAGCCAGTCCGATCCGGCCAGCGCCGGACCCAGCGCCTCGGCCACCACCGCGCGTTCGATCGCGCCGCCACCGGTCCCGCCGCTCGCTTCGGGAATGCCGATGCCCATCAGGCCCAGGTCCTGCGACAGCCCCTGCCAGTCCGGTTTCGGATTGTCTGTCAGGTAGCGGTCAAGGGCATCGCGCAGCATGGCTGCAATGTCGGTCAGGGGGAGATCAAGGGCCATGGCGGCATCTGTGCCAAGGTCAGAGCCGCCAGTCCACTCCCCCGCGCCCCTTGCTTTCCAGAAAGGCATTGGCCTGGCTGAAATGCTTGCAGCCCAGGAACCCCGAATGGGCCGAAAGCGGGCTGGGGTGCGGGGCGGTGAGGACCAGATGGTGGCTGGTCATCAGCCCCGGCACGCTGAGCGCTTTCTTGCGGGCATGGCTGCCCCACAGCAGGAAGACGCAAGGGTCCGCCTTGGCGGCGACCGCCGCGACCACCGCATCGGTGATCTCTTCCCAGCCCTTGCCCTGATGGGAAGCGGGTTTGCCGTCTTCGACTGTCAGCGCGGCATTGAGCAGCAGCACGCCTTGCCGCGCCCAGCCAGACAGGTTGCCGTGCGCGGCGCGCGGCGGGCCGAGATCGCTTTCCAGCTCCTTGTAGATATTGACCAGGCTGGGCGGCACCCGGACCCCGCCCTGCACCGAAAAGCTCAGCCCATGCGCCTGGCCGGGGCCGTGATAGGGGTCCTGCCCCAGGATCACCACTTTGACCTTGTCGAGCGGGGTCAGCTCCAGTGCTGACAGCCGCGTGCCGCGCGGGGGATAGATCGCCTTGCCGGCCGCCTCCTCGGCTTTCAGGAATCCGCCCAGCGCGCGCGACTTGGGACTGGCCAGCACGGGCTCCAGCACGCTGCGCCAGCTTTCGGGAACTGCATCGGAATTGGGCATAGGCCTAGCCTAGCGGCAAGCGACAGTGCTGGGAACCATTTGGATCACGCCAAGACGCCAAGAGGTCGGTTCGAGCCGAAGGCTCGTTCTATCTAACTTCTGGCTTGGATAATGCGCTGAGCTGGCTGATGAGAGCGGCTGCGCCGCAAGCGTGACCTCTTGGCGTCTTGGCGTGAATCAAGCAAACCCACCCTTCCCCTCAGGCCACAATCGGCCTAAGCACTTCGCCGATATGGCTGTCTATCTCCACGAAGAAGATCTCCCCGCTGGCGTGCTGGGATCCGGGCCCATTGCGGTCGATACCGAAACGATGGGGCTTTTGACCCCGCGCGACCGGCTGTGCCTGGTGCAGCTTTCGGACGGCGGCGGGGACGAGCATCTGGTGCGGTTCGCGCCCGGGTCCAGCTATGACGCGCCCAACCTGAAGGCGGTGCTGGCCGATCCGGCGCGGGTCAAGCTCTACCATTTCGCCCGCTTCGATCTTGCCGCGATCGAGCATTACCTGGGCGTTGTCGCAGCACCCGTGTTCTGCACCAAGATCGCCAGCAAGCTGACCCGCACCTATACCGACCGGCATGGCCTTAAAGACCTGGTCCGCGAATTGCTGGGCAAGGAACTGTCCAAGCAGCAGCAGTCGAGCGACTGGGGCGGTACCGAGCTGAGCGAGGCCCAGCGCGAATATGCCGCGTCGGACGTGCGCTATCTCCACGCGATGCATGGCATTCTGGTCGAGCGGCTGGCGCGCGAACACCGCAGCGAAGCCGCGCAGGCCGCGTTTGACTACCTGCCGCACCGCGCCCGGCTCGACCTGATGGGCTGGGCCGACAAGGACATCTTCAGCCACGAATCATGAGCCAGCAAGCCGACCTGATCCGCGACAAGCGCCAGCACTGGGCCGCGCCCGGGGGCTCGCACGACCGCAAGGTCAAGCTGCTTGCCGTTGTCCTGCCGGGGCTGGTCGGCGTGGTCACTGCCGCGATGGTGGTCGGGCCGCTGTTTGCGCGCGGCGAAATCTCGTTCCTGCTCGACCGGACCAAAGTGGCGATGACCAAAGAGCGGGTGCGGGTGGCCGACGCGATGTACCGCGGCGAAGATAATCAGGGCCGGCCCTTTACCGTCACCGCGGGCAATGCCGTGCAGGTTTCGGTCAAGGAACCGGTGGTCCGGCTGGACCGATTGGCGGCGCGGATCCTGCTGAAAGATGGCCCGGCCGAACTGACCGCGCTGAACGGGGCCTACAATTTTGAGACCGAACAGGTCAGCAGCGCCAGCCCGGTGACTTTCACTGCTGCCGATGGCTACCGAATGACCACCCAGAACATCACGGTCGATCTCAAGACCCGCCGCGCCAGCGGGACCGGCGGGGTCAGCGGGTCGATACCGTCTGGCACTTTCAGCGCTGACAAGGTAAGCGCCGATCTTGATCAACGCGCGCTTTATCTTGACGGGAATGTGCGCCTGCTGATCCAGCAACACTCGTTCAGGATGCCGCGATGAGCCTTTGGACCATGACCCCGCTGCGCCGGACCATGCTGCGCTCAGGCCTGGGCGGTTTCGCGATCGGCACTGCCGCCCTGCTGGCGCTGGCCCCCAGTCAGGCGCAAGTGTTCGGCGGGCACAACAGCGATGCCCCGGTCAGCGTTGCGGCCGACCATGGCGAACTGCTCGGCCGGCAGGACCGCGCAACGCTTGCGGGCAATGTGGTGATCAGCCAGGGCGGGTTGACCCTGCGCGCGGCGCGCACGACGCTGGCTTTTTCCAGCGATGCCGGCAGCTTCAAGATCCACCGGCTCGACGCGACTGGCGGGGTCACGGTAACCAAGGGCGACCAGAGCGCCAGCGGCGCGGTGGCGATCTATGATTTCGACCGGCGGATCATCACCATGGCCGGCGGCGTGGTGCTGATGCGCGGCAAGGACAGGCTGACCGGCGGGCGGCTGGTGATTGACCTCAACACCGGGATCTCCAGCGTCGATGGCAGCCCGGGCGGCGGTTCCTCGGCGCTGGGTACGCCGGGCAATACCACGGGCGGCGGGCGGATCACCGGCACTTTCACCGTGCCCAAGAAGAGCAACTGAGCCCGGCCCATGGACCTGCCCGCGCTGCGGCGTAGCCTGCTGGCGCTGCTGGGCCAGGGTACTGCTCCCAAGCTCGATCCCGCAGAGTGGCAAGAACTGGACCGGCTGGCTGCACTGCACCGGCTCGCTCCCTTGCTCCATGCCGAACGCGGGCATGACGAAGTGGTCCCCAATGCGATCCGCGATGGCTGGCGTGCGGCGCACCGCCATTCCGCAATCCAGGCCCTGGCAATCGGCGCCGAGCTGGAGGATTGCTGTGCGATCCTTGAGCACGCTGGCCATCAACCGATCGCACTCAAGGGTGCATGGCTGACCCGCCACGCCTATCCCGCGCCCGCGCTGCGGCCGATGCGTGATTTGGACATCTGGGTGCCTGTTGAGGGTGTCTTGAGTGCCTATCAGGTGCTGCTTGGGTGCGGCTATGTGATGGCGGAACCACCCGAGATGGCGCTGGAAGACGTAGTCCGGCTCGACAAGCACATGCCGCCGCTGCTTAGCCCGCGCGGTGTGGTGATCGAGCTGCACCACCACTTGTGGGAACCCGCCGGACGGCTCGATCATGTCAGCCCCAGCGCCGACGGAGCCGCGATCCGGGGCCGTGCCAAGCTTGATGCAGCGGGCATTCGCATGCTCGCACCGCAGGACACGCTGGCCCACCTGATCGTCCACGCGGTCTATTCGCACCGGCTTGATTGCGGGCCTTTGTTACTGACCGATATCGATTTTCTGCTCCGCGCTGCGCCGATCGACTGGCCGACATTCTGGGACGAAGCCAAGGCCGGGAACTGGCAGAGCGGTGCAAGGCTGGTGCTCGAACTGGTCCAGCACTGGCGTCCCGGCGCGCCGATCGAACTGGCCGGAGATCCGGCACCGCCCGAACTGCTCGCAATGGCCCCCGACCTGCTGCTGCAAGAACTGGACACCCGCCAAAGCGCCCAGCTCGCCGCCACGCTCAAGACCGGTCCCGGAAAACTAATCCAGCGCCTCCTCGGCCGTCGCTCAGCCGAAGGCGAAGCCGCCGCAACCCGCGACATGCGCCATGAAGGCGGCGCGCTGGGTTGGGCCGCATCGCGCGCCTGGCGCAGCGCCAGCCAGCTCGCCCGCAGCGACGTGCGCCGCCAGTCGCGCCAGCTTGCCGCGCTCAGCAAGTGGCTGGGCCAGTGAAGGGCCGCCGGGTGCTGATCGTGGGGATCAACTATGCCCCCGAACCGGTCGGGATCGGACCCTATACGCAAGGGCTGGCCGAGGCATTGGTCGAGGCCGGAGCCGAGGTTCAGGCCGTGGTCGCCAAGCCCTATTACCCGCAATGGCGGACCTATCCGGCCTATGCGGGCGGCGGCCGGCAGCACGGCGAAGAACATGGGGTCAAGCTGACCCGCTGCCCGATCTATGTGCCGGCCGAGCCCAGCGGGCTGAAGCGGATCGTGCACCTCGCCAGCTTTGCGCTTTCCGCCCTGCCTTTTGCCTTACGCGCCGCGCTGCGGCCCAAGGCGGAGCGGCCCGAGCTGGTGTTGGTGCTGGCCCCGGCGCTGCTTAGTGTCTTCACCGCCTGGCTTGCCGCGAAAGTGGCCGGGGCTCGGCTGTGGATCCACGTTCAGGACTTTGAGGTTGAGGCCGCGCTCGCCACCGGACTGATGGACCAGCGCGGGCTGCCCGCACGGCTGGCGCGCTGGCTTGAGGCTCGGCTGCTGAGGCTCGGCGACAAGGTCTCAACCATCAGCCCGCAGATGTGCGCCAAGCTGCGTGAGAAAGGCGTTGCACCCGAGCGCGTGTTCGAAATGCGCAACTGGTCCGACGCGCGCTTTGCCCCCGATCCCGCCGGAGCCGAAGCGATCCGCGCCGAATGGGGCTTGGGGAACCGCAAGGTCGCGCTCTATTCGGGCAATGTGGCCCGCAAGCAGGGAATCGAAATCCTGGTCGAAGCGGCGCGGCGGCTCCAGCACCGCAGCGACCTGGCTTTCGTGATCTGCGGCGAAGGCCCCAACCGGGCCGAGCTGGAACGGCTCGCTGCCGGACTGGACAATGTCCAGCTCCACGACCTGCAAGTCTCCGAGCGGATGGGCGCGATGCTGACCATGGCCGACTTGCACTTGCTGCCGCAGATCGCGGGCGCGGCCGATCTGGTGCTGCCATCCAAGCTGACCAATATGCTCGCCTCAGGACGCCCGGTGGTGGCGACGACCGAGCCGGGGACCGGGCTCTACGACGAAGTCGATGGCTGCGGCGCGGTAACCCCGCCGGGCGATGCCGAGGCTCTGGCAGCGGCTATCGCCCAGTTGGCCGACGATCCCGATCGACGCGCGCTTTTGGGCGCGGCCGCGCGCGAACGCGCCGCCGAACGCTGGAGCAAGGCTGCGATTATCCCCCGGGCGCTGGGGGAACTGGGTTATTGGGAACTGCCCCAGCCGTCGTCCTGAGCCGCAGCGTCGCCCGGTTCGGCGCCGGCTTGCGCGGCCGGAACGGCATTGGGCGCAGCCAAGGGTGCCGGACTGGCCTCAACATCTGGCTCAACAGCCATTTCGGGCGCGGGCTGGGCCTCGTCTTTCGGCTTGGCAACCCGAGCTGCTTCAGCAGGCAGCGATTCGACCGGCGGACCATCGGCAAACAGCACGGCACCGCCAATCGAGGCGAGGCCCAGCAGCGCGAGCGCAATGTACTTGGTGCGGTCGGAAATGAGCTCGTCCATGACCCTTCCCCTTCAATCCTTGGCCCAGGGCGATTTGTGTGCGGCCTTGGCATGGGCAGTCTTTCCCGCCTCGTGCTGGCGCGCCGCATCCGCCAACGGCACCGTGCAGTAAGCCGTGAGCAGCACACCAAGCGACCAGAAAACCGCTTTCCAGCGGCTCCTGAAAACCTGGTTCATGCGGGGCCCGATACCTAACATGCCCGCAAAATACGCCGGGAGGGTTAAGGAAGCTTACCCGCCTCACGCTTGAGCTCGTAAAGCAGGTCGAGCGCCTCGCGCGGGCTGAGCGCATCGACATCGAGCGCGTCGAGCCGCTCGCGCAAGTGATCGACCACTTCCTCCTGGCTTTCCGCCGCCGCCGCAAACAAGGGCAGGTCGCCCAGTCCCGCCGCGATCCCGCCCGTTTCAGCGCGGCCTTTCTCGAGCCGGTCGAGCACGGCCTTGGCGCGGGCGACCACTGGCGCGGGAACCCCCGCCAGCTTGGCCACGGCGAGGCCATAGGAGCGGTCGGCCGGCCCTTCGGCCAGCTCGTGCAGCAAGACCAGCTCGCCCTGCCATTCGCGGGCGCGGACGTGGTGGAGCGACAGCGCCTCGCAGCTTTCGGCGAGCCGCGCGAGTTCGTGGTAGTGCGTCGCGAACAGGCAGCGGCACTGGTTGACCCCGTGGACCGCCTCGACCACCGCCCAGGCCAGCGCCAGTCCGTCGTAGGTCGAAGTTCCGCGCCCAACCTCGTCGAGGATCACGAACGAGCGTTCGGTCGCCTGGGCCAGGATCGCAGCGGTCTCGACCATTTCGACCATGAAGGTCGAACGCCCGCGCGCGAGGTTGTCCGATGCCCCGACCCGGCTGAACAGGCGGTCGACGAGGCCAATCCGGGCGCGCTCGGCGGGCACGAAGCCGCCGGCCTGGGCCAGCAGCACGATCAGCGCGTTCTGGCGCAGGAACGTGCTCTTGCCGCCCATATTGGGCCCGCCGACCAGCCACAGGCGGTCTTGCGGGGCCAAATGGCAATCGTTGGCGACAAAGCGTTCGCCTTTGGTGGCCAGTGCCGCTTCAACCACCGGGTGCCGCCCGCCGGTGATTTCCAGCACCGCCTCGCCACTCACCTCAGGACGGCACCAGCCACCCTCGGCCGCACGTTCGGCTTGCCCGGCAGCGACATCGAGCCGGGCCAGTGCGGCGGCGGTTGCCGCAATGGCATGCCGGGCCTCGACCGCACGGGCGCTTAGGTCTTCGAAATGGGCTTCCTCGGCGGCGAGCGCATGCCCGCCGGCCTGGGCGATCCGGCTTGCCTCCTCGTGCAATGCCAATGCATTGAACCGCACCGCCCCGGCCATGGTCTGGCGGTGGGTAAACCCGCTGTCGGGCGCCATCAGCGCATCGCCGTGCTTGGCCGGAACCTCGACGAAGTATCCCAGCACGCCGTTGTGCCGGATCTTGAGCGCGGCGATCCCGGTTTCGGCGCGATATTTGGCCTCCAGCGCGGCAATCGCGCGGCGGGCATCGCCCGAGATTCGGCGCAATTCGTCGAGCGCTGCGTCATAGCCCTCGGCGATATAGCCGCCCTGACTGCGCTCGGTCGGCGGGGTTTGGACCAGCGCGCGGGCATAGAGATCGGTCAGCGCACCATGTCCGGTCAAGGCCGGGAGCAATGCCTCAAGCAGCGCCGGGCGCTCGCTGCGGCCTTTGAGGAAGTCATGGATCCGCCGCGCCTCGGACAGGCCATCGCGCAACTGCCCCAGATCGCGCGGGCTGCCGCGCCCGGCCACGACCCGGCCCAGCGCCCGGCCCAGGTCGGGAATCGCGCGCATCACCGTGCGCAGATCGCCGCGCAGCAGGGGATCGCAGTGGAGCCAGTCCACCAAGGCCAGCCGCGCCTCGATTTCATGAGCATCGGTCAGCGGTGCGGAGAGATCATCGGCGAGTTGGCGCGCACCCGCTCCGGTGACGCAGCGATCCAGCGCTTCGATCAGGCTGCCGCGCCTGCCTCCCTGGCTGGAGGTCAGGATTTCCAGGCTCGAGCGGGTCGCCTCGTCCATCGCCAGATGCGCTTCACCCGCACGCGCGACCGGCGGCAGCAGCAAGGGCAGGCTGCCGCGTCCAACGTGATCCAGATAGGCGATCAGGCCCCCGGCAGCCGCCAGTATCGGCCGGGTGAACATGCCGAACCCGTCGAGCGTCGCAACCTCGTGCAGCGCTTTCAGCCGCGCCTCGCCCGCGTCGCTGGAAAAGTCACGAGCGGGGCGCGGGATCGCATCGGCCTGATCGCTGCCCTCAGGCGCAACCACTTCGCTCGCCCCAAGCCGCGCCAGCGCAGCACCCAGCCGGTCGGCGGCACATTCCTCCAGCTCCATTCGCCCGGTCGAAATGTCGCAAGCGGCGATCCCGTAAGTTCCGCGTACCTCGCAGACCGCCGCCAGCACATTGGCCCGGCGCGGTTCGAGCAAGGCCTCTTCGGTCAGCGTGCCAGCAGTAACGAAGCGCACGATATCACGCGCCACCAGCGCTTTCGATCCACCCCGCCGCTTGGCTTCTTCGGGGCTTTCGGTCTGATCGGCGATGGCCACCCGGCAGCCGGCCTTGATCAGCCGCGCCAGATACCCCTCGGCCGAATGCGCCGGCACCCCGCACATCGGGATCGGCACGCCCTGATGCTCGCCCCGGCTGGTCAGCGCAATGTCGAGCACCCCGGCCGCCAGCTTGGCATCGTCGAAGAACAGCTCGAAAAAGTCGCCCATCCGGTAGAACAGCAGGCAATCCCCGGCCTCAGCCTTGAGCGCGAGGTACTGCGCCATCATCGGCGTGGGGGCGGGCGAACCGTGCATCCACCAGCGATAGCGCAAGTTAGCCGATTCGGCAGGCCAAACTACGCAGCTTTCCCCTAGAGTCTGTTCCACTGCCGTGGAAGGCAACACCGGCCCGCTCCCCCTCCCGGCCACCCATAGGGTAACCTAGAGTTGGGTGGCCGGCCCCTTCGGCGAAAATGTCCCCCGGACATTTTCTTGCACCTCGGACGGGAGCGGGCCGGTGTTGCCCTGTTTCAGCTTGCCTGAAACAGACTCTATCAAGTCGCGCAAGGCTGGGTTAGGGCAAAGGCGACCTCAGGAGATACCATGTCCGACGAAAGCAACGTCCGTTTCACCGAACGCGAAGCGCTGTTCTATCACAAGACGATCCGCCCCGGTAAGATCGAGATCATCGCCTCCAAGCCGATGGCGACCCAGCGCGACCTGAGCCTGGCCTATTCGCCGGGCGTCGCCGTCCCGGTCCAGGCGATCGCTGACAATCCGGCTGATGCCTATGAATATACCGCCAAGGGCAACCTGGTCGCCGTCATCTCGAACGGCACCGCGATCCTGGGCATGGGCAACCTCGGCGCGCTCGCCTCCAAGCCGGTGATGGAAGGCAAGGCGGTGCTGTTCAAGCGCTTTGCCGATGTGGATTCGATCGACATCGAATTGGCCACCGAAGACCCCGATGCCTTTATCGAGGCGGTAGCGCTGATGGAGCCGACTTTTGGCGGGATCAACCTTGAGGATATCAAGGCCCCCGAATGCTTCGTGATCGAGCAGGCCTTACGCGAACGCATGAAGATCCCGGTGATGCACGACGACCAGCACGGCACCGCGATCATCGCCGCTGCAGGTCTGGTCAACGCCTGCTTCCTGACGGGGCGCGAGTTCAAGGACGTCAAGGTGGTGGTCAACGGCGCGGGAGCGTCCGCCCTGGCCTGCACCGCGCTGATCAAGTCGATGGGCGTGCGGCACGAAAACGTCACCGTCTGCGACCGCTCCGGCGTGATCTATCGCGGCCGCGAAAGCGGGATGGACCAGTGGAAAAGCGCGCATGCGATCGACACCGAAGCGCGCGATCTGGAGCAGGCGCTGGTCGGTGCCGACATCTTCCTGGGCCTGTCCGCTGCGAACGCGCTCAAGCCCGAATATGTCGCCAAAATGGCCGCCAAGCCGATCATTTTCGCGATGGCCAACCCCGATCCGGAAATCCGCCCCGAAGACGCCAAGGCGGTCCGCCCCGATGCGATCATCGCCACCGGGCGCAGCGACTATCCCAACCAGGTCAACAATGTCCTGGGCTTTCCCTTCATCTTCCGCGGCGCGCTCGATGTGCGGGCAACCGCGATCAACGAAGAGATGAAGATCGCCGCCGCCAATGCGATCGCCCAGCTGGCGCGCGAAACCGTGCCTGAGGAAGTCGCGGCGGCTTACGGCCAGAAATACCACTTTGGCCCCGATTACATCATCCCCGCTCCGTTCGATCCACGGCTGATGGAAGTTGTCTCCTCGGCCGTCGCCAAGGCGGCGATGGATACCGGCGTGGCTGGCAAGCCGATCGAGGATTTCGACGCCTATCGCCACAGCCTGAAAGCCCGGCTCAACCCGACCACTTCGGTGCTGACCCAGGTCTATGAGGCAGTGAAGGCCAATCCCAAGCGGATGATCTTTGCCGAGGCCGAGAACGAGATCGTGCTGCGCGCGGCAATCCAGTACCGCGATTTCGGCTATGGCGAACCGATCCTGGTTGGCCGCACCGATGCGGTGAAGGCCAAGCTGGTCGAGCTCGATGTCACCAATCCGGACGACTGGGTGATCGAAAACTCGGCGATCAGCACTCACGTGCCCGCAATGGTCGAGCTGCTGTACGAGCGGCTGCA
>Ga0209895_1000014_pt1 | contig 44904 bp, 46 predicted proteins | sample GWRWT4_1June14_FD_187194 | JGI IMG/M metagenome (GOLD analysis project Ga0209895, IMG submission 187194) | Sand microcosm microbial communities from a hyporheic zone in Columbia River, Washington, USA - GW-RW T4_10-June-14 (SPAdes) (version 2) ...
GCCGGGTCCATCGTCATCACCCGCTCGGAGGCGGATTTGCGGATCACCTGCTTGTGGACCTGGGACTCAGGCGGCACGTCGATCACCACGTCACCGGCCGCACGCCCCACGGCGGTCATGCCCATCGCACCGAACAGGTACGGGAGCAGCGCGCCAAGCAGCAGGCCGACGATGACATAGGGGTTTTCAAGGCTGAAGTTGACCGTCAGTTCCGGGAAGAATTCCCGCAGGTCAGTGGTGTAGGCGGCGAACAGCACCAGCGCGGCGAGGCCCGCCGATCCGATTGCATAGCCCTTGGTCACAGCCTTGGTGGTGTTGCCCACCGCGTCAAGCGCGTCGGTCTTTTCACGAACCGAATCGTCCAGACCCGCCATTTCGGCAATGCCGCCGGCATTGTCGGTGACCGGGCCGTAAGCGTCGAGCGCGACGACCATCCCGGCCAGCGCGAGCATCGCGGTGGCGGCATAGGCAATCCCGATCAGGCCAGCGAGCTGGTAGGCGATGATGATGCCTGCGCAGATCACGATGGTCGGCATCGCGGTCGATTCAAGGCTGATCGCCAGACCCTGGATGACGTTGGTGCCGTGGCCGGTTTCCGACGACTTGGCGATCGAACGCACCGGGCGGTAGTTGGTGCCGGTGTAGTACTCGGTGATCCAGATGATCAGGCCGGTGATGACCAGACCCAGCAGCGAACACCAGAACAGGGTCATGCCGGTGAACTCCACCGTATCGCCCAGCACGGTGTACGACATTGCCGTATCCATGCCGCCCAGCGCGTGGCCGATGGCCCAATAGATTGCGCCAACCGAAAGCACGGCGGTAACCAGGAAGCCCTTGTACATGGCGCCCATGATGTTGTTCGAGCTGCCCAGCTTGACGAAGTAGGTGCCGATGATCGAGGTGACGATGCAGACGCCGCCAATCAGCAGCGGCAGCGCCATCATCGCAGGCAACATATCGCCCAGACCCTTGAGCAAAAGCGCGGTCAGCACCATGGTGGCACCAACGGTCACGACATAGGTTTCGAACAAGTCGGCAGCCATGCCAGCGCAGTCACCCACGTTGTCGCCCACGTTGTCGGCAATAACCGCCGGGTTGCGTGGATCGTCTTCGGGGATGCCCGCTTCGACCTTGCCAACCAGGTCGGCGCCGACGTCGGCAGCCTTGGTGAAGATACCGCCGCCCAGACGCGCGAAGATCGAGATCAGCGATGCGCCAAAGGCCAGCGCGACAAGGCCGTCAACCACGGTGCGGTCATCGCCGCCGACGGTGTAGCCTGCCGGACCGGTGAGGTACCAGTAGAACCCTGCAATCGCGAGCAGCGCAAGGCCGGCCACCAGCATGCCGGTGATTGCGCCTGCGCGGAACGCCAGGGTCAGGCCAGCCTGAAGGCCGGTCTGCGCCGCAGCTGCGGTCCGCAGGTTCGAGCGGACCGAGATGTTCATGCCGATGAAGCCCGCCACGCCCGACAGGATCGCGCCGATCAGGAAGCCGATGGTTGAAACACCGCCCAGCGCCATGAAGACGATGATGGCGACAACCGCGCCGACGCCAGCGATCGTAGTGTACTGCCGCTTCAGATAGGCCTGTGCGCCTTCCTGAATTGCCGCGGCAATTTCCTGCATCTTTTCATTGCCTGCCGGTGCGTTCAGCACCTGGCGGCTGGTGACGAAGCCGTAAACGACGGCCAGTAGGCCCAGGCCTATAGAGATCGTGACTAGATCCAAATTCACGGGACGCTCCCCCTTTTATCGGTGTCCATAGTGAAAGCCCCGCATTTCCTGCGGGGCGGTCGCGCGAGAGCTATAGGCAGGATTCGCCGCAATGCAACGGTTGAGCGGTGGTTTGCACAAGCAAATGCTATTCCAGGCCTTGGCTCCATACTTGATGGCTCAGGGTGAAGAACCTCCCCCTCGGGGGAGGGGAACCGCGAAGCGGTGGAGGGGGGCGTATCAAGTTGCGCGCGGGGAGCGCGCAAGCCGCTGCCGCGGCTTTTGTTGTCGCGCCCCCTTCCGTCAGTGCTTCGCACTGCCACCTCCCCCGTTGGGGGAGATCGGGTTTTGGTTTTGGCTAACCGTGCTCGTAGCCGAGCAGGCCTGTAGGCGGTGCACTATCCAACAAGATTGGAGCATCGCCAATAGTCAGGACCTCGCCAATGCAGTATGCTGGCACCGCAAGCGCGGCACCCTCGGGCGCCGTGAACAGCAACTGGTAGTCCTCGCCCCAGCGCAGTGCATCAGCGCGGCGATGCTCGGGCGCGGCGATCGGAACGGCGGCGCTGTCTATCGCCAGCGTCACCCCCGACGCTTCGGCCATCCGCCGGGCATCGAGCAGCAGTCCGTCCGAAACATCCATCATCGCCGTCACATACGGCGCCAGGGCTTGCCCCTCGGCCAGCAGAGCCTGCGGACGGCGATAGGCCATGCTGTCGCCGGCACCCGCCTTCAGAGCCTCCAGTCCAAGCATCGCCGCGCCAACAGGCCCGGTGATCCAGACTGTATCGCCTACTTGCGCTCCTGCACGAGAAGGCACGGGCCGGTGGGTTGCGCGGCCCAGTGCCGTCAGGCCCAGCACTTGCGGGCCGCTTTGGCCAATGGTGTCGCCGCCCAATAGCGGGCAATTGTAGTGCTCCAAAACCTCGCGCAGCCCTTCGGCAAACCGCGCGTCGTCGTGGCCAAGTTGGTAGCCGAGCAGCACGCCCAGCGGCTCCGCACCCTTGGCGGCCAGGTCGGACAGGTTGGTGGCGACCAGCTTCCAGGCGAGATCGGCGGCGTCTTGCCCGGCCACGAAGTGCAGCCCCTCGGCCATGGCGTCATGGGTGATGACCAGCGTTTCCTCGCCGATTTCCAGCACTGCGCAATCGTCGGCGAGGCCTCGCGCGGCTGGGTGCGTGGCCAGGGTGCGCAGGGAAGCGATGAAGTCGGATTCGGTGGTCACGAGGTATGCTGTAAACGAGAGATCACCCCCATCCAACCTGCGCTAGCTCCTTGCAGGAGCAAGCTACGGTATCCTTCCCCCATCAAGGGGGAAGAAGGGCGTTCTCTTCCCCCTTGATGGGGGAAGGATACGGAGCTTGGCGCCGAAGGCGCCTAGTCGCAGTTGGATGGGGGTGAGCTCTCGTTACCGCACAACCTTGGCCACCGCATCCAGCACGCCGTTGACGAATTTGGCCTCGCGCGCTTCGAAGAAAGCGTGGGCGACATCGACGTATTCGCTGATGGTGCTGCCCGTCGGAACATCGGCGCGGGCCAGCAGTTCCCAGGCGCCTGCCCGCAGCACTTGCAGCATGGTCTTGTCGAGCCGTTCGAGCCGCCAGCCTTCGGCCAGCTTGCCTTCGAGCAGCGCGTCGATCTCTTCGCGGCGGGCAGCGACGCCGCGGACGGTATCGTCGAAGAATGCAACCTCGGCCTGGACGTACTGGTCGCCCTCGATCTCCGCGCCCAGCCGGTGGCGGTGGAACTCGTCGAGCAGGCGGGCAAGCTCGGTGCCTTCCATCTCGAGCTGGTAGAGCGCCTGGACGGCGGCGAGCCGCGCGGCGGCGCGGGCCTGGCTTTTGGCCTTCATATTCCAAGTCTCACTTCGATCGAGCGGGCATGAGCCGGGAGCCCTTCGGCTTCGGCCAATTCAATCGCAGCCGGGCCGATCGCCTTCAGCGCCGCCTCGTCGAGTTGAATGAAGCTGGTGCGCTTCATGAAATCGAGCACCGACAGCCCCGAGGAGAACCGCGCGCGCCGCCCGGTGGGCAGCACGTGGTTGGGTCCGGCGACGTAATCGCCGACAGCCTCAGGGGTCATCCGGCCGAGGAACACCGAGCCGGCGTGACGGATCTGTTTGAACAGCGCCTCGGGCTTGCCGGTGGCGATCTGGACGTGTTCGGCGGCGAGCGCATTGGCCAGGGCCGGGGCCTCGTCCAGGCTGGCGACTTCGATGATCGTGCCGTGGGTGTTCCAGCTTTCCGCCGCGACCCGGGCAGTGGGCAGCATGGCCAGCTCCACCCCGATCCGGTCGGCGACAGTGTCCGCAAACAGCGGATCGTCGGTGATCAGGATCGATTGCGCGGCGGGATCGTGCTCGGCCTGGCTGAGCAGATCGGCCGCGGTCCAGTCGGGATCGTTCTGGCCATCGGCGATCACCAGGATTTCACTCGGGCCAGCAACCATGTCGATGCCAACCACGCCGAACAGCTGGCGCTTGGCTTCGGCCACCCAGGCATTGCCGGGGCCGGTGATCACGTCGACCGGCTTGATCCGCTGTGTACCATAGGCCAGCGCGGCCACGGCCTGCGCTCCGCCGATTCGCCACATTTCGTCCACGCCCGCCAGATGCGCTGCGGCCATGACCAGCGGGTTGATGACGCCTTTGGGAGTAGGAGTTACCACCACCAGCCGCTCGACCCCGGCGACCTTGGCCGGGATCGCATTCATCAGCAGCGAGGAGGGATAGGCCGCGCGGCCCCCCGGAACATAGAGCCCGGCGGCATCGACCGCGCGCCATTTGGAGCCCATCCGCACGCCCAGTTCGTCGGTCTCGTCGCGGTTCTTGGGGAGCTGCTTTTCGTGGAAGGCGCGGATCCGCTGCGCGGCCAGTTCCAGCGCGGCGCGCAAGTCCGGCTTGAGCGCTTCGAAGGCTTCGTGGCAATCTTCCCTGGAGACCTGCCAGTCGCTGTCCTGCGCCAGGGCATACTGGTCCCAGCGCGAGGTCATTTCGGTCAGGGCCGTATCGCCGCGATTTTTAACGTCGCTCAGGATCACCTGGACGTCGCGCGCAACATTCTCGCCGCTCTCACGCCGGTCAGCAACGAGCCGCTCAAAGGCCTGGGCGAACTTGGGATCACGGGTGTTGAGGCGCAGCATCAGGCCGCTTTCGCTTGGGCAACCAGCGCGCGGAACCGCTCGACCAGGGCGGCGACCCGTTCGTCGGTCTTGAGCGCGGCGCGGTTGACGATCAGGCGCGCGGAGATCTGGAGGATCGTCGCGGTTTCTGCCAGGCCGTTGTCCTTCAGCGTTTGGCCGGACGAAACGAGATCGACGATCCGGCTGGCGAGGCCCAGCCCAGGGGCCAGTTCCATCGCGCCGTTGAGTTTGACCACTTCGGCCTGCACGCCTTGCGCCTCGAAGTGCTTGCGGGTCAGGTTGGGGTACTTGCTGGCCACCCGCAAGTGACTGCTGTGTGCTGCTGGTGTGCCATTGCTGTGCGGTTCGGCTACCGACAGGCGGCAGTGGCCGATGTCGAGATCGACCGGCGCGTAGAGGTCGGGATAGGCGAACTCTTCGACTACGTCGGAACCGACGATCCCGGCCTGGGCCGCGCCGTGGGCGACGAAGGTTGCGACATCGAAGGCCCGGACGCGGATAATCCGCATCGCGCTGTCTTCGCAAGCAAATGAAAGCGAACGGTTTTTTGTGTCGTGAAAGGCCGCTTCGGGCACCACGCCGGCGCGTGCCATCAAGGGCAGCGCCTCGTCGAGGATCCGGCCCTTGGGCACGGCAAAGGTCAGCGGCTTGGCCATAGGACGCGGCCCTTACGGTGTGGGGGCAAAAAGGGCAAGGATCGGCGCGGTTTTTCCTTGTGCGATGCAACAAAAGAGCGCAGCCTGTTCGCAACTGCAACAAATAGCAGGAGCGCGTTTATGGCGGAGAAATACCAGTTCATCGATATCACGGCCAGCGGGCCGGGGATTGTCGCGGCGGCCTTTGACAATCAGGTGGCCTATTGCACGGCCTCAGGCGCGCAGATCACCGCGCGAATCTGTGCTGCATTGCGGGATTTGATCGAGAGCGGTGAGGGCGGGGCGGTGCTTGAACGGGTCCGTAACTGGCCGGGAGCGCCATTGGCCGATGCCTTGCCGCTGCGGCTGGCGGGCGGGCTGCATGCGCTGCACCTCGCGGGCACTGAACCGGCACTCAAAGCGATCTACGATGGCACTCAAGGGGTGGATGACGCGCGGATTGTCGCGGCGGCACTGCACCAGCACGAGACCGCGCTGCTCCCTTGGCTCGACGGCCCGCCGCAGACCAACGAAGCCGGCCGCTCGGCCAACTTCATCGCCGCGATGCTGTGGCTGGCCGACATGGGCTTGCCCGCCCGGTTCGAATGCCTTGAGATCGGATCGAGCGCCGGGATCAACCTGATGCTCGATCGCTATCACTACGATCTGGGCGGTGTGCAGGTCGGGCCTGAACCGGGGGCAATCCGCTTTCAGCCCGAATGGCAAGGCGATGCACCGCCCAGCCACCCGATCGAAGTGGCCTCCACCAAGGGCTGCGATGTCGCGCCGGTCGACCTGACCGATCCCGAGCAGGCGCTGCGGCTGAAGGCCTATATCTGGCCCGAACACACCGTTCGGTTCGAGCGGCTGGAAGCAGCGATAGCCGAAGCGACTAAGCGGGCCCCCGACTTGGTGCATATGAACGCCGCCGACTTCGTTGAGGCGGAACTGGCGAAACCGCAAGTGGCCGGGACCACCCGGATGCTGATGCATTCGATCGTCTGGCAATATGTCCCTGAGGATCAGCAGGCGCGGGTAACGGCGGCGATGGAAGCGGCTGGTGCGTGTGCGACACCCGACAGGCCGCTCGCCTGGGTCGCGCTTGAGGCCAACCGGGTGCTGCACATCCACGAGATGGTGGTGCGCTTCTGGCCGGGCGGCGAAGAGCCGGTGGTGGTCACCCGCGCGCATCCGCATGGTGCCTGGATCGGCTGGGGCGGCAGCGAGCGGACGATTTAAATAGGGACTGTCCCTAATTAACCGCGTTCGGCCTCAACCTGTGCCCGGCGGCGCTCGGCGCGCTCGACGATCGCGCGCGGCACCGGCAGGCCCAGTGCCTCGGCACGCTCAACCCAGCCGCCGTGATAGGACACCCATTCCCACACTGCGGTCAGCAGCAGGATTGCAGCGCCCAGTGCGGCAAAGCGCAGGGCCGGTATTGCGCCGGACATCGCCGCCGCCCCAAGCCCGGCGCAAAGCACGATCGCCACCAGGTGTGACATCGGAAAGTTGCCCATCGGGTTGGAGAACCGCTTGAACAGCCCGAGTCCGGTCAGGAATAGCATCGCGCCACCGGTCTGAACGGCGACCAGCGAAGGGCTGGCCGGGCCAGTGGGGGCCTTCAGCAACAGCGCATCGCCCACCGCGGCAATCACGATCCCCAGCACGATCGGCATGTGCAGATAGGTATAGGCATTGCGTGCGATCCGGCCCACTTGCGCGTGCCCGGCGATCAGCCGCGAACCGCGCTCTGCCCCCATATCGAAATAGAGCCACCACATCAGCGCCGAGGTGAGGAAGGCAGTCACCAGCGCGCGGACATGGGCCAGATCGCCTGGTCCACCCGCAAAACTGGCCCCCATCACGACAATCCCTTCACCCAGTGCGATGATGATGAACAGGCTGCAGCGCTCGGCCATGTGGCTGCCCGAAATGTCCCAGTCGCTGATCCGCGCGTGGCCCAGGCCGGGGACGCGGTAAAGCGCGAAGGGGCCAGTATATTCGATCGCCAGCGCGGCAGTCCACAGCGCCAGTTGCATTGCCCCTCCGGCCAGCGCCCCGCCAATCCAGAACGGAGCCGAGAGGCAGAACCACAGCGTGATCCGCAGCATGTTGAGCGCGTTGCTGGCGCCTTCCTGCCTGAAGGCAAAGGCCACCCAGGCACTGCGGCCCAATTGCATCGCGACATAGCATCCGGCGAAGACCAGCGCCTTGTCGGCAAAGGCTCCGGGCAGTGCCACCGCCATGCCCAGGCTCAGCAGCATCAGCGCCAGCAGCATCAGCCGCACCGGCAATCGGTCGGGATTGAGCCAGTTGGTGACCCAGGTGGTGTACATCCACCCCCACCACAGCGCGAGGAACAGGATCAGGCTCTCGGCAAAGCCCAGCCAGCCGATGTGGTGGCCGAAAAAGTGCGACAGCTGGGTAATCGCGAAAACGAAGACCAGGTCGAAGAACAGCTCGAGAAAGCTGACCGGCGCATGGCCACCGCCATGATTGCGCAAGAGCGAGCGCCGCGCCTTGCGCTCGGCCGCAGCGACCGCCGCGCCGATCCCGGGGTGGGGTGGTGGAGTATTGGCCATCTTGTTCCCCCTAACCGTTCGTCCCGAGCGAAGTCGAGGGACTGCCCAGCCGCGGTCCCTCGACTTCGCTCGGGACGAACGGGTTAAGTCATCCTTTGCTCGCCAGAAAGGCTTCCATCGCTGCGTTCACCTGATCCGGCGCTTCCCACTGCACGAAGTGGCCGCTGCCGGGGACTTTGACCACGGTCAGATCTTCGATCAGCTCGTCCATCCCGTCCAGGTTGGCGGGGGGCAGGGCGATGTCGTCCATGGCCCAGACCACCAGCGTCGGGATGGTCAGCTTGGGGATCGAAACTGGCTGGTACCCGGCTGGCAGCTCGTAAGGCGCGTCCATGTCGAGCACTTCCATCGGGCTGGCGCGGTACCAGTTGAGCATTGCAATCGCGGCCTCGCGGTTTTCCCAGTCGGCCATCAGTGCGGCGCGTTCTTCGGGTTCCATCTTGGGGTTCTCAGGCGTCTCGCCAAAGGCCTTGAGCAGGACCCCGCCAAGCCCGAACTGTTCGACAATCGCATCGCTGGCGGGATCGCGGAACAGCCGAAAGTACTGGCTGGCCTGCCGCTGCTGGCGGTTGGTGTAGAGCAGTTTGGGGAAGATCGTGGGGTGCGGGGCATTGAGGATTACCGCGCGCTCGACCCGGCCCATGCCTTGCCCGATCGAGGCCACGCCCCAGGCAATCGCGCCGCCCCAGTCGTGCCCGACGATGGTGAATTTGCCCACATCAAGCGCGGCGGCCAGCAGGAAAATGTCGCCGATCAGCTTGTCGGGCGTGTAGTTCTCCACCCCCTCGGGCTTGGACGATCCGCGATAGCCGCGCTGATCAGGCACGATGCAGCGATAACGGTCGGAAAAACGCGCGACCTGATGCCGCCAGGTGCGGTGGCTGTCGGGAAAGCCGTGGAGGAAAATCAGCACCGGTCCATCGCGCGGCCCCTCGTCAAGGACGTCGAGTTCGATCCCGTTGCCGAGCGTTACGCGCCGCATCATTCCGCTCCGTCATTCATCCGCTGGACGTAACCGGCGGCCATGAAGCCACCAATCTGGTCAAGCAGCGCATCGGGCGTGCGGCGGGCTTCGCCCATGGCTTTCTCGGCGCCTTCGGCAACGATGATTTCGCGGGTTCCGGCCAGCATCTCGTCGATCATCTGGGCCACCGCCACGTCGGGCGGAATGCCGTTGTCGATCACCTTGTCCGAAACCCCGCGCTTCGATCCATCGGCAGTCAGCGCATTGCGCGAAACGTCGGTGGCAACCGATCCGGGGTAGATGTTGTGAACCTGCAGGCCCAGGTGCGCCACTTCGGCGCGCAAGGCGTCGCCGTAGCCCGCGATCCCGAACTTGGCGGCGCAATAGGCGGTGCGCATCGGCACGCCCACTTTGCCCGCGATCGAGCTGATCATCGCGATCCGCCCGCTGCCGCGTTCGATCATCCGCGGCAGCAATGCCTGGGTCAGCGCTATCGGCGCAAGCAGATCGACCGCGACAATCTGCTGGTAAACCGCAAAGCTGGTGTCCTGCGCCAGGCTGCGCTGCGAGATTCCAGCGTTGTTGACCAGCAAGTCGATGCCGCCAGAGTCTTTGGCCGACCACTCCCAGGCTTTCGCCACCGCGCCGGGCAGCGCGGCATAGTCGGTCGTCTCGAACGGCAACAGCAAAGTCTCACCGCAGTGGTCGGCCACTTCCTGCAGGGCTTCAACGTTGCGGCCCGACAGCACCAGCCGCGCACCTTGCGCTGCCAAAGCCCGCGCCAAGGCGGCGCCGATGCCCGATGAAGCGCCGGTAATCCAGACGGTCTGTCCTGCGAATGTCATTGGCTGGTTCCTCCCCTTACTCGCCCGGCGCGCTGGCCTTGATCGCCAGGGCATGGACTCTCTGCCCCGGAATGTCACCCAGCGCGGCATTGATCAGGCGCTGGCGCTGAAGCCGCGAGACGCCTGCAAAGGCGGCGCTTTCGATCTCTATCGTGAAGTGGCTTTCGCCCGATCCGTCGTCGCCCGTATGGCCGTGATGTTTTGCGCTGTCGTTGATCACCGCCAGGCGGGTGGGGGCGAAGGCGGCGGTCAGCAGCGTTTCGATTTCGGTTGCGAGGGTTCCGGTCATGGCTTCCCTTCTAACCGATCCCGCGTCATGGGGAAGCCCGTGATGCGGAATCGATTCCATGGACGGGTTGAGGCACCCGGCCGAGCCTGCGAACGTCCTGGCTGTCCAGAGCCGGGCGAGTTCCGCGCGCCGGGCCCGCGCGGTTCCAGCTTTGACGGGCCGGGCGACTATCGCTGGTTCTGCCTGGAACACGTCCGCGAATTCAACGCCGGGTATGACTGGTTCATGGGGATGAGCCCCGAAGAGATCATGGCCGCGCAAAACCCGATTCACGGCTGGGACCGCCAGACCCGCGCTTTCTCGCCCACCGCCGGGATCGACGCCGCGCCGCGCTGGGCGGACTACTCCGACCCACTCGAAGCGATCAGCCAGCGCGCGCGGGCCAGGCGGCCGGCGCAGCGGGCCGACGGCAAGGTCTTCACTCCCGACGAACGCAAGGCGCTGGAGGTGATCGGGCTGGAGCTGGAGGCTGATCGCCGGGCCTTGCGCAAACGCTACACCGAACTGGTCCACGCGCTGCATCCGGACCGCAACGGCGGCGACCGGTCGAGCGAGAAGCGCTTGCAAGCGGTGGTCGAGGCCTATCAGCTGCTCAGGAAGGCTGCGGCGTTTGTTTAGAGTGTGATGGCATTGGCCGGTGTCGCAAAGCCCCTCCCCGATGGGGAGGGGTTGGGGTGGGGGTTCCACGCCAATGTCGAACCCCCACCCCCGACCCCTCCCCACAGGGGAGGGGAGATGCTCCTAGGCAACCAAATGTGATCTCGCTCTCGCGAAGTGGAAAATCGGCAGGCCGACCAGGAAAATGTGCGGGAACAGCGCCAGCAGCAGTTTGATCTTGTCGGGATCGGGGAAGGGCACTCCGAACCGCATTGGCAGCACCACACCGTACATCACGCAATAGGCCATCAGGCCGAAGAAGGTCCCGCCTTTCCAGACCGCGACTTCGCCCAGCGGGCTTTTGCGGGCAGCCCAGATCCCCGCCGCGACGATCACTGCCATGATCGCGAAGTGGACCGCCAAGCCTGCCAGCGCCCCAGCAACGCCCCAGCCGTTCGCCGCGTCGCCAAACGGCCCGGAAGCAACGAAGCGCCACAATGCCCCGGCATCGGCCCTACCGCGCAGCTGATCCAGCGCGGTCGCGTAAACCGCGTCCAAAGTGCCGCACAGCAGCCACAGCTTCACGAACAGCTCGCGCATCAACTCAGCCCGCTTCGCACAGCGCCTTGAGCTGGTCGGCCATGATCCCCCAGCCTTCGTCAAAGCCCATTTCGCGGTGGTGGGCCTTGCTTTCCGGAGTCCAGTGGCGCGCCCGCCCGGTATAGCGGGTGCCGCTGCCTTCGGCCTCGATTTCCCAGATCCCCAGCATGAACGGCCCGGCGGGTTGCAGATCACCCTCGATCGCATCGGTCACCGCGATCCGGCGGCCTTCGTCCCAGGCCAGGATAAATCCGGGATGCTGGTTCTTCTCGCCTTTGGGGCCATACATCACGGTATGGGTCTTGCCGCCCGGCTTGCGCGATCCCCAATCGACCTCGGCCCGCCACGGCTTGGGGCACCACCACTCGTTGGTGCGCTGGGTCATCACCTGCCAGACCGTGTCGGGCGCGGCATTGATCAGGCGGGTGACGTTGAGTTCGTGCATTCAAAGCTCCTTGCGGAAAAAGACCACGCGCATTGTTTCGGCGAATCCGATTGCGGCATGAAAGGCATGACTGGCACTGTTGTCGATCAAGGCGTTCGATGCAAATTCACTGCACCCGCGTGCCCGGCCCCAATCGGCGACTGCGTCAGCCAGAGCCCGGGCCACGCCCGAGCAGCGCTGATCCGGTTCGACATAGATGCCTTCAAGGAACGCCACCGGCGAGGTCTCGCACCCTTCGACATAGTCACGCCGCAAGGTTGCCTCGGCGAAACCGATCACGGTGCCTGCATCGCATGTGGCAATAAAGGCGGCGCGATCAGAATTGCCGGATAGATAGGCACCCTTAACCTGCTCGGCATGATCGGGGATGCTTTCAAAGTCCCACAAAGCATGGCGCATTTCGCTCCAGCGGGTGAGGTGCTGCTTGCTGGCTGCAACGATCCGCATGGCCAGACTATTACCCTTTCTGCGCTGGTTTGATCGCGGCGATATCGATCTTCTTCATCGTCGCCATCGCTGCAAGCACCTGCTTGCGCGCAGCATCGGCATCGGGAACCATCAATTCGCACCAGACGAAATCACCATGTTGGTTGGTCATGTCACTTCTCCAGAGTTACGACAGGAACGAAGCCGCCATAGATCATCCGCTTGCCGTCGAAGGGCATCGGGTTGTTGATCGGGTCCATTCTTGGGTCTTTGAAGTCGGGCGACATCATCAGCGCATAGCACTTGTCGCGGGTTGCCTTGTCGGGCCATTCGATCCAGCTGAACAGCACCACTTCGCCATCTTCGGCCTTTACCGCCGTGCGGAAATCGGTGGTTGTGCCATCGGGCACATCGTCGCCCCAGCACTCCACCACACGGGTCGCACCCATTTCGATGAACATCGCGTCTGCCGTGCGGGCATGATCGATGAACTTCTGCTTGTTCGCTTCGGAACATGCGATCACGAAACCGTCGATGTAGGACATGGTCATTCTCCCAATTATCGTTTCTTATCAATTTTTTCTACGGCTAGCCGAATTGGGCAGCGTGCCAAGGGTGGAACTATCACGCCCTCTAGTTGTGCCTTGCGTCGGGCCAGGGCCAGAGCATTCTGGAATAGGGCCTTCTCCTTGACAATCCCGACTGTGCGTTAACCCGAAATTCGCCTTGTTCGCATAGGGTTCCCGCGATGAAGCAGCTCTGGGGGGCCATATTCCGGCTGGTGGCCGCATTGACGCTTGCCGTACTGGCAAGCGCGCCGGCGCTCGCCAAAACCCCGGTACAGACTTGCATTGCGCCGCTACGGGGCAGCGCGGCCGCGCCCTTGCAGTTCGATTGCAGCAGCGATCAATTGCGCCATGGATCGGGCGATTTTGGGGTCCAGCTGCGCTTCGATCCGGTCGTGTCCACGGCCGATGACCCGTTGGTCCTACGCACCACAAGTGTCTGGCAAGGCAGCGAACGGGTGGTTTTTCGCTATGCCGACGGAACCACAGCGGCGCTGAGTTTCACCCAGCAGACTGCCCGGCGCTACATGACGATCGGGGCAATCTTCGAGTTTCCGGTTCCGGCCCGCACCTCGCCACTGGTCGGGGCCTATATCGAGATCGAGGACTCAGCTAACTGGCGCGGCGTGATGCTGGGCGCGGAGCTGATGAAACGCAGCGAGAGCGAGGAAATCCAGCGCTGGCTGATTGCGCTCTATGCCGGGTTCGGCGGGCTGTGCCTGGCACTGCTGGCCTACAATCTGGCGCTGTGGACGGTGCTGCGCCACCGTTTCCAGCTGACCTATTCGCTGATGGTCGCGGCGCTGATGAGTTACACTTTCACCTCGTCCAGCCTGGCGATGAAATTCTTGCCCTGGCTGGAAAACAACGACCGGATGCGGCTTAACTACATTTTCCTGACCTTGGCTGCGATTGCCGGGCTGCGGTTCATCCACGAGTTCTTCGGCCCGCGCGTGATTGGTCCTGCGCTGGGCAAGGCGATCCGCATTGCCTGCTGGACCGGACTGCTCTCAGCCTTGGCATTTGCCAGCCTTGCGCCGCAAATGGGCTGGCTGCTCGACCGGTTCAGTTTCTTCTCATGCACAGCCATGCTGGCACTTGTTGGGCCGATTGTATGGGCGGCTTGGCGGGCCAAAGTGCACTATTTTTGGCTGTTTTTGCTGGCCTGGTCACCGCCGCTCGTGGCTTCGACGCTGCTTGTCGTCCACGGTCTTGGCTGGATCGGCTACAGCTTCTGGCTCGACAACAGCAACCTGATCGCGGTGTCGATCGAATCGCTGCTTTCGACCATGCTGATCGTGGCCCGTCTGCGCGAGCTCTCGGCCGAGCGTGACCGTGCCCGGGCCAGCGAGCAGAGCGCGATGCGGCTGGCCAATTCCGATCCCCTGACCGGCCTGCTCAACCGCCGGGCCTTTATCCACATGGCGGTGGGGCGATCCGCCACGCACCGCCTGCTGCTGGTCGATATCGACCGCTTCAAGGCGATCAACGACCGCCTGGGTCATGATGCCGGTGACGATGTGCTGCGCGCGGTGGCCGATGTCCTGCAAAGCTGCCGCCCGCCCGAAAGCCTTGCAGTGCGGCTCGGCGGCGAAGAGTTCGCGCTGCTGGTGCCCCTGCAGCACCAGCGCGAATGCCCGCCTGACCGGATCCTCGAGGCGGTCCGTGCCAAGGCCATGCCGCTTGACTGGAAAGTCACCGTCAGCCTGGGCTATGTCGATGGCAAGGTCACCACCGAGGAAGACTGGAAACGGCTCTACCGCCTGGCCGATGCCGCGCTCTACCGCGCCAAGGCCGATGGCCGCGACCGCGCCTGCCGGGCGACCGACTTCGCCGCGGTGGGAGTGGCCTGGAGAGCGTCCAACCCAAGGTGAATCTCCCCTCCCCGGCGGGGAGGGGTTGGGGGTGGGGGTTCCACGCCAGCGTCGTACCCCCATCCCAACCCTTCCCCATCGGGGAAGGGCTTTGGAGTTGCCGCAGTTACGGTGGCTTAACCGCTAACCCGGCATGACCCGGCTCATCACCGCTGCCTCGCGCTCAGCCACCAGCCGCCAGCTGGGACGGGCCTTGACCCGGTCGTACCAGGCCGCTGCACGCGGGTGTTTGGCCGGATCGGGCTCCATCCCGATATAGCCCATCGAACGCAGCACGCAGGCGACAGCAATATCGCCGATCGAGAACTCATCCCCGGCCAGCCAGCCGCTGTCGGGGGAATGGGCTTCCAGATAGTCCATGATCGGGCCCAGTTCCTGGCGGCCCTGTTCGGCCACGGCCTCGTCACCCGGAATGCCCATCAGCTTGGGGCCGACGAAAGTATTGAACAGGACCTTGCCGCCCGAAGCGACCAGGATCGTATCGGCAAACTCCTCAAACCAGATCGCCCGCGCCTTGGCCCTGGCATCGCCGGGGCACATTGGCGGTTCAGGGTGCTTGGCATCGATGTAAGTGCAGATCGCGGTCGAATCGCTCAGGTGGAAATCGCCGTCCACCAGGGCCGGAATCTTGCGAAACGGGCTGGCAGCCAGGAATTCGGGCGAAGGCTCACCCGGGCGGCCCAGCACCATTTCGATAGCCACGTCCTTTTCGGCGGCCAGCACGTGGACCTTGCGCACGAACGGCGAGAGCGGAAATCCGTGGACCTTCATTGAGTGCCTCCATTGAGTCGTCATTTGCAACGCAAACCGTATTGCACCGCCGCGACGCCACGTATAGGCGGTTCACCGTCATGACCGATATTCCGAACATCCAGCTCGACACCAGCGGCAACACCGTGCTTCCTGCGCCCGATACCGAAGTGGACGTGCGCGAGATGTTCGGGATCGATATCGATATGAAGGTTCCAGCCTTCAGCCAGCCCGATGAACGCACCCCCGATGTCGATGACGCCTATGTCTTCGATGCGGACACTACGCTGGCGATCCTGGCCGGCTTTGCCTTCAACCGCCGGGTGATCGTGCAGGGCTATCACGGCACCGGCAAGAGCACGCACATCGAGCAGGTCGCCGCCCGGCTCAACTGGCCGACCGTGCGGATCAACCTTGACGCGCATATCAGCCGGATCGACCTGATCGGGCGCGATGCGATCGTGCTGCGCGATGGCTTGCAGGTCACCGAATTCCGCGAAGGGCTGCTGCCCTGGGCGCTGCAGCATCCGGTCGCCTTGGTGTTCGACGAATACGATGCCGGCCGCCCCGACGTGATGTTCGTGATCCAGCGCGTGCTGGAAACCGAAGGCAAGCTGACCCTGCTCGATCAGAACCGCGTGATTCGCCCCAGCAAGTGGTTCCGCCTGTTCGCCACCGCCAACACTGTCGGTCTTGGCGATACATCGGGTCTCTATCATGGTACCCAGGCGATCAACCAGGCGCAGATGGACCGCTGGAACATCGTCGTAGCGCTCAACTATCTGCCCGCGCAGGTGGAGAGCGAGATCGTGCTCAAGAAAGTCACCGACACCGCGCCCGAACTGGTGACGCAGATGGTCAAAGTCGCCGATCTGACCCGCCACGGCTTCATCAACGGTGACATCTCCACCGTGATGAGCCCGCGCACCGTGATCACCTGGGCGCAGAACACCGCGATCTTCAAGGACCCCGGCTTCGCCTTCCGCCTCAGCTTCCTCAACAAGTGCGATGAGACCGAGCGGATGCTGGTGGCCGAATACTACCAGCGGGTGTTCGGAACCGACCTGCCCGAAAGCGTGGTCGGCAAGGGGTGAAGCGCACGCTGCGCATTGCTGCCCCGGCGCTGCTGCTCCTGCTGGCGGGTGCAGTAGAACCGGTCGAGCAGGCCAAGGCTCCCGTTGCTGCCAAGGCGCAGGCGGCCAACTTCTATCCCCAGGACGCCAACGGCCCCGCAGTGCTTGACGCCGCGCTGGCCGATGCCAAAGCGCAGGGCAAGCTGGCAGTGATCGTTTTCGGGGCCGACTGGTGCCACGACAGCCGCGGCTTGGCGCGGGTGCTGTTGTCCGATCAGTTCAAGGCCCGGTTCGGCGCGCGCTTTACTGTGACTTTCATCGATGTTGGCGTGCCGCAGACCGGCAATGGCCGCAATCTGGATCTGGTCAAGCGACAGGGGGTCAAGAACCTCAAAGGCACGCCCGCGATGTTCGTGATTTCACTGGGGGGCAAGCGGATCAATTCCAAGAAGGATGCGGTCAGCTGGCGCAATGCCGACAGCCGCGGGGATGCGGCGATCCTTGGCTGGTTTGACAAGCTGCTGGCCGATCAGGCTGGGTAGCAATTTTGAGCGCAGCTATAAAAGCCCCTCCCCTGCGGGGAGGGGTTGGGGTGGGGGCTCCACGCCAGCGTCGAACCCCCATCCCAACCCTTCCCCACCGGGGAAGGGCTAAAGGCCTAACTCCCCCCAGTATCCTCATGCGCGGTTCCGCCGCCGCTCGGGCCTGACCAGCCGCTGTCGCCGTCCTTGCCTTCCCACCAATAGGCCGGGCGCTTGGCGCTGCCGGTCAGCTCTTCGTTGAGCGTTGCGGCGTCATAGAGTCGTCCGCCGATCATCACTTTGGCCACCTTGTCCGAATTGCGGATGTCCTGCGTCGGGTCCGCATCGAGCACCACCAGATCGGCCAGCTTGCCCGGCTCAAGGCTGCCGACGTCCTTGTCATAGCCCAGCGAGCGCGCAGACTCGATCGTGCCTGCGCGCAAGGCCTCGACCGGGGTCATGCCCCCGCGCACGAACGACCACAGTTCCCAGTGCGCGGCGATGCCTGGTTCCTGCCCGTGTGCGCCGATCGCCACCGGCACCCCGCGCCGGGCGAGCTTGGCGGCCTCGCGCGCGCTGTCATCGTCGCGGTAGTCAACTTCGGGCGCGATCACCCGCCGGGCGTTGCCTGCGACCAGCGCCGAGGCCGGGGCGTGCTTCTTGAGGAGGGGATGGGTCCAAACCTCGGTACGGGCACGCCAATAGGGATCGCCGGCCGGGCCGCCATAGGTCACCACCAGGGTCGGAGTGTAGCCGACTTTCGACTGGCTGAAGAACTGCAGCACGTCTTCATAGAACACGCCCAGCGGCAGGTTGTGCTCCACCGTGGTGTTACCGTCCGCGATCAAGGTCATGTCCATGCCGAACAGCGAGCCGCCCTCGGCCACCGAGCGCATGCCCTCTTTCAGCGCCGCCGCCGTCACTTGCTGGCGCTGCTCGCGGCGCGGCTGGTTGTAGTTCTTGATCGAATGCGCGCCTTGCGCCTTGAGGCGGCGCACGTGGTTGAGTGCGTCTTCCGGCCCGTCGATCTGGGCATAGACCCCGGCCGAGCGCGCGCCATAGACGATCTCTGCGGTCGAAAAACTGCGCGGCCCCAGCAGCTTGCCCGCACGGTTCATCTCCAGCGCGGGGAACACGGTGGCCGCGCTGCTGGAGGGATCGTGGCGGGTGGTTACCCCCAGGGCCAGCTCGGTCATTTCGACCCAGTTGACCTCGGGCGTCATCTCATCGACGCCGTAGGGGCCGTGGGCGTGGGCATCGATCAGCCCGGGGATCACGGTCTTGCCACTCGCATCGAGCGTCGGCGTACCCGCCGGGATCGCCACTTCGCCGCGGCGGCCAACCGCCTTGATCCGGTTGCCTTGAACCAGCACCACGCCGTCATCGATGATCCCGCCATCCTTGCCAGCCATGGTCACCACCCGCGCGCCGGTGATCGCGACGGTGCCGCTTGGTTTGGCGCTGGTCACGGTCATCGACAGCGAAACGCCGCTTTTGGGCGGTTCGAACTTGGCGGGCTTGGCATCCTTGGCCAGCGGACCATCGGCAAACATCGCGGCGCGGTTGGCGCTGAACAGCGTGGGCCCCAGCGACCAGTGCAGCTGCTTGCCGTCCTGGCTCCAGTGGATCCAGTCGGCCCCGTCGCCGCTGGCGCGGGTGACCGGCAAGGCACCGCTCTTGGTGGAAAGCGAGACGGCCTGGGTGCCCGGCAGCAGCGGGGTGACGAAGGCCTGGTAGTTTTCACGGAAGGCGACGAATTTGCCGTCGGGCGAGACCGCGAATTCGCTGGTCATTTCACCCTCGGCATGGGTGCGGCGGGCCTCGCCACCCAGGTCCATCGAGACCAGGCGGGCCTTGCCATCGCCAAAGGTCACCGCAAAGACCCGGTCCGACGCCGCGCCGAATTGCGGGCGCGCGCCGTCCTTGCTGATCCGCACTGCGGTGCCGCCAGTGGCGGCCACCTTGTAGATCCCCGGCTCGGCCGAACCGCGCGGGCTGACGAGGCCGCCGCCACTCCGCTTTTCGAACACCACCAGCTTGCCATCGGGCGAGAATTGCGGTCGCGCATAGTGGCCGGGTGCCTGGGTGAGCACCGCAGCCTTGCCCCCGCCGGGCGCAATCGTGCGCACTTCGCCAAGCCCGGCATCGGTCCAGCGCACATAGGCGATCCGTTTGCCGTCAGCCGACCACGCAGGATAGCCCTCCATGCCCGCCGCATCGCTGGTCAGCCGCCGTGCGGTGCCGCCGGCCATCGGCTTGACCCACAGCTTGCCCAGCGTTTCGAACACCACCGCGGTGCCATCGGGTGATACGGTCGCACCGCGCGGCATCCTGGTTTCGAACGTATCGGGGGCAACTTCGACCGGCGGGCGCGGCGGATCAATCACGCCGCGGCTGTCGGAAATCCTGAACGGGATCACGCTGGCCTTGCCGCTGGCCAGTTCGACCCGCATGATCTTGCCGCCAGCCCAGAACACTACGCTGCCTGAATCCGGGGTCCAGGCCATGTTCGGGTAAACCCCGGTGACCGCCCAGGTCTCCTGCACGTCCTGATCGAGCGCGTCGTAGAGCTTGCGGTCGGTACCCGTCGCGAGATCGCGGACATAGAGCTTGGACTGGGTCTGCTCGCGCCGGACGTAGGCCAGCTTCTTGCCATCGGGCGAGGGGGTGGGACGCACCGCGCCGCCTTCGCCGCCGGCGACCTGCTCGCTTTCGCCGGTTCCCAGATCATGGCGTTCGATCGCGAAGATCTGCTGGTTCGAATCCTGCGCGTATTCGAAGGTTGGCCCGGGCGTGGTGTTGCGGGTGAAGTAGATGTGCTTGCCGTCGGCGGCGAACGTCGGCTCGCCCAGCTCCTTCTGGTGACGCTCGCTGGGCTTCTTGACCAGTGGTACCCCGCTGCCTCCGCCAACGTGGAACAGCCAGACCTCGCCAGTGCCGAGCGAGCGCTGGGTGGTGAAATGCTTCTTGGCGGCGATGTATTGCCCGTCCGGGCTCCAGGTAGCCTGGTTCATCAGCCGGAAGTTTTCGGTGGTCAGCTGGCGCTTGTCGCTGCCGTCGCGGTTCATGATCCAGATATTGTCCCCGCCGCCGCGATCCGATGTGAAAGCGATCCGCTTGCCATCGGGCGAAAAGCGCGGCTGGGTTTCATAGGCCAGCCCCTCGGCAATCCGCGTGGGGCTGCCGCCGGTGATCGGCATGGTGTAAATATCGCCAAGCAGGTCGAACGCGACCGTCTGCCCGTCGGGGCTGACATCGAGGTTCATCCAGGTGCCTTCCTCGACCGTGATCGGCACTTGGCGCACGGTCATACCAGGGGGGGCGGAAACGTCCCACTTGGGCGGATCCTTGGCTTCCTGGGCATGCGCCGCAACCGGCAAGGCAAGTGCAAGGCAAATGGCGAGGCGCGAGGCAGTCGCGAGGCGGTGGTGCATGTACGGAGTCTCCCTGTGGTCGGGACTATTCGGGCAGGCAGGGGCGGTGTCAATCTAGGGATCGACGAACGACCATTCCTCCCCGGCACGGGGAGGGGGACCGCCGCCGAAGGCGGGGGTGGAGGGGTACGCGCGAGTGATCCCGATCTGGCCGGCACGGTTGGGATCACCCGCGCGTACCCCTCCACCACCTTCGGTGGTCCCCCTCCCCCAAGGGGGAGGAATTACGGCGTAACCAGGTACTTCTCGCCGGTGCGCCGGGCGTTGTACATCGCGACCGCATCCTTGGTCAGCATGTCCTCAAGGTTGCCCCGCTGCGCATAGTGGCTGGCGAAAGTGGTGGTGAGGTCCTTCATCACCCGCGCGCGCATCCGGCCGACCACTTCCATCCCGGCCTTCATCATGAACGGCGTGAGCAGCCACCCGGCGAGATCCCAGGTCAGGCCGAAAGCGCGGTTGAGGATCGTCGGCCCGATATCGAGCGCGCCGTAGATATAGACCTTCTTGGGCTCGCTTGAGCCATAACGGCTGAAGGCCGCGCCGCGGCTGGCGGCGGCTTCCATCGCGGTCAGGATCTGCCCGGCCAGCGTGCCGCCGCCGATCGGATCGAAGCCCAGCATTGCCTTGGTTTCGGCGATCGCGTCGATCAGCTTGGGCATGAAATCGGCGTCGGTCATGTTGAGCACATGGGTGGCGCCCAGATCCTTGAGCAGTTTCACCTGCTCCTCGCTGCGGACGATGTTGACCAGCGGGATGTTGTCCTCAAGACAGATCTTGACCAGCATCTGCCCCAGGTTCGAAGCCGCCGCGGCGTGGACGATCCCGGTGAAATGTTCGAGCTTCATGGTTTCGGTAAAACCCAGCGCGGTCATCGGGTTGACGAACGAACTTGCGGCCTGTTCTGCACTCACGCTGTCATCCACCGCGAAACCCATTGTGGCATCGGCATAGGCATAGTTGGCATAGGCGCTGCCCGGCACGCAGGCATAGCGCTTGCCCAGCAGGTGCTCGGCGCCTTCGCCTGCAGCGACCACCGTGCCGGCGGCTTCGTTACCGGCCGGCATGGCCATGCCGTGACGGCTCTTCATGAAGCGGGTGGCGTTGTCGGGCATCCGGGCCACGACCTTGCCGGGCGAATAGACCGCGTTCTCGGTATCGGCGCTGGCGAACAGCAGGCCCAGGTCCGAAGGGTTGATCGGGGTTGCTTCGACCTTGATCAACACCTGTCCAGGTTTGGGCGCATCCCAGGTCTTGTCGTTGAGCTGGACGGTTAGCGTGCCGTCCGCGTCGAGCTGAGTGGTAAGCTGCTTGCCGGTGAAAGTCATTGTGATTCTCCCATTTCCACCCACCCTTACCCGTTCGCCCCGAGCGAAGTCGAGGGGTTGCGTTAGGCGGCTGCCCCTCGACTTCGCTCGGGGCGAACGGAGTTGGGGTTGGGATTAGGATTCGGGATAGATCGCCCGCACGAAATAAAGACCTTCGCTGGGGGCGTTGAGCCCCAGCGCAGAACGATCGCGCGCCTCCAGTGCTGCGTCCAGCTGCACTTCGCGCCAGCGGCCCATGCCGACCAGCGCGAGGCAGCCGACCATCGAGCGGACCTGGTGGTGGAGGAAGCTGCGCGCGGCGGCGCGGATCTGCACTTCCTCGTCCACCCGCTCGACGATGAGCAGATCAAGCGTCTTTTCGGCACTCTGCGCCTGGCAGTGGACCGAGCGGAAGGTCGTGAAATCGTGGTGCCCGACCAGCGCCTGCGCGGCGCGGTGCATGGCATCGGCGTCAAGCGGCTGGGCCACTTGCCAGGCGCGGTTCAGATCGAGGGTCAGCGGCGCGCGGCGATTGGCGATGCGGTAGAGGTATTCGCGGCCGATGCAGGAAAACCGGGCGTGCCAGTCATCCGCCATCACTTCGCAGTCCAGCACCGCGATCGGGTTCGGCCGCAAATGATGGTTGAGCGCCTCCATCAACCGGAAGGCGTCGATGTCCTTGGTGACATCCAGATGTACCCGCATCCCCAGCGCGTGCACACCCGCATCGGTCCGCCCGGCGGCGTGGAGCGTGACGGCCTCACCGGTGGTGGCATACACCGCCTCCTCGACCGCCTGCTGCACGCTGGGGCCGTGGGCCTGGCGCTGCAGACCGAAGAAGGGTGTGCCGTCGAATTCGAGGGTGAGGGCGAAGCGGGTCAAGCGAGCTTCGTCCCCGCTTCGATCGCCCAACCACGCAGCATGTCCGCTGTCGCCATTGCCGGCCGTCCCGCGCGCTGGACAAGGGTTAGGCGGATCGCGCCTGTTTCGCAGGCGATGGTCAACTGGTCATCAAGCACAAGGCCGGGTGCACCTGTCCCCTCATTGAGCTCTGCCGCAAGCACCTTGCAGCGTTCCCCTTCGAACTCAAACCATGCCCCCGGCGCTGGCGCAAAGGCGCGGATCTGGCGTTCGATCTCATCGGCGCTGTTTGCCCAATCGATCCGAGCCTCGGCCTTGTCGATCTTGTGGGCGTAGGTCACGCCCGCTTCGGGCTGAACCGCCGCCGCATGGCCAGGCAGGTCGGCCAGCACCTCGACCATCAGGTTCGCGCCCAGTTCAGCCAATTCAGCGGTGAGCTCGCCCGCAGTCTTGCCGTCCACCGGAGTTTTCACCACCGCCAGCATCGGCCCGGTATCAAGCCCGGCCTCCATCTGCATGATGGTGACGCCGGTCTCCTCGTCACCAGCCAAAATCGCCCGCTGGATCGGTGCCGCACCGCGCCAGCGCGGCAGCAGGCTGGCGTGGACGTTGAGGCAGCCAAGCCTCGGCGCATCGAGCACTGCCTGCGGCAAGATCAGGCCATAGGCCGCGACCACTGCTACATCGGCCTCCAGCGCCGCAAACGTCGCTTGCTCGTCTGCACCTTTCAGACTGACCGGATGCCGCACTGCGATCCCCAGCATGTCGGCCGCCTTATGCACCGGCGTCGGCGTCAGCTCCTTGCCGCGGCGGCCGCCGGGGCGGGGGGGCTGGGTATAGGCGGCCACCACCTCATGCCCCGCCGCGACCAGCGCTTGCAGCGCCGGGACAGCGAAATCCGGGGTTCCCATGAAGATCACACGCACTAATCGACCCCCTTATAACTCCCCTCCCCGTCGGGGAGGGGTGGGGGTGGGGGCTCTGCGCCAGAAGGCCAGCGCCGAACCCCCATCCCAACCCTTCCCCAACGGGGAAGGGCTTTTCGGTTCATTTCTATTGCAAAGGTCCCTATCTGTCCCCCCATGGCATCGCAAGAGATCGAAGCACTGACCACTGCGCTCAGCCGCCTGCCGGGCCTCGGCCCGCGTTCGGCCCGGCGCGCGGTGCTGTGGCTGATCAAGCGGCGCGAGACTTCGCTGCTGGCCTTGCTCGAAGCACTCGATGCGGTCCGCGAAGGGCTGGTGGAGTGCGCGGTCTGCGGCAATGTCGATACCAGCAACCCTTGCGGGATTTGTGCCGACCCGCGCCGCGATCCGCGTTCGCTGTGCGTGGTGGAGGATGTCGCGGACCTGTGGGCGCTCGACCGCGCCAAGCTGTTCGCGGGCAAGTACCATGTGCTGGGCGGTCGGCTCTCCGCGCTGGAAGGCGTCCGGCCCGAAGACCTGACAATCGGCAAGCTGATCGAGCGCGTCAGCCAGGGCGGGGTGGACGAAGTGGTCCTCGCCATGAACGCCACGCTGGAAGGCCAGACCACCGCCCACTACATCGCCGAACGGCTTGAGGCCTATCCGGTGCGGATCACCCAATTGGCCCACGGGCTGCCGGTCGGGGGAGAGCTGGACTACCTCGACGAAGGCACTTTGGCGCAGGCTTTGCGCGCGCGGCGTCCGATGGGTTGAGATTTTCGCCGAGGCCCACTATCTGGCCCCTTATGGCTATCCGCGAAATCCTCGAAGTTCCCGATCCCGTGCTCAAGCAGGTCTCGGTCCCCGTAACCGAGTTCAATGCTGAACTGCGCACCCTGGTCGAAGACATGTTCGAAACCATGTACGAAGCTCCCGGCATCGGCCTGGCCGCGATCCAGCTGGGCGTGCCGCTGCGCGTGCTGGTGATCGATCTTCAGCCCGACGACGATGATGCCGAGCCGGAACCCTGCAACCATGATGGCCACCACCATCACCACCAGCCGACCAAGCGCGAGCCCCGGGTGTTCATCAATCCGGTGCTCACCGACCCTTCGGACGAACACACCGTCTATCAGGAAGGCTGCCTTTCGGTGCCGGAGATCTACGCCGACGTGGAGCGTCCCTCGCGGATCCGCGCCCAGTGGCAGGACCTTGACGGCAAGCACCACGAGGAGGTGATCGAAGGCCTGCTCGCCACCTGCCTGCAGCACGAGATGGACCACCTCGAAGGGGTGCTGTTCATCGACCACCTCTCACGGCTCAAGCGGCAAATGGCGCTCAAGAAGCTTGAGAAGCTCAGGAAAGCTGCCTGACAGGGCTTTCTTCCCCCTTGATGGGGGAAGGATACGAAGCCTTGCGAACTTGTTCGCTAGGCGCAGTTGGATGGGGGTGATCGCGCCGCCAAGAACTGCGCCAGGCCGCGAACACACCCCCGCCCAACCTGCGCTAGGCAGCAAGCTGCCAAGCTGCGGTATCCCTCCCCCATCGAGGGGGAGGATAAGTGTGTGGAAGGGCTAGCGTTCTCGCTCCGTTCCGGTTAGCGTGGCGGGATGGACGGACAGATTCTCCCGATTGTATTGCTTTTGCTGGGCCTGGCGCTGGGTGCGCTGGGCGGCTGGTTTGCCGGTTCGCGCCCCGCGGCGGAGCTGCGTGCGCGGCTCGATGAGGCTGAGGGGGAGGCGAAGGAACTCGACACCCGGTTCCGCGCGGCGGTCAAGGAACTGGGGGAAGCGTCGATCCGCGTGGCGACGTTGGAGGCCAATGAGCGCAATTTCGACGAGCAGAAGCGCTTGCTGCTGACCGCCCAGGAGGAACTCAAGAAGGAATTTGAAAACGCCGGGGCAAAAGTGCTGGCCAAGGCGCAAGAAGTGATGCTTGAGCGCGCGCAGCAGCGCTTTGCCCAGTCCGAAGAAAAGAACGAGGCGCGGATCAAGGCGCTGCTCGATCCGGTCGGACAGCGACTGGCGAGCTATGAGGCGCAGGTTAGCAAGCTGGAGAAGGACCGCGTCGATGCTTTTGGCCAACTTGGCGGGCTGATCCAGTCGCTGCGCGAAGGGCAGGAGCAGGTCCGGGCCGAAGCGGCGCGGCTCGGCAATTCGCTGACCAATGCCCCCAAGGCGCGCGGTCGCTGGGGTGAGCGGGCGCTGCAGAACGTCCTCGAACAGTGCGGCCTGTCCGAACACACCGACTTCAATCTTGAACATTCGATGGACACCGATGAGGGGCGGTTGCGGCCCGATGCAGTGGTCCATGTGCCCGGCCAGAAGAAGCTGGTGATCGACGCCAAGGTCTCGCTCAACGCCTATCAGGCGGCCTTCGAATGCACCGACGATGCCGAGCGCAAGCGCCACCTCGATCTGCATGCGCGCTCGATGCGGGGGCACGTCCAGACGCTCGGCGCGAAGAGCTATCAGAGCCAGTTCGATGAAGCGCCTGACTATGTCGTGATGTTCGTACCGGGCGAGCACTTCGTCGCAGCGGCGCTTGAACATGATCCGGAGCTGTGGGACTTTGCCTTTCACAACAAGGTCCTGCTGGCTACACCTACCAATCTGGTGGCGATTGCCCGGACCGTGGCGATGGTCTGGAAGCAGGACCAGCTGGCGCGCGAAGCGGTCGAAATCGGCAAGTCTGGAGCCGAGCTATATGACCGGCTGGCGGTTGCCGCCGATCACCTCAAAGGCATGGGAGCCGGGCTCGACCGTGCGGTGCGCAAGTACAACGAGTTCGTCGGCAGCTTTGAGCGCAATGTTCTCACTTCGGGCAAGCGCCTGCGCGACAAGGGGATTGCAATCGGCAAGCGCGAGATTGAGGACGTGCCGCTGGTTGAAAGCCTGCCACGCCATGCCGAGGGCGGCGCGCTGGAGATCGAAGGACCCGATGAAGAGGCGGACGCTAGTCCTTCTTCCTGACAAGTTCCGCCTTGTGCTTGTCCGAGTGAATGAACAGCCGGTCGCCTTCGATAAAGAACCTGGGCTTGGCCTCGAGCAGGTCGGCGACCGCCTTTTCCTGGTCCATCACGCCATCGCAAAACATCATGGTTGAAATGAGAGGCCCGGTGATCAGCCGTCCCTGTTCGATCTTGAGATCGCCGCCCATGCCGTTGCAGCCAAGATTGGCACCGATCCGGTCCTCCTCGATGGTCAGCGAACTTTTCGAAGACACCGGCGGTTGACCGTCGATTGCCACGAAGGTCCACTTGCTGCCACCCGGGTCGGCCACCGATGGCGTAGTTGCGGAGCAAGCGGCAAGCAGCACGAGGGCCGGCAGGATAAGGCGGTAAGTCATGGGGCACTTCTGCGCCCGCCTGCCTGATCGCAGGCTGAACGCTGCACGGAATGGGCCAACACAAAATCCGTTCGCCCCGAGCGAAGTCGAGGGGTCGCGTTGAGGAGCGACCCCTCGACTTCGCTCGGGGCGAACGGATCAGGAGTTAATGGAGCGAAGCCAGCACCTCATAGGCCAGCACAGCCCCCGCCACGGCGGCATTGAGGCTGTCGGCGCGGCCCTTCATCGGCATGGTCACGCGCAGGTCGCAGGCCAGCTCGTAGTCCTCGGGCAGGCCGCGGCTTTCGTTGCCGACCAGAATGAAGCATGGGGCCTGATAGGGTGCGCCCCGATAGGGCACCGCATCGCGCAGGCTGGCGGCAACCAGCTGGCCCTCGCCGGCGCGCAGCCAGGGCAGGAACTCGTCCCAGCGCGCCTGCGCGATCTTTTGGGTGAACACCGCGCCCATGCTGGCGCGCACGGCCTCGACGCTGAACGGGTCAGCGCAGTCGTCGATCAGGATCAGCCCGCCTGCGCCCACCGCATCGCCGGTGCGCAGCATGGTCCCAAGGTTGCCCGGATCGCGCAGCGCCTGGGCGACCAGCCAAATCTTGGCTTTCGAGCGGTCAAGCACGGCCAATGACGTGTCGAACTCTGCGTAAACCGCGCAGACTGCCTGCGGATTGTCCTTGCCGGTGATCTTGGCGAGCAGGTCCGCGCCCATTTCGAGCACTTCGCCGCCTGCGGCCAGCACATCGGCCTCCAGCGCGTCCAGCAAGGGATGCGGATCGCGCGCCGTGGCCACCGCCAGCAGTTCGGGGATAAGCCCCATTTCGCGGGCATCGGTCAGCAGCCGCAGCCCCTCGGCCAGGAACTTGCCCGCGGCTTTACGGTGCTTCTTCTCACGCAGGCTGCGCAGATATTTGACTGTGGGATTGGAGAAACCCGTTATGAGTCTCCGGGAACTCATACCCGGTTCCCGTTCGTGTCGAGCGAAGTCGAGACACAGTGCGCCGGTGTCTCGACTTCGCTCGACACGAACGGGGTTAGGGTTACAATCATGTCCCTAGTCCTCGCCGAAGCCGTCCTTGACCAGGCCGACCAGCTTGAGCAGCGCCAGGTCCGCGCCTTCGCCCGAAACCACGATTTCCACCGAATCGCCCTTGGCCGCGCCCAGCATCATCAGCCCCAGGATCGAGGCCCCGGCGGCCTCGTTACCATCCTTGTGGACCGAGACTTGCAGCCCGTCGCCCAGCTTGGCCACCGCATTGACGAACTTGGCGCTGGCCCGCGCGTGGAGGCCCCGGTTGTTGACGATCTCGACGCTTTCGCGGTGTTCCGACATGCTGCCCCTGTGCGATCTTGTTATGCGTGTGTTCGCGATTATGCGTCCTGGCCAAGGAACTCCGAGGCTACGGTGATGTAATTGCGCCCGGCATCGCGCGCTGCGGTGACTGCCTTGGTCAGGTCCATGCAGCTGCGCGCCTTGGCCAGGCGGATCAGCATCGGCAGGTTGATCCCGGCGATCACTTCGACCTTGCCCTTTTCCATTAGCGAAATCGCCAGGTTCGAGGGCGTCCCGCCGAACAGGTCGGTCAGGATGATCGCACCCGCGCCGCTGTTCACCGCTTCCACTGCCGCGCCAATTTCGGCCCGGCGGGCTTCCATGTCGTCGTTGGGGCCGATGCAGACGGTCGCGACCATTTCCTGCCGGCCGACGACATGCGTCATGGCGCTGACGAATTCCTCTGCCAGCCTGCCATGCGTAACCAGGATCATGCCGATCATGAGGGGGATGCACTCCGAATCCGAACCCCGGCGAGTCGCACGGGCGAATGGGGCAGCGCCATGACGCCAAGCGCGGCCACGGTCAATGCTTTCCTTCGACCAGGTCGGCCGCGCGGGCGGACAGGTTGCGGTGGAGCACGCTGGGGGAATAGCCCGCATCGCGCAGCGCCGCTGCCATCTGCTCAGCGGTAAAGACCGAACGGTGCCGCCCCCCGGTGCAGCCGAAAGCCACGTTTACATAAGCCTTCCCTTGCGCCTTGTAGCGCGGCAGCAGCAGCAGGATCAGATCGCGGATCCGCGCGAACGCCTCGTCCCAGGCTGGATCCTGGCGGATGTGATCGGCGACCTCCGCGTCCTGACCGGTCTGCTCACGCAGCCCAGCGTCCCAGTGCGGATTGCCCAGGAAGCGCATGTCGAAGACCAGATCGGCGATCGGCGGCATGCCCCGGGCAAAGCCGAAGCTGCTGACCGATACGGTCATTTCAGCCGGCGCAGTCTCGCCAAAGCGCTCGCGCACCGCTTGCTGCAGGTCGTTGCTGGTAAAGTCGGTGGTCGAAATCACCATGTCGGCCCAGCGCCGCAGCGGTTCGATCAGTTCGCGCTCGGCGGCGATCCCGCTGGCGGCGGGCAGATCAAGGGCTAGCGGATGGCGCCGCCGCGTCTCGTTATAGCGCCGCTCCAGCTCGCGCCCGGCGCAGTCAAGGAACAGCGTGGTGATCTCCAGGTCCTCGCGGCGGGACAGCGGCTTGACCTGCTGGATCACCTTGTTGGGGTCGAATCCGCGGGTCCGCGAATCGAACCCGATCGCCAAAGGCGCGCGCAGCTCGCTGGCCGGGGCATCGGCGCTGTCGATCAGGCGGCCGAGCAGGCGGATCGGGAAATTGTCGATCACTTCCCAGCCCAGATCTTCCAGCACCTTGAGCGCGGTCGATTTGCCCGCGCCCAGCAGGCCGGTGACCAGCAACAGGCGTTGGCGGGTGGGTGAAGGGGATTCGCGCATGGTCCTGCGCTTATAGATGGGCCTGGATGGCTGGAATGTGAAGGACCGAGAGTGCCCTGTCCCCGATGGGGACGCACTGCTCTGGCCTGCAAAAGCTCGCTTTGTCGCAACTGACGCTCGAATGGTCCGCTCGGCGCTTGCCTTTGCAGGGTCTCTTGATGACAGCGGCGACCACAAACAGGGTTCGCCGCACCCGCGCGGTGCGAAGGAGTATTGATTGATGCATGCACTAACCTTCAAGCCGGGAGCGCTTGTCCTGCTCGCCGCGCTGAGCCTGCCGCTTGCGGCCCCGCTTGCCGCGCAGACCGCCGAAGCGCCGCAAGCCAACAGCAACATCGTCGTCAGCGGAATCCGCATGTCGGCCGGGCCCGACGTCAAGGGCATCATCGCTGCGCGCAATGAGGACAAGATCAAGGTTGTCGCAGCCGATGGCACCGCATCGGTGATCACCGTGACAGAAGAGACGAAGATCAAGGCCAGCGGCGGCCTGTTCGGTGGCGGGGCCAAGCTGGGTGCCGATGCGCTGCTCAACGGCCTGCCGGTAACGGTCAAGACCAAGCTGGGCGAAGGCGGCGCTCTGTTCGCCAGCCAGATCAGCTTCAAGGGCGGTGACCTCAAGACCGCGCGGATGATCCGTCAGGGCACCGAACAGCAGTTCGCCGAACAGACCGCCGCAACCGAGGCGCTGCGCGGGCGGATGGCCGATATCGACAAGTACAATATCAAGGGCACCACCAACGTCTATTTCGCCACCGGCAAATGGGCGCTGACCCCGGAAGCCAAGAATGACCTGTGCACCGCAGCAAGCTCGGCCGAAAGCACCAACAATGCCTTGCTGCTGGTGGTTGGCTACACCGACGACGTCGGCAGCGAGGAATACAACCAGGTACTCAGCGAAAAGCGCGCGGCAGCGGTGATCAATTACCTGCAGCAGTATTGCAAGTGGAAGCCCTACCGCATGCTGACCCCCACCGGCATGGCCGAGGCTGACCCGCTGGCGGACAATTCCACCCCCGAAGGCAAGGCCCAGAACCGCCGTGTTTCGGTCAACGTGCTGGTCAGCAAGGGCCTCGACGGGATGTAGGCTGCCTTGGGGCGGGGTCTATCCCGCCCCATAGCGTTTGAGCGCGAGTTCGGCTTTGAGCGCGAGCTCGCTGCCCCCCGGCCAGACTCGCACCATGGGCAGGTCCACACCGCCCAGTTCCACGCGCTCGGCCGCGTCGATAAATCGCGGGGCTGCGGGGTCGATCCGCAGCACCAGTGCGACCCGAATATCGCTCGCCACCGGGAATTGCAGCAAGCCCAGGTTGCGGACTTCGAGCAGGCCCGCGATGTTGGGCGGGGGGCTGGCGATCAGGTGGTTGCCGCGTTTTTCCAAGGCTACGCCGTCGTCGCCGATCAGCACGGCACCGCGGTCGATCAGCGCGAGGCCCAGCGTGCTCTTGCCGCTGCCCGGCGCGCCTTCGATCAGCAGCGCGCGATCCCCCAGCGCGACGCAAGTGGCGGAGTGGGGGAATTGGGTCACCCGACACCCTCCAAACCAAACCCGTCACCCTGAACTTGTTTCAGGGTCCATCGTGCCGATAGCCCAGCCCTTGCCGCAGCTGAACTCCGCCCTGGTCCTTGAAATTCCAGCACCTGGGCGTGCGGAGGAATGGACCCTGAAACGAGTTCAGGGTGACGGGGGGTGGGGGATGGGTTGAGGGAAGCGAGACAGCAAACCATCACTCATCCTCCTCCGCTTCCTCGGGCACCGGCAGTTCCAGCACCAGGCAGGCCCCCGGCTTGCCGTCCGCGCGATCTTCCGCCGTCAGCGAGCCGTCGTGCGCTTCGGCAATCGTGCGGGCGATGGCGAGGCCCAGGCCAGAGTGGCTGCCGAACTGTTCGCCTTCGGGGCGCAGCGAGTGGAAGCGGTCGAAGATCTTTTCGCGCGCTTCGAGGGGAATGCCGGGGCCTTCATCGCTGACCGAGAGGGTCATGCGGTCGCTGTGGCGTTCGATTGCCACGGTCACCGTTCCGCCGGGTGGTGAGAACGAGCAGGCGTTGTCGAGCAGATTGACCAGCACCCGCTCCAGCCGCGCAGCATCGCCCAGCACGGTCCAAGGCCCGGCATCGTGCGGTTCGACCCTGATCTTGCAGTGGCCATTGTCGCCGCGTTCGTCGCGGGCCTTGGCCAGGGCCTGGGCCAGGCTCATCAGGTCGAGCTCGTCGAACTGGGTGCGGCTGAGTTCGGCGTCGATCCGGCTGGCTTCGGCGATTTCGGTGACCAGGCGGTCGATCCGCTTGACGTCGTGTGCGGCGATCGCGGTCAGCTCGGCGCGCAGGCCATCGTCCTTGACCTTTTCGAGGCTTTCGAGCGCCGAGCGCAGGCTCGCGAGCGGGTTCTTGATCTCATGCGCGACATCGGCGGCGAAGCGTTCGACCGCGTCGATCCGGTGGCGCAAGGCCGCGGTCATGTCTGAGAGCGCGCGGGCGAGCAGGCCGATCTCGTCGCCGCGTTCGGGCAGGCGCGGGACTTCGACCGCGCGGTCGCGGCCCAGCCGCACCCGCACTGCCGCGCGGACCAGCGCGCGCAGTGGCTGGACGATGGTGCGGGCCAGAAACAGGCTGAGCTGGATCGACAGCAGGAACGTCACCGCCAGCACGATCGCCAGCGTACCCCGGGCATCGCGCACGGCCTGAGTCACATCGGGCGCGTTGCGGGTAACCAGCAGGACCGCGCCCTCGCTGCCCACCCTGGTCGCAGCGCTGATCACCGGGGTTTCGTCAGGCGCGGCGCGCTGGGTGATGATCGTCTGGTTGCTCTGGACTGCGCGGACCAGTTCGGGCCAGGCCGTGGCACTGTCTGCGGCGGGCTCGGCGTAGAACGGGATCGGATCGGCCCCCAGCAGCCAGTTCATCGAATGGTCAAGCGCGCGCGCGACCTTGATCAGGCTGGGGTCTTCGGCGGGATCGGCGAAGATATAGGCCGGACCGGTCACCTTGAAGCTGTCGATCGCCAGCTTGCCCTTCGCATCGTAAAGCCGAAGCCGCAGTTTCTGGTCGAGGCCGATCCGCCCGGCCAGCGCCGCCCGCGCGCGCGGCGGTGCGGCGGCCAGCGCGGCTCCGGCAATCTCGGCCTCGGACTTGGCCAGCTGGAACCGCTCGGCCAAGAGGCCTTTGCGGTAGGAATCGATGTAGAACAGGCTGCCCGCCATCAGCCCCAGCGCAATGATGTTGACCGCCAGAATCCGGACCGTCAGCGAAGTTCGCCGGGTCCACTGCCTGCGGGTCAGGCGCGGCGGGGGCAGGGCTTCAGCCATCGCTGAACGAATAGCCCGCGCCGTAGAGCGTCTCGATCCCTGAGAACTGCGGATCGGCGCTGCGGAACTTGCGGCGCAGGCGCTTGATGTGGCTGTCAATCGTCCGGTCATCGACGAAGACATCGTCGCTGTAGGCCGCGTCCATCAGTTGGTTGCGGTTCTTGATCACGCCCGGCCGCGTGGCCAGCGCCTCCAGGATCAGGAATTCGGTGACGGTCAAGGAGACCGGCTTGTCATCCCAGGTTACCTGATGGCGCGCCGGGTCCATGCTGAGCCGCCCGCGCTCGATGGTCTCGGTGCTCTCGGCCTCGTCTTGCGCTTCAACCTCGCCGCGCACCAGTTCGCTGCGGCGCAGGATCGCGCGGATCCGGGCCACCAGCAGCCGCTGGCTGAACGGCTTGGTGATATAGTCATCGGCGCCCATGGCCAGGCCCAGCGCCTCATCCGGCTCCTCGTCCTTGCTGGTCAGGAAGATCACCGGCAGTGCGCTCTTCTCGCGCAGCTTTTGCAGCAGTTCCAACCCGTCCATCCGCGGCATCTTGATGTCGCAGACCGCCAGATCGGGCGGATTGTCGAGCAGGGCCTTCAGTGCCGCCGCCCCGTCCGAATAGACCCGCGTGGCAAAACCTTCGGCCTGGAGCCCGATCGAAACCGTGGTCAGGATGTTGCGATCATCGTCCACCAGCGCGATGACTTGCTGGCGTGGCGCTTCAGGGCTGGGCGGATCGGGCTCGGACATGGTTGGGCAATCGGCTGAATTGCTGGGAATAAGGGGTTAGCCGTTAACGTCCAGTCGCGCAATTGTGCCGGGATTCAGGCTCAAGATGCTGAAAATTAGAGCAGTAATGGTAACTATCAGCCAGTTTGACGGAATCACCTGTCCCCGCTATGCGCGCCGCAAGGGCCCGCCGCATTCGTATGCGGAATGGGGCAATGACCATGGAGATCACCTTGTGCACGCTTTCCTACCCGCTTGAAAAGCAGGGCTTCGCTACCGGTGCGACGATTCACGCCAATCTCGGCACAGCGCCGCTGGTTGAGCAGGCGCTTTTGCGGGGCGAAGGGCGTCTGACCAAGGATGGCGCACTGCTGGTCGATACCGGCCGTTTCACCGGGCGCAGCGTCAAGGACAAGTTTGTCGTCCGCGATAGTGTCACCGAAAGCACGATCAACTGGGGCGCGATCAACCAGCCGATGACCACTGAGCACTGGGCCAATCTCAAGGCCGATTTCCTCGCCGCGCTGAACGACAAGGACGAGCTGTTCGTGGCCGACCTGTTCGGCGGCTCGCAGGCAGAATACCGCGTCAACGTGCGCGTGGTCACCCAGATGGCCTGGCACAGCCTGTTCATCCGCACCCTGCTGGTTCGCCCCACGGCGGACGAGCTGGCGGGCTTTGTGCCCGAATACACCATCCTCAACCTGCCCAGCTTCAAGGCCAACCCGGATCGCCACGGCTGCCGCAGCGACACCGTGATCGCGGTCAACTTCACCGAAAAGCTGATCCTGATCGGCAACACCGAATACTCGGGCGAAATGAAGAAGGGCGTGTTCGGCCTGCTCAACTTCCTGCTTCCCGCGCAGGGCGTGATGCCGATGCACTGCAGCGCCAACATTGGCGCCGACGGCAAGAGCGCAATCTTCTTTGGCCTGTCGGGCACCGGCAAGACCACGCTGTCGGCCGATGCCAGCCGCACGCTGATCGGTGATGACGAGCACGGCTGGTCGGACCAGGCGGTGTTCAACTTCGAAGGCGGTTGCTACGCCAAGATGATCAACCTCTCGGCCGAGGGTGAGCCGGAGATCTACGCGACCACCAAGATGTTCGGCACGGTGCTTGAGAACGTGGCGATGGACGCAGAAACGCGCGAGCTCGACTTCACCGACGCCAGCAAGACCGAGAACACTCGCGGCGCCTATCCGATCGAATTCATCCCCAACACCAGCGAGAAGAACCTCGGCCCGCCGCCGTCGAACATCATCCTGCTGACCGCCGATGCCTTTGGCGTGCTGCCCCCGATCGCCCGGCTGACCCCGGATCAGGCGATGTACCACTTCCTCTCGGGCTATACCGCCAAGGTCGCCGGCACCGAAATCGGGGTGACCGAGCCGGAAGCGACTTTCAGCACCTGCTTCGGCGCTGCCTTCATGCCGCGCCACCCCAGCGTTTATGGCAACCTGCTCAAGAAGCGGATCGCCGAGGGCGGAGCGCAGTGCTGGCTGGTCAACACCGGCTGGAGCGGCGGCAAGGCGACCGAGCCAGGCATCAAGCGCATGCCGATCAAGGCCACCCGCGCGTTGCTGGGCGCCGCGCTTGATGGCAGCCTGAACAATGCCGAATTCAAGAAGGACCCCAACTTCGGGTTCGAAGTGCCGGTCGCGGTGCCAGGCGTTGATGCCAAGCTGCTCGATCCGCGCGCGGCCTGGGCTGACGGCGAGGCCTATGACCGCAACGCGCAGGAACTGGTGGCCAAGTTCGTCCAGAACTTCGCGCAATTCACCGACTACGTCGACCAAAGCGTGCTCGATTCGGCCCCGCAAGCCGCCTGATTGACCCGGAAACCCGGGTCGCCAATGACCCGGAGTTTCCAGATCATGACTGACCATTCGATTCGATTTTTTGATAGCGCAGAAGCCATTCGCCATGTCGGCGAAGGGCTGCTGGCGCGTACGCTTCCCCGGCCTGAGTGGACCCACGAAGCCCACCTTGCGGCCTGCGCCTGGCTGGTGCTCGAGCGGCCCGACATCGCACCCGAAACCGACATGCCGGAGATCATCCGCAGCTATAACGTGGCGGCCGGGGGCGAGAACACCGACAGCGCGGGTTATCACGAGACGCTGACCCAGCTCTACATCAAGGGCGTGCGCCGCTTCCTCGCCACTTGCGAAGCGGAAGGACTGCTGGCCAAAGTCAACGCACTGCTGGCCAGCGACATGGCCCCGCGCGACTGGCCGCTGCGGTTCTATTCCCGTGAATTGCTGTTCTCGGCACCCGCTCGGCGCGGCTGGGTTGAGCCGGACTTGGCCGCATTTTGACTTGGCGAGGACGAGCCTGAGGCGCATGTTCCCCGCTTCGCAGTAAGGAGTCGCGATTATGGGTATGCTTGACGGAATCCTGGGCCAATTGGGCGGAGCCAACATTGGCGGGCTCGCCGAAAAGTTCGGTCTGCCGCCGGAAATGGCCGAAAAGGCGGTCGCCGCATTGGGACAGAGCCATGCCGAACCGGGCGACACCATCGCAGGCGCCGCAGCCAAGACCGGGCTCGACCCCGCGACGCTGAGCCAGATGGCGCAGCAGCTGGGCGGCGAAGGCGGCCTGGGCAAGTTGTCCGAGCTGCTCCAGGGCAATTCGGCGCTCTCGGGCCTGACCGGCATGCTGGACCGCGATGGCGACGGCAATCCGCTGAACGACATCGCCGGGATGGCCAGCGGGCTGTTCGGCAAGAAGTAAGGCTTAGAGTCGGCCCCGTTTGGGTTGAATCCCCCCTCCCCAATGGGGAGGGGTTGGGGGTGGGGGTTCCACGCTGGCGTTGTACCCCCATCCCAACCCTTCCCCAGCGGGGAAGGGCTTTTTGGGTTCCTCCAACTCAAAGCGCACAAGCCAGGCACAAAAAAAGGGCTCCGTACCAGGCGGCGCGGAGCCCTTTCGTTTGGCTGGAGGTCAGCTCAGTCGAGCATGCTGGCGGGCACGCGGCCGCCATTTTCGGCCAGGCCCTTCATCACTGCCTTGTGCAGCGCGATGTTTTCCTCGGCGCTGCCCGAATAGTCGGCATCGCCCAGTTCCTGCGCCAGCGCCTTGCGGTTTTCGAAGCTGGCATCGATCCCCAGCAGCTTCATCAGGTCGACGATCGAGCTCTGCCAGTTGAGATCGGCAGCCCCGTTCATGCCGCCCAGCACGGCTTCGACGTCAACCGGTTCGGGGGCCGGGGCCGGAGCGGCTTCGGCCATCGGAATTGCCGGTGCATCGGCCGGCGGAGTGGCGGCCTGCGCCTTGCTGCCGAAGATCGCGTCTTTGATTTTGCTGAAGAAACCCATGGGTTATGCTCCTGACTTGGCGCGACTCGGATGAGCCGCCGACCCCTGCTGGATAGAAGCCTAACAGCGGTTTGTGACAGGAGAAGAAAATTCGTGCGGGATCAGATACCTTTCTTTTCAGCTACATAGCGCGCAACATTTTCACCCAGCACGTCGAGCGGGACATTGCCGCCGCCGACCACGGCATCGTTGAAGTCGCGCAAATCATATTTTGCGCCCAGCGCGGTTTTCGCGCCTTCGCGCAGGCGCAGGATTTCGGTGTGGCCCATCTTGTAACCGCAGGCCTGGCCCGGCCAGGAGCAATAGCGATCGACCTCGGGTGTGACTTCGCTGAGCCCCGATCCGTTGGTTTCGGCAAACCACTTGATCGCCTGTTCGCGGGTCCAGCGTTTGGCGTGGAGCCCGGTATCGACCACCAGCCGGCAAGCGCGGAAGGCGATGGATTGCAGGTAACCCAGCCGCCCGATCGGATCGCCCTCATAGGCACCCAGCTCGTCGCCCAAAGTCTCGGCGTAGAGCGCCCAGCCCTCGCTATAGGCGTTGAAGGCCAGCAGGGTGCGGATCAAGGGCAGGCGGTTGGCATATTCGCCCTGCCAGACGTGGCCGGGAATGCCTTCGTGGAAGCCCAGCGTGGCCAGCGAATAGCGGCTGTGGCGGTTCACATCGCCCAGGTTGAGCCAGATCTTGCCCGGCTCGGTCCCGTCCTTCGATCCCGCTCCGCCATAGGCCCCCGGCGCGCCGTCTTCTTCGGCCAGCGGCAGGCGCTTGATCTCAAGTTTGCCGGGCACCAAGGTGCGGAAGGCCAGCGGCATCTTGCTACGGATGAAGTCGATCTTGCCTTGCATCGTCGCGATGATTTCGGCCCGGCCCTTGTCATCGTTGGAAAACAGGAACCGCGGGTCTTCACCCAGCGCGGTCATCCGCTCACCCACGGTGCCCTTGGTGAAACCCAGACCGCGCAGGATCGGGTCCATCTGCCCGTGAAGGTCTTTCAGCGCCTCAAGCCCAAGCGCGTGGATTTCTTCGGGCGAATTGCGGGTGGTGGTGCTGGCGCGCAGGGCCCAGGCGTACCATTCGTCGCCATGCGCGCGCGCCCACAGGCCCGCATCCATGGTCGCCTTGGCGCGCTGAAGCTTGAGCTCGGCCAGCTGGCGCGCCAGCGCTCGGGTCACCGGGCCAGTGGCGAGTGCCTTGGCACGGCTGCCCCAGTTGCCCGGAATATCCTTGGTCCGGCGGGTCAGCGATTCGACCAGTCCGCCGCCGCCGCTGGCATCCTTGAGCGTCATTTCCAGCTGGCGGATTGCCTTGTCGAGCAGGAAGGCGGGCGGGACCACGCCCATGCCGCGCGCGGCCCTGATCCGCCCCAGCTCGCCATCGAGCAGCGCCGGGAAAGAGGCCAACCGCGCCAGATAGGCCTCGGCCCCAGCCCGGTCCTTGACCCTGTGCTCGCTGTCGAGGAACCGCGGCACGTCGATATAGCCGCCAACGTTCTGGATCACCACATAGGGCGCGTTGCGCCAGCCGCCTACCGCGACATCGCCATAGGGCAGGGCAAAGCCATCGAGCGCCACCGCAAAGGCGCTTTTGACCACCGCCATTGAGGTGCGGGTGGTGGGATCGAGCCGCGCCGGATTGTGGCGGGCAATGCCCCTTTGCGCCATGCGCAACAGTGCCGCGATCCGCGCCTGCCCGGCGGCCGAGCGATCGCCCAGCTTCGCGCTGAGCCCGGCGTGAATCCCGGTATCGATTTTCAGCGAGGTAGCGCTTTCGGGCGAGAGCTTGACCAGCTGCCAGGCAACCCAGTCCAGATAGGCATTGGCGGCCTGCGAAGGGTCGGGCTTGGCCAGTGGTGCCGCGTGGACGGAGTCCAGCGCAAGCGTGGCGGAGGCTCCGCCAAGCAAGGCGAGTGTCTGGCGGCGGGAAATGCTGTGCGGATCGATCATGACGCAAGTGATGCTGCGGCGGCGGGTCCGAGTCAAACACCTGCAAGATTTTGCTCTGGCCGGGTCGTTTCGCCGGGGCTAAACCAAGCAGGCACACGGCCAATCCCGGCCGCACCCAAGGATCGCATCATGGCCGCTTCCGACATCATCAATATGCTGCAACAGACCGGCGGGATTACCGCGATTGCTCAGCAGCTGGGCATCCCACCGCAAATGGCCGAGGCTGGTGCAGGCGCGCTACTGCCCGCGATTGTCGGCGGTATGAGCAAGCAGGCCCAGGCCCAGGGCGGCGGTGAAGGCGGCTTGGGCGGGCTGATCAATATCCTGGGCTCGCTGGGCGGGACGGGTCTGGCCGAGAACGTGCTCGGACCGGAACCGACCAATGTCGACGCCGGCAATTCGGTGCTGGGTCAGATCTTCGGCTCGAAGGAAGTCAGCCGCACTGTGGCTGATCATGCCTCGGGCCAGACCGGGATCGATCCGGCGATCCTCAAGAAGATGCTGCCGATCCTGGCCATGCTGGTCGCCGGTTACATGTCGCACCAGGCTGGCGGCGGTCAACGGCAGCAAGGCGGGGGCGGAATCCTCGGCTCGGTGCTTGGTTCGGTGCTGGGCGGCGGTCAGCAGGGCGGCGCGGGCGGTATGCTCGGCTCGGTGCTGGGCTCGGTGCTTGGCGGCGGCGGTCAGCAGGCCGCTCCGGCTGGTGGCGGTTTGGGTTCGCTCGGCTCGCTGCTCGACATGGACGGTGATGGCAACCCGCTTGACGATATCATCGGCATGGCGGGCAAGCTCGCCCGCTGATGACCACTGACACCGTCCTGTCGGTCATGGTGCTGGCCTGCCTGGCCCTGCTGCTGGGCGCGCTGGCGCTGTGGCGGCGGGGCGGGCAGCGCAAGCAAGTGGTGCTTATGCTGGTCCTGGCGGCGATTGTCGCCGCCAATGTCGCGATCTGGGTGGTGCCCGACCAGCAAGGCAAGGCCTTGGTGAGCGAGGATTTGAAGTAGGGTTTTAGAGGGTTCGCGCAAAGGCGCGAAGGACGCGAAGAGGTTGTGCCAGCGCCGCAGGCCTTATGTGTTCGATTGGCGTGCAGGAATAAGCTGAGGCTTCGCCTCAAAAGCAACACCTTCGCGCTCTTCGCGCCTTTGCGCGAACCATTCTCAGCCGAAAGGCAGGCGCAAGGCCTGCCAATATCACCTAATCGGACAATCCGGCGACAACCGCATATCCAGGTAATTGTCCACCGAGCGCATCAGGTCTTCCATTTCCGCTTCGAAGAAGTGGTTGGCGCGGGGGATTTCTTCGTGGTGGATGGTGATGTGCTTTTGCGTGCGCAGCTTGTCGACCAGCTTCTGGACCGAATTGGGCTGAACCACCGTATCGCCCGCGCCCTGGATCAGGATGCCCGAGGCGGGGCAGGGGGCGAGGAAGCTGAAATCGTACATGTTGGCCGGTGGCGCGACCGAGATAAAGCCGCGAATCTCCGGGCGGCGCATCAGCAGCTGCATGCCGATCAGCGCGCCAAAGCTGAACCCCGCGACCCATGTGGTCGAGGCTTCGGGATGGATCGACTGGACCCAATCGAGCGCGGCGGCGGCATCCGAAAGCTCGCCAATTCCGTTGTCGAAGCTGCCCTGGCTGCGGCCCACGCCGCGAAAGTTGAAGCGCAGCGTCGCGAAACCGCGGTTCGCAAAGGTCTTGTAGAGCGACTGCGTGATCCGCTCGTTCATCGTGCCCCCGGCCTGCGGGTGCGGATGAAGGATCATCGCGACCGGCGCGCGCGGGCGGCTGGCGGGCTGGAAACGGCCTTCAAGGCGGCCTTCGGGTCCGGGAAAGATCACTGCGGGCATAAGAATTGACGCCTGTTCTTGCTGGCCCATGGCGCGGCGTCCGGGGATTTCTCGGATGCCGGACCGCTTTGGACTAGGATCGGGAAGCAGGCGCTATATAGAAACGAGTGACTGAAAAGCAACGATTGCGAACATGCCCGCTGATTTCATCTATCTTGACCACCAGGCGACCACCCCGCTGGCCCCCGAGGCACGCGAAGCGATGCTGCCGTGGCTGGCCGGGCCGGAAAGCATGGGGTTTGCCAATCCGCACTCGATGCACCGGGCAGGAAGGGCGGCTGCCGCTGCGGTTGAAGTGGCGCGCGAACAGGTGGCGAGCCTGCTCCCCAAAGGCGGCCGGGTGATCTTCACCAGCGGCGCGACCGAGGCGCTCAACCAGGCGATCCGTTCGGTGCCACGCGGGCCGATTGCCTATTCAGCGATCGAACATTCGGCGGTGGTCAATGCGGTCCTGGCGACGAGCGAGGCGGCGCAAGAGCTGCCGGTCAGCACTTCTGGGCTCGTCGACCCGGAAATCGAATTTGCCGAGGGGACCGGCCTCGTCGCGGTGATGCAGGTCAACAATGAGATCGGCACGATCCAGCTGGTCGAGCGCCTGGCAAGCCGCGCACACGAAGCGGGGGCGCTGTTCCTGTGCGATGCGGTGCAGGGCGCGGGCAAGCTCGCCCCGCCCGAGGGCGCGGACCTGATCGCGGTGACCGCGCACAAGCTCTACGGCCCCAAAGGGATCGGCGCGCTGTGGGTGCGTGACGGGGTCAAGGTGGGCGAACTGATCCACGGCGGCGGGCAGGAAGGGGGCCTGCGTTCGGGCACGCTCAGTCCCGCGCTCTGCGCCGGGTTCGGGGCCGCGGCTGCCTTGGCGAAAGAGCGAATGGAAGTGGATTTCCAGCACTTGTCGGGCCTCGCGGAACTCGCCCGCTCGATCCTGTCGCGCTGGAGCGTCAATGGCAGCGAGACCGCGCGCTGGCCCGGCAACCTCAACTTGCGGCTGGACGGGCTCAACTTCCCGCGCCTGCTCAGCGATTGCCGCCAGATCGCCTTCTCGGCTGGCTCAGCCTGCGGCAGCGGCACCGGGGCGCCCAGCCGGGTGCTCAGCGCGATCGGGCTGGAAGCAAAGGAGGCGCGCAATTCGATCCGGCTGGGCTTCGGGCGCTATACCACCCGGGAAGAGGTTGAGACGGCGTGTCACGCGATCGAGGCCGCAGCACAGGCGCAGGGAGTTTAATGGTCAAAGTTCGTTTCATCACCGCCCGCGGCGAAGAGATCGAGGCCGAGGGCCGCCTCGGCGCACGGCTGCTCGAAGTGGCGCAGGCCGCTGGCATGCCGCTGGAGGGTACTTGCGAGGGCCAGATGGCCTGCTCGACCTGCCACGTGGTCGTCGCAAAGGACTGGTTCGCGCAGCTACCTCGCGCCAGCGAGGACGAGGAAGACATGCTCGACCTCGCCGCCGGGGTCCGCCCGACCAGCCGCCTGGCTTGCCAGATCGAGCTGACGGCGCAGCTGGAGGGGCTTGAGGTGCGGATCCCTGGCGAGAGCCACGATATGCAGCGGCGTTAATTCCGGCCCCAAGGGGGAGGATTTCCCTGCGCAAAACCCCAAAACCCGCATGGAACGCAGCGAATCCCCCTGCTAGGGCCTCGCCAGCATGACCACTGAAACGCCTTCCGATCCCGATCCGTTTGACTCAATCGTCGACGCGCCGTTCGATAGCGCGCTGTCCGAGCGGTACCTTGTCTATGCCCTGTCGACGATCACCGCGCGTTCGCTGCCGGACCTGCGCGATGGGCTGAAGCCGGTCCACCGCCGCTTGCTCTGGGCGATGCGGCAGTTGAAGCTCAACCCCAACGACGCCTTCAAGAAATCGGCCCGCGTGGTTGGCGACGTGATCGGTAAGTACCACCCGCATGGCGACCAGTCGGTCTATGACGCAATGGTCCGCCTCGCTCAGGATTTCAGCCTGCGCTATCCGCTGGTCGAAGGGCAGGGCAACTTCGGCAATATCGATGGTGATAACGCCGCCGCCTATCGTTATACCGAAGCGCGGCTGACCAAGACCGCGGTGCAGCTGATGGCCGGGCTCGACGAAGGCACGGTCAATTTCATCCCGACCTACAACGGCGAAGAGGAAGAGCCTGAGATCTTCCCCGGGCTGTTCCCCAACCTGCTGGCCAATGGATCGAGCGGGATCGCGGTGGGGATGGCGACCAATATCCCCAGCCACAACGTCGCCGAGATCATCGACGCCACGCTGCTGCTGATCGACAATCCTACCGCCGAACACGAAGAGCTGATGCAGCACTTCAAGGGGCCGGACTTCGCCACCGGCGGGGTTGTGGTCGAAAGCGCGGCAACGATCTCCAAGGCTTACGAGACTGGCAAAGGCGCGCTGCGCGTGCGCGGGCGGTTTTCAACCGGGCGCGAGGCCGATGGTTCGTGGGAAGAGAGTGGGATCGAGCGGCTGGGCGGCGGGCAGTGGCAGCTGGTCATTTCCGAAATCCCCTACCAGCTCGCCAAGGGCAAGCTGATCGAACAGGTCGCGCAGCTGATCGCCGACAAGAAGCTGCCGATCCTGGAGGACGTGCGCGACGAGAGCGACGAGCAGATCCGCATCGTCTTCGTGCCCAAGAGCCGCAACGTCGATCCTGAGCTGCTCAAGGAGTCGCTGTTCAAGCTGACCGACCTCGAAACGCGCTTCAACCTCAATCTCAACGTGCTCGATGACAAGCGCACGCCCGGGGTGCTGTCGCTGCGGCTGGTGCTGCTCGAATGGGCCAAGAGCCAGATCGACATCCTGCTGCGCCGCACCCGCCACCGGCTGGAGAAGATCGCGAACCGGCTCGAGCTGCTCGACGGCTATATCATCGCCTACCTCAACCTTGACCGGATCATCGAGATCATCCGTACCGAGGACGAGCCCAAGGTGCTGATGATGGAAGAGTTCGGGCTGACCGACCGCCAGGCCGAAGCAATCCTCAACATGCGGCTGCGCTCCTTGCGCAAGCTTGAGGAAATGGAGCTGCGGCGCGAGCGCGATGACTTGCTGGCCGAGAAGGACGAGCTCGAAAAGCTGCTCGACAGTCCGGCCCGCCAACGCACCCGATTGAAGCGCGATCTGGCGAATTTGCGCAAGGACTATGCCGAAGACACCCCGCTTGGCCGTCGCCGCACCACGATTGCCGAGGCCGCGCCGACGGTTGAATTCTCCATGGATGCGATGATCGAGAAGGCGCCGGTCACCGTGATCCTCTCCGCCAAGGGCTGGATCCGCGGCGCGAGCGGGCACGAGGCGCTCGACAAGGACTTCAAGTTCAAAGAAGGCGATGGCCCGGCCTTCGCACTCCACGCGCAAACCACCGACAAGCTGCTGGTCGCTTGCGACAATGGGCGGTTCTATACGCTGGGGGCCGACAAGCTGCCCTCTGCGCGCGGCTTTGGCGAGCCGATCCGGACCATGCTCGATATCGACGCCGGGGCCGAGATTGTCGCGCTGCTGGTCTATCGCCCCAAGGCGCAATTGCTGCTGGCCTCAACCGTCGGGCGCGGTTTCGCGGCCGAAGCCGACGAACTGCTTGCCGAAACCCGCAAGGGCCGGGGGGTGATGACCACCAAGCCCGGCGTCAAGCTGGCGGTGGTGCGCGAGATTCCGCCCGAGCACGATCATGTCGCGGTGGTGGGCGACAACCGCAAGCTGGTGATCTTCAGCCTGGAGGAAATGCCGGTCATGGCCAAGGGCCAGGGCGTGACGCTCCAGCGTTACCGCGACGGCGGCCTGGCCGACGCGACCACGCTCAAGCTGGATGAAGGGCTCAGCTGGAAGATGGGTGGCGACAGCGGCCGGACCCGGACCGAGAGCGATATGCGCTTGTGGAAAGTGGCTCGCGGCGCGGCAGGCCGCTTGCCGCCGACCGGGTTCCCGCGGGACAACAAGTTCGATTGAGGCCTACTGGCGCGGCGGGCTGAGGATAAGCTTGTCGTTCTCCACCCGCCAGCCTTCGAGCCGCGAGAGCAGGTCCATCCCGATCACCGCGACCGGGCGGTTGGTATCGGGGATGATGATCACGGTAACCTTGCGTGCGTTGATCGCGCCCAGCCGCAGCTCGTCGGCCAGGCCGAAGCGGGCAGAGATGGTGCCGTT
>Ga0209895_1000015_pt1 | contig 44836 bp, 41 predicted proteins | sample GWRWT4_1June14_FD_187194 | JGI IMG/M metagenome (GOLD analysis project Ga0209895, IMG submission 187194) | Sand microcosm microbial communities from a hyporheic zone in Columbia River, Washington, USA - GW-RW T4_10-June-14 (SPAdes) (version 2) ...
TCACCGCGGGTCCCTTCGGGCGCGATCACCAGCGATAACTCGTCCCCCTTGGCGAACTCTGCGACGACTTGATCGACGTAATTCTTGTCCTTGGCCTTCCGGTCGACCGGGATACCGCCCATGTCGTGCATGAACCGGGTCATCGGCCACTTGAACAGGCTGTCCTTGCCCATGAAGCTGGGACTGAGCCCCATTTCGGTCACTGCGCCCAGGAAGAACACGAAGTCCCAGTTCGAGGTATGCGGCGCACCCAGGATCACGCAGCGCCGCGGCACCGGCGCGACCGAGACCAGCGTCCAGCCCTTCCAGCGATAGAGCGCCAGCAGCGCCCATTTAACCAGGCGCGACAACAGTGTCGGCGCGCGAACAACCTTCTCCATTTCGGCTCCTTCTGTCCTCCTCCAGCTTGCTGGGGGAGGGGGACCATGCAAAGCATGGTGGAGGGGTTTTGAATGTTTCGCAATATCGCTCCGCAAGCTGGCACCGGAACAGTCAAGCGCGCCCGCAAGCTGCGCAAGGCGATGAGCATGCCCGAGGCGATGCTGTGGCGTGAATTGCGGCGGCGGCCATTCGGGTTGAAGTTCCGAAGGCAGCATGGGTCTGGGCGTTATGTGCTCGATTTCTATTGCAGCGATGCGCGGCTGGCGGTGGAGATCGACGGGATCGCGCACGATATGGGCGATCGGGCGCTTCAGGATGAAGAGCGCGATGCCTGGTTTCGCGCGCATGGGATCGAGACGCTGCGTGTTCCGGCTAGCGATGTGCTGAAGAATGCGGTGGGTGCGGCCGAGGCCATCGCGAACTACGCCAGGTCGCGCCTACCCCTCCACCACCCAGCTGCGCTGGGCGGTCCCCCTCCCCGAGACAAGCTCGGGGAGGATTGAGCAAACCGAACCATCACCCCACAAAATCCTCCTCGAGCTTGCTCGGGGAGGGGGACCGCCGCGAAGCGGTGGTGGAGGGGTAGAAGCTCTCGTTCAGGCTGTTACGCCTGAACGACTTGCGAGCAGCCTCATCAATCCGCAGCGGATACAGCTAGCGCCAATCATTCGATTCCAATCCAAATCACTTCAATCTTCACTGAAGGGTCTTTATCCTGCGAATTTGGCATCTCTTCATCCAGCACGAATGGATGCGGGATCGGATAATGGACTACAGAAGCGACCCTATAATAGACAAGGTCAATTTCGTCAGCGATTAGAATTTCTTCACCGATCCTTGGCAACTCGCAGAACTGAAAAGCGCCAAGACGGTCGGGCCGACGATCTGGCTCATCTTTGAATATCTGCATTACGACAGCATGTGTCACCGTCTTGTTCCCCTCACATCCGGAACACCCCAAACGCCGGACGATCCGGGATCGGAGCCTCCAGCGCGGCGGCCAGGGCCAGCCCCAGCACATCCCGCGTCTGTGCCGGGTCGATCACGCCGTCGTCCCACAGCCGCGCGGTGGCGTGGTAGGGGTTGCCTTCGTCTTCGTACTTCTGGCGGATCGGGGCCTTGAACGCCTCGGCCTGTTCGGGGGTCCAAGTCTCGGCATCGCGGTGGACGGTGGCAAGCACGCTGGCGGCCTGTTCCCCGCCCATCACTGATATGCGGGCATTGGGCCAGGTGAACAGGAAGCGGGGAGAGTAAGCCCGGCCGCACATGCCGTAGTTGCCCGCACCGAACGAGCCGCCGATCAGCACGGTCAGCTTGGGCACCGTGGCGGTGGCGACTGCGGTGACCAGCTTGGCACCGTGCTTGGCGATCCCCTCGGCCTCATACTTGCCGCCGACCATGAAGCCCGAGATGTTCTGCAGGAACAGCAGCGGGATCTTGCGCTGGCAGGCGAGCTCAATGAAGTGCGCGCCCTTGACCGCAGACTCGCTGAACAGCACGCCGTTGTTGGCCAGCACCGCCACCGGCATGCCCCAGATATGCGCGAACCCGCAGACCAGCGTCGAGCCAAAGTGTGCCTTGAATTCATGGAACTCGCTGCCATCTACAAGGCGCGCGATCACTTCGTGGACATCGTAGGGCGCGCGGACATCGTCGGGGACGACGAAATAGAGCTCTTCCGCATCATACTTCGGCGCGCGCGGCTCGAGAAAAGTAGGGACTGTCCCTACTTTTTGTCCTAGGTGCGACACGATATCGCGGACGATGGTCAGCGCATGCTCGTCGTTCTCGGCCAGGTGATCGACCACGCCAGACTTGCGCGCGTGCAGATCGCCTCCACCCAGATCCTCGGCGCTGATTTCCTCACCGGTCGCGGCCTTGACCAAGGGCGGCCCGGCCAGGAAGATCGTGCCCTGGTTCCGCACGATCACCGTCTCGTCGCTCATTGCGGGAACGTAAGCCCCGCCGGCAGTGCAGCTGCCCATCACGCAGGCGATCTGGGCGATGCTCTTGGCGCTCATGTTCGCCTGGTTGAAGAAGATCCGGCCGAAGTGGTCGCGATCGGGGAAGACCTCGCTCTGGTGCGGCAGGTTGGCCCCGCCGCTGTCGACCAGATAGATGCACGGCAAGTGATTGGCCTCGGCAATCTCCTGCGCGCGCAAGTGCTTCTTGACCGTCATCGGGTAATAGGTGCCGCCCTTCACCGTCGCGTCGTTGGCGACGATCATGCACTGGCGGCCGGAGACGCGGCCAATCGCGGTGATGATCCCGGCGCCCGGGACCTCGCCTTCGTACATGTCGCAGGCCGCCAGCTGGCCGATTTCGAGCAAAGGCGAGCCGGGATCGAGCAGGCGTTCAACGCGTTCCCTCGGCAGGAGTTTGCCGCGCGCAGTATGCCGCTCGCGCGACTTCTCATTCCCGCCCAGCGCCGCCTCGGCCACTTTGGCGCGCAGTTCCTGCGCCAGCGCGCGGTTGTACGCGGCGCGGGCCTGCGCCTGCGGGTCTTCGGGGTTGAGTTGAGTGGTGAGGACAGGGGCGCTCATGCAAAATCTTCCTTGCGATCCATAACCGTCGGCAATGGCACTTCGCGCGCGACGCGCTTACCGCGCTTGCGGTATTTGCTTTGGTATTCGCGGCGCTGCTTGGTCACTTCGTAGAGGACAATACCGGACGATGTTCCCAGATTAAGGCTTTCAATCATTCCGAACATCGGGATCGATACGCAAGCATCGCTTCTTTCAACCGCACGCTCGCTGATCCCACGCCTTTCGTTGCCAAACCACACAGCCAGCTTTGCGGGCTCGGTGTAGTCGCCTTCGTGCAGGATCAGATTCACCTGACCTTTGACGTGCGGTGAGGTCACAATTGAACGAAAATTGTTCTTTTCGAGGTGGTCGAAACAGTCGTCAGTGCTGTCAAATCGTTTCACGAAGCTCCACTTTACAGCGGAGACCGAGGTTTTAGAAAAAGACGGCTTTTCGCGCATTTCCTGCCAATCGTCCGGCAAGTTATTGTGCGGATCGACGACGTAGACTTTTTCCGCGCCGAGAGCATTGACGTTCCGGATCACGGTGCCGATGTTCTTGATATCGGCGGGATCTTCGATCACTGCGATCAGATTTTTGCAGACGAATTGTTTGATCGCGTCGGCCCGAACTCGGACTGAGCGCTTCGAGCGTCTAGGCTCTTCTTCGCCTTCGACAATTGGCATGATGCTAAGTCCCCGCCCCAATCAGTTCCCGCCCGATCAGCATGCGGCGGATCTCATTCGTCCCCGCGCCGATATCGAGCAGCTTGGCGTCGCGCAGATAGCGTTCGACCGGCCAGTCCTTGGTATAGCCTGCGCCGCCCAGCGCCTGCACGGCCTCGCCCGAAACGCGGAAGGCGTTTTCGCTGGCCAGCAGGATTGCGCCGGCCGCGTCGAAGCGGGTGGTCTGTCCGGCGTCGCAGCTTTTGGCGACGGCATAGGTATAGGCCCGCGCCGATTGCAGCGCGACGTACATGTCGGCCACTTTGGCCTGCATCAGCTGGAACGCGCCGATCGGTTTGCCGAACTGCTTGCGTTCGCGCAGGTACGGGATGACTGTGTCGAGGCAGGCCTGCATGATGCCGAGTTGCAGCCCCGCGAGCACCACGCGTTCGTAGTCGAGGCCTGACATCAGCACGCCCACCCCGCCATGCAAAGGCCCCATGATCCGCTCTTCGGGCACGAAGCAATCGTTGAACACCAGCTCGGCAGTGGGGCTGCCGCGCATGCCCATCTTGTCGATCTTCTGGCCGATCGAGAAGCCCTCGTCGTCCTTCTCGATCAGGAAGGCGGTGATCCCGCGGCTGCCGGATTCGGGTGCGGTCTTGGCATAGACCACCAAGGTATCCGCGCAGGTCGCATTGGTGATCCAGAACTTGGTGCCGTTGAGCAGGTAGCCGCCCTGGGCTGCCTCGGCGCGCAGTTTCATCGAGACCACGTCCGATCCGGCCCCTGCCTCCGACATGGCGAGGCTGCCGACATGCTCGCCGCTGACCAGCTTTGGCAGGTACCTGGCCTTCTGCTCCTCATTGCCCCAGCGGCGGATCTGGTTGACGCACAGGTTGCTGTGCGCGCCGTAGCTGAGCCCGATCGAGGCGCTGGCGCGGCTGACTTCTTCGACCGCAATCACATGATCGAGGTAGCCCAGGCCCAGCCCGCCCCATTCCTCTTCAACCGTGATCCCGTGCAGGCCAAGTTCGCCCATCGCCGCCCACAGCTCCTCGCGCGGGAACCAGTCTTCGGCATCGGCGCGCGCGGCCAAAGGCGCGATCTTTTCATCGGCAAAGCGGCCCGCCGCCTCGCGGATCATCATCGCGCTTTCGGGCAGGGCGAAATCGAAATCAGGCGTGGCGCGCATCGGAAGTCCTCTCGCTATCCGGCATAGCAACTGTGCAGAGCGGCGCAAACTGGTTGCAGCGGAAATTATTGGCCTTTGGGGAATCCGGTTCCACAACGACCCGTTCGTCCCGAGCGAAGTCGAGGGATCGCGGCGTGGCGGTCCCTCGACTTCGCTCGGGACGAACGGGGAGGGGATGCTTGAAGCTCTCTAAAACCCCGCCCCACCCGGCCAGCCGGGGCAGGCGAGCCCCATCACCTTGAACAGCAGGCCCATTTGCCCCTCGCCCACCAGCCGCTCCTTGGCCGCCTCGATCGCTGCTGCGTGCTCAGGCGCGGTCTGGGCCAGGGCCTGGGCGCGGGCGTCGATGCCAAGGTTCCGCAGGAACCGGCCTTGCGGCACGGTGCCGAGCCACTTGCACCCGCGCGACTGGACGATCGGGACCAGCGTGGCGAAATCGACGTGGGCCGTCAGGTCCGCCTCGCCGGGGTTGATGAAAGGATCGACCTTGAGGTGGCTGCGCACCGCCTGCAAGCTCGATCCATCGCGCAGCTGGTCGTGGCCATAGTCAATGAACAGCGCCGCGCCGCCCTGTTCGACCAGCCGCCCGGCCACTTCGTAGACCGTGGCTGCGGCAGCAGGGCAGGTTTCGATGATCGTGCCCACTTCCGCCTGTCGGCGTGCCTCGGGCACGGCGGCGTCCATCGGCTGGCTGCCGGCAATGCAGACGAATCTCTCGCCTTCAGGCACCACCATCCGCTCGCGCCAGCCATCGGGGGTCATGACCAGCTGCCGCACCGGCAGGGCATCGAGGAACTCGTTGGCGACCAGCAGGATCGGGCCATAGGGCGGAATGGTCGAAAGATCGTGGTGCCACTGTGCGCCCGGTACGGTCTCCAGCTGGATGTCTTTCAGCGCAGTCGAACCCTCGACAAAATGGATCGAGGGTTCGAGGCCGTAGCGCTTCATCGCCCTGAGCGCATCGGCGGCGAGCGTGCCGCGACCCGGCCCCAGCTCGACATAGTGGATCGGTTCTTCGCGCCCGGCATTGATCCACATGTCGGCCAGCCACAGCCCGATCAGCTCGCCGAACATCTGGCTGATTTCAGGCGCGGTGACGAAATCGCCGGCCGTGCCCAAGGGATCTTTGGCGGAATAGTACCGCGCGTTCGATTCGCCCATGTAGTGCGCCAGGCTGATCGGTCCGGTATTGGCGATCAGCCGCCGGAAAATCGCCCCCAGCGGCTCTGTGTCTGGCGTATCGCTCATTCAGGCGTGGGGGCCTGGCTGTTCAGCTCCGGGCGGCGCAAGGCGCGGATCAGGAAGAACAGCCCGACTACCATCAGCGGCACGGTCAGCCACTGGCCCATCGACAGCCCGGTGCGCGCGGCGAATTCGGCCAGCTGGGCGTCGGGCTCGCGGTAAAATTCGGCCGTGAAGCGCGCGATCCCCATCCCCAGCGTGAAGACCCCGACCAAGAGGCCCGGTTTCCAGCGCGCGCGGGTTTTCCAGAACAGCCACAGCATGACCATTGCCAGCAGCAGCCCTTCCAGCCCGGCCTGATAGAGCTGGCTGGGGTGGCGGCCGATCTGCAGCGGATCATCGGGAAAGACCATCGCCCAGGCCACGCCGGGAGCCTCGCGGCCCCACAGCTCGCCGTTGACGAAATTGGCCAGGCGGCCAAACAGCATGCCGAACGGAACCGTCACGGCGATATAGTCGCAGACCCGCAGGAAACTCAGCTTGTTGCGCCAGCCAACCCAGGCGATCGCGATCACCACCCCGACCAGCCCGCCGTGGAAGCTCATGCCGCCATTCCACAGCTTGATCAGCTCGCTCGGCTCACCCCACAGGCTGGGAATGCCGGTGTCACCGCCGGTGTAGAACGTGGCATAGCCCAGCCGTCCGCCCAGGATCACCCCCAGCGTGCAATAGAAGAACAGGTCATCGACATGGCGCTGGGCCAAAGGCGCGCCCGGCTCTTTCAGCGTCTTCGAGACATGCCAGTAGGACAGCAGGATCCCGGCGAGGTAGGCCAGGCTGTACCAGCGCAGTTCGAACGAGCCGATCTGGAACAGATAGCGCTTCAGCCCCAGGTCGGTGAACTGGATCGGCGCATCGGCGGCAGCGGCAGCAAGCGTGGCCAGTGCCAGATGATCCTGTAATAGTGACAGCAAGCGGCTTACCCCTTAAGCAAGTTTCGGACAGAGAACGCGAATGCACTGTGCATCGCGCGCTATCTGGCACAGAGCGCGGCGGGAAACAAACCCGCCGGTGAACATTGGGAACAACAGCCGCAGCCGCGAGAGGGGCGTGCCTGCTGCTCAAGTCAAAGAAGGATGCCGCATGGCCACCGAACTCGATACTGCCCTCAGCGACGTAGTGGGACGCCTGACCGCCCCCGGCGCGATGCTCGAATTGGTCCCCTTTGAACGGTTCGGGCGCGAGCTGCCGATGCTGGGGAATGCGCCGCCCACGCTGCCCGCCCTGTTCGCGCACTTCTGCGCCCAGCACGGCGAGGCTGAGTTCCTGGTCGATGGCCCGGTCCGCACCACTTTTGCCGGGGCCTATGCCGCCGCGCGCGAAGTGGCGGGCGGTCTGGTCCAGGGGCACGGGGTGCAGAAGGGCGACCGGATCGGGATCGCCGCGCGCAATTCGACCAACTGGATCGTTGCCTACATGGGCGTGCTGATGGCCGGCGGCTGCGCGGCCCTGCTCAACGGCTGGTGGAGCGGCGAGGAAATGGCCGCCGGGATCGAGCTGACCGGCTGCACCATCGTGCTGGCTGACGCCCAGCGCGCCGCGCGGATCGCCGAACTCGATGTCACAACCAAAGTGGTGGTGTTCGAGCATGACAAGCCGTGGCGCGAAGGCCTCGCCTCGTTGCTGGCGCATGGCGGCGGCGCGGATACGCCATTGCCCGAGCTGACCGGCGATGACCTGGCGACGATCCTCTACACCTCGGGCTCGACCGGCCAGTCGAAAGGTGCCTGGTCCGATCACCGCGCGGTGACGCAGGGGGTGTTTTCCTTTGTCGCCCAGACGCTGATGGTCCTTACCCATATGATCGACAAAGGCGAGGCGCCGACTGTGCAGCCTTGCACGCTGGTCAACGTGCCGCTGTTCCACGTCACCGGCGAAGTGCCGGTGTTCCTGCAAAGCTTCGTGATCGGCCGCAAGCTGGTCTTGATGCCCAAGTGGAACGCCGAAGAGGCGATGCGGCTGATCGAGGCCGAAAAGGTCACCTATTTCGTCGGTGTGCCCTTGATGAGCTTCGAGATCGCGACGCACCCCAACCGCGACAAGTACGATATGTCGAGCTGCACCGCTTTTGCCGCCGGCGGCGCGCCGCGCCCGGTCGATCACGTCCACAAGATCAAGGCGGCGCTGCCCCATGCCTTCCCGCTGCTGGGCTATGGCCTGACCGAAACCAACGCGGTCGGCTGCGGCAACCTCAACGAGAATTACCTGGCCAAACCCGGATCGACCGGCACCGCGAGCAAACCGCTGGTTGAAGTGGGAATCCTGGACGATGACGGCCAGGCACTCCCCACCGGCCAGACCGGCGAGGTTTCGATCCGCTCGATCTGTAACTTCAACGGCTATTGGAATAACAGCGAAGCGACCCGCCAGGCGATCATGCCCGACGGCTTCTTCCGCACCGGCGACCTGGGTTACCTCGACGAAGACGGCTACCTGTTCATTGTCGATCGCAAGAAGGACATCATCATTCGCGGCGGCGAAAATATCAGCTGCATCGAAGTGGAAGAGGCGATCTATGCCCACCCCGATGTGGCCGAAGCCAGCGTCTTTGGCATGGCGGACGAGAAGTTCGGCGAGCTGCCCACCGGGGTCTACCTTACCAAGGACGGCGCATCGCTCAGCGAAGAAGCCCTGCGCGCCTACCTGCTCGAACGCATCGCCCCCTTCAAGGTCCCCGTCCGGCTGTGGCAGGAACACGAAACCCTGCCGCGGCTGGGCACTGAAAAGGTTGACAAGCTCACGCTGAAAGCCCGCTATCTGACCGTGTGGGAAAGCGAGCAGAAGGCCGGGGTGTGACTATGGCAACCCTGTAATCGTCTTACAGTAAGGCGCTAGGTCTTACACCGGGGGGGGGGCAATTCGGTTAGCTTCGTTGGGCTTCTCAAGAGGAGAGGCTTATCGAAGGAGTGGATGTATGAAGACGATCAAAAGAGCAGCAATAGTGATTGCCACAATTGCGGCCATTGCGTCGGCCCCTGCAACCGCAGATTCGGCATCAGACCCTAATGGGTATATTCGTATTGGGGATGAGTGCTATCTGAATATGGGCTATCCGCTGCCGGTTTTTATCAAGATACCTTGCCCTCGAGAGATACTCGGAGACAATTGAAGACATGCGATGGCCCTCGAACATCACATTTCTTGCGCTGACTGTCGCGGCCTGGGCGGGGGCAACCTCCGCCCAGGCAACGGCAAACGAGCAAGATGCCATTGTCGTGACCGGCAATCGGCAGCAACAAGCGGAGGTTGCAGCAGAACAGGCTGCGGCAATTACGCTGAGAACGCTGGCTGACAATCCGCTACCGCGCCACTACGCCCCAATTTGCGTCAGAGTGTTCGGGATCGATCGAGCCTTTGCCGAGGTTCTTGGCGAACGAGTGATGGAGAATGCCAGACGCCTCGGTTTACAAACGGCCAAAACAGGCTGCCAACCCAATGTCTGGATTGGATTTGCTTTCAACAGCAAGGCCGAAGTCGAAAAGCTGCGCAGGCAGCTGCCGGAAATGTTTGGTACGCTTAGCAAGGTCGAAGTTGAACGGATCTTCCGCGGCAGCGGCGCGGCGCAGGCTTGGCATTCAACCGAAGTGAGGAACGCCGACGGTCGGCCAATGCGCTACAGGACGATTGAAGTTTTTGGCCGCTCGGCAACGGTGAAATCTACCGATCAGTACCGTAGCGGCCGCCTGACTTCGCCAATCAGAGTCGATATAAACGGGACCATTGTAGTGTTCGATGCTGCACGTGCCCAAGGGCGAACGATTCTGCAGCTGGCCGACTATGCCACGATGCGAATTCTGGCCCCGGTGCAGGATTTCGACAAAATGCCTGATGGAGGTGCGCCGTCGATCCTGCAGCTGTTTGCAGAAGAGGCCGCATCGGTCGATGGCCTGACTGAGTTCGATTGGGCCTACCTTTCCGCCTTTTACAAGCTGGACCGCGGTGCCACTGCGAGTGCTGTCCACGACGCGACCAGGAAGGCGATGCTCGACGGGACCGGGCAGCGGCTGCGTGAGAAATCGGGCGAACCTTAGAAAAGGTTGACAAGGTGCCGCCGAAAGCCCGTTAGCTGGGCCCGTGACCAAGCGAGCGGAAGCCGGGCGTGCAGGCGCCAACACCATTCCCAACCAGCGCGCGGTGATTGATCGGCGCGCGCTGGCGGGGGCAATTGCCGACACGGTGGAGGCCAAGGGCGCGGCCAGGGCGCGGCCCAAGGTGGTCGAGCTGCTGCGCGGCGCGCTGGCCGCTGGGCGCGAGGAGATCGCCCGGCGGCTGGGCGAAAAGCCGACCATGGGCCACGACAGTGCCGAAGCGCAGGCGTTCCTGGTCGATCAGCTGATCCGGGTGATCCACGATCATGTGACGCAAGAGGTTTACCCCGCGCCCAACCGCACCTCGGGCGAGCGGCTGACGATCATGGCGGTCGGCGGCTATGGCCGCGGCGAAATGGCCCCGCATTCGGATGTCGATGTGGCCTTCATCACCCCGGGCAGGCAGACCCCGTGGTGCGAGCAGGTGATCGAGGCCACGCTCTATTTCCTGTGGGATCTGGGGCTCAAGGTCGGGCAATCGAGCCGCAGCCTCGACGACGTCGTGCGGATGGCCAAAAGCGACCTGACGATCCGCACCGCGCTTTTGGAAGGGCGCTATGTCTGGGGCGATCAGGCCCTGTTCGACGAAGCGCAGAGCCGGTTCTGGGCCGAAGTGGTGGCCGGGACCGAACGCCAGTTCGTCGCCGAGAAACTGGGCGAGCGCAACGAACGCCACAAGCGGCTGGGCGACAGCCGCTATGTGGTCGAACCCAATGTGAAAGAGGGCAAGGGCGGTCTGCGCGATCTGCACACGCTCTACTGGATCGGCAAGTACCTCCACCATGTCCGCGGCGTATCCGACCTGATCGAGGTCGGGCTGCTGACCGGGGCCGAATACCGCGCCTTCCGCCGCGCCGAGAACTTCTTCTGGGCGGTGCGCTGTCACTTGCACACCATTACCCGGCGCTGCGAGGACCGGCTGACTTTCGACATGCAGCGCGAGGTTGCCGCGCGGATGCAGTTCGCCGACCGGCCAGGCAAGAGCGGCGTCGAACGCTTCATGCAGTACTTCTTCCTGCAGGCGAAGCGGGTCGGCCACCTGACCGGGCTGTTCCTGGCCCAGCTCGACGAGCAATCGGGCAAGAAGGCCCCGCGCGGGCTGCTGGCGGGGTTCCGGGCGCGCAAGCGCAACCTCAAGGGCTATGTCGTCTATGGCGGCAAGATCACCGTGCCTTCGGAGACATGGTTCAGCGAGGACCCGGTCCGCCTGATCGAGATTTTCGTGCTGGCCGACACCAACCAGCTTGAGGTCCATCCCGATGCCTTGCGCCTGGCCTTGCGCGATGCACGGCAAGTCGATGCGGTGCGCGAGGACCCGCGCGCCAATGCGCTGTTCATGGACCTTTTGACCAGCCGCAACGATCCCGAAACCGTGCTGCGCTGGTTCAACGAGGTCGGCGTGTTCGGCCGCTTCGTGCCCGATTTCGGCCGGGTCAACGCGCAGATGCAGTTCGACATGTACCACCACTACACGGTCGATGAGCACACCATCCGCGCGGTCGGGCTGATGGCCAGGATCGAGAAAGGCGAGATGAAGAGCGAGCATCCGCTGGCCAGCGGGATCATCCACAAGATCCAGCACCGCCGCGCGCTCTATGTCTCGATCCTGCTCCACGATATCGCCAAGGGGCGGCGCGGCGACCATTCGGTGCTGGGAGCCGAAGTCGCGCTCAAGCTGTGCCCACGGCTGGGGATGAGCGAGGAGGAGGTGCACCTCGTCTCGTGGCTGGTCGCCCAGCACCTGCTGATGAGCGCGGTCGCCTTCAAGCGCGATCTGGCCGACTGGAAGACGATCACCGATTTCGTCGCGCAAGTGCAGTCGGTCGAGCGGCTGCGGCTGCTCGCCATGCTGACCATCGTCGATATCCGCGCGGTCGGCCCCGGCGTGTGGAACGGCTGGAAGCGCCAGCTGATCCACGAGCTTTACGATGCCGCCGAGGAACGCCTGCGGCTGGGCCACGTCCAGCACGGGCGCGAGCACCGGGTGGCGGCCAAGCAGGCGGCAGTGACCGAACGGCTGGGCAAGGCCAAGGCCCTGGTCGGCAAATATGCCAAGCAGTTCGGCGATGCCTACTGGATCGCCGAGCCCGACGATATCGTCGCGATGAACCTGACCCAGCTGGACCGGGCCAAAGGCGCGGCGCTTGACGTTCACTGCGAATACTACGCCGCGCGCGGGGCGACGCTGGTGACAGTGATCGCCGCCGACCACCCGGGGCTGTTCTACCGGATTGCCGGCGGCATCCACCTGGCCGGCGGAAACATCATCGACGCGCGGATCCACACCACGCGCGGCGGCATGGCGGTCGATAACTTCCTGGTCCAGGACCCGCTCGGCAGGCCGTTTTCCGAAGACGCCCAGCTCGCCCGGATCAGGACCATGATCGCCGATGCACTCGCCAACCGGGTCAAGCTGGTCGCGCAGCTCACCGCGCGCCCCAACGCCCGCCCGCGCGCCGATGCTTTCGACGTGCGGCCCTCGGTCGAATTCGACAACCAGGCCTCGAACCGCTTCACCGTAGTCGAAATCAACGCCCGCGACCGCCCCGCGCTGCTCAGCCGCCTGGCGCGCGCGCTGTTCGAAGCCAAGCTGATGGTCCACTCCGCCCACATCGCGACTTACGGCGAGCGCGCGGTGGATACGTTCTATGTCACCGACCTGCTGGGTGAGAAGGTCGATGCGGGCGCGCGGCTGAAAGCGGTCGAGAAGCGGCTGCTTGAGGCGGCGGATGAGGAGTCGGTGGAAGTAGCGGCCTAGCTAAAGCCCCTCCCCGGCGGGGAGGGGTTGGGGTGGGGGCTCGAAGCCAGCGTGGAACCCCCATCCCAACCCTTCCCCACCGGGGAAGGGCTCCGAGATGTCAAGGCTCCCCGGTCTACCCGATCAGTGCCTCGGCAATCTGCACCGCGTTGAGCGCGGCGCCCTTGCGCAAGTTGTCGCCGACCACGAACAGCGCGAGGCCGTGCTCTACCGTGCGGTCCACCCGGACGCGGCCGACGAAGACCGGGTCCTTGCCGGTCGCCTCAAGCGGGTTGGGGCACGCGCTCAGCACCACGCCGGGTGCCGCGCCCAGCAGCTCAAGCGCGCGTTCGGGCGAGATCGGGCGTTCGAATTCGACATTGAGCGCCACCGAATGCCCGGTGAACACCGGCACCCGCACACAGGTGCCCGAAACCGGCAGGTCGGGAATCTCGAGGATCTTGCGGCTTTCGTCGCGCAGCTTGAGCTCTTCTTCGGTATAGTCGTCCTCGCCCAGCACGTAGTTGAGCGGCACCACGTTGTGCGCGATCGGCACGGCCCACTTCTCGGCCGCAGGGAGCAGATCGTCGTGCCCGCCTTCGGCCAGCGCTGCCGCCTTGTCGCCAACATGGGCGAGCTGGCGGGCCAGAATGTCGATCCCTTCCTGCCCGGCCCCGGAAACCGCCTGATAGGTGCTGGCAACGATCCGCTTGAGTCCGGCCTCGTCGTGCAGCGGCTTCAGCGCAGGCATCACCGCCATGGTGGTGCAATTGGGGTTGGCAATGATCCCCTTGGGCAGATCGGCCATCGCATGGGCGTTCACTTCGGCGACGACCAGCGGCACCTCCGGGTCCGAACGGAAGGCCGAGCTGTTGTCGATCACGATAGCGCCCGCAGCCGCCACCTTGGGGGCCAGTGCCTTCGAGGTCGCGCCGCCAGCCGAGAACAGCACAATGTCGAGCCCGGCAAAGTCTGCCGTGGCGGCGTCCTCGATCGTCACCCCGTCGATCACCTTGCCCGCCGAGCGCGCCGAGGCGAACAGCCGCAGCGTGGCAATCGGAAAGGCGCGCTCCTTCAGGATTGCGCGCATGGTCGAACCGACCACGCCGGTCGCGCCAACGATGCCGACATTCAATTGCTGTCCGGGTGCGAAACGATGAACCATGTTGCTACTCCTGAATTGGGGAGAGCAGTGCGGGGGTTCGTTTGTCTCGTCAAGAAGCCCCGCCTGCTCGTTGGCGGGGCGGGTTGTCGGGCGGCTTAGTTACGCTTGCCCACAACCGTTCCCGCCGTGGCGGTCGGTTTGGTGGTAATGCGTGTGGCCGGCATGTTCGACATGACCCGCGCCCCTAACGCCCACTTTGCGCAATGGCAACGCCTTTGTTGCAGTGCAGCGTGAAAGATTGATGCGTCAGCCGCTCCGAAACGCATTCGTAATCGGATAGCGCCGGTCCCGCCCGAAGTTGCGGGTGCCGAGCTTGACCCCCGGCGGGGCCTGGCGGCGTTTGTATTCGGCGACGTAGAGCAGTCGTTCGATCCGCACCACGGTGTCGCGATCGAGGCCTTCGCTGACCAGCTGATCGACGCTCTTTTCGTGTTCGACCAGGCCGAGCAGGATCTTGTCGAGCACCGGGTAGGGCGGCAGCGAATCCTCGTCCTTCTGGTCGGGGCGCAGTTCGGCCGAGGGCGGGCGGGTGATGATCCCGGCGGGCATCACCGGGCCGTCCGGACCCAGGCCGATCTTGGGCTTGTGCCGATTGCGCCATTCGCTGATCGCAAAGACAGTCATCTTGTAGGCGTCTTTCAGCGGGTTGTAGCCGCCCGCCATGTCACCATAGATCGTGGCGTAGCCGACGCTCATCTCGCTCTTGTTGCCGGTGGTCAGCAGCATCGGGCCGAACTTGTTGGAGAGCGCCATCAGCGTGACGCCGCGGATGCGGCTCTGCACGTTCTCCTCGGTGATATCGTATTCGGCATCGGCGAAGCTGCCGGCCAGCATTGCGTCGAAGGCCGTGACCGCCGGATTGATCGGGATCGTATCGTACCGGCAGCCGATCATTGTTGCGCATTCGGTGGCCAAATCGAGGCTCAATTGACTGGTGAATCTGCTGGGCAGCATCACAGACCAGACCCGGTCCGGCCCCAAGGCATCGGCGGCGATCGCGGCGCAGATCGCAGAATCGATCCCGCCTGAGAGGCCAAGCACCACGCCGGGGAAGCGGTTGCGATCGACGTAGTCGCGCAAGGCCAAGACCATCGCGCAGTAGATGTCCTCCGGGTGCTCGGCCAATTGCGCCACTTCACCCGGCTCGCAAATCCAGCCTTTTGCGGTGCGGGTCCAGCGGGTGGTGACTTCCTGTTCCTCCCAGTCGGCCATCTGTACCGGTACCGAGCCGTCTGCGCCCACCACGAAGCTGGCCCCGTCGAACACCAGCTCGTCCTGCCCGCCGACGCGGTTGAGGTAGGCCAAGGGAAGCCCGGTATCGGCAGCGCGGCGGCGAGCGACGCCTTCGATCCGCAGCGTATCCTTGTCGATCTCATAGGGGCTGCCGTTGATGCAGATCAGCAGCTCTGCGCCAAAGTCCGCGAGGTGGCGGCAGACATCGGGGTGCCAGACATCCTCGCAAATCGGCAGGCCGATCATCACGCCCTTGAACCCGATCGGTTCGGGCAAGGGGCCGGGCTGGAACAGGCGGACCTCGTCGAAAGTGCCGTAATTGGGCAGCTCGTGCTTGAGCCGGATCGCCGCGACCTTGCCATGATCAAGCAGCGCGATCCCGTTGTGCAGCGCGCCGTCGGCCACGAAGATCGAGCCGACCAGCATTGCCGGTCCGCCGTCTGCAGTGACCTTGGCCATGGCCTCCAGCTCGTCAGCCGCGCGGGCGACGAAAGCTGGCTTGAGCACCAGATCCTCGGCCGGGTAGCCGACCAGCTGCATTTCCGGGAAGACCACCAGATCGGCCCCGGCGGCCTTGGCCCGCTCGCGCGCGGCGAGCATCGCTTTGGCATTGCCGGGAATGTCCCCGACCGACTGGTTCATCTGGGCGAGCGTGATGGAGAGTGTATCGACCATTTGGCTTTCCTAGGGCCAAGGAACGCGTTAGCCAATGGCCAGACGTAACCCGCCCCCTCCCGTTCGTGTCGAGCGAAGTCGAGACACTGCCGCGCGGTGTCTCGACTTCGCTCGACACGAACGGAGGGGGGTGAAGGGTTCAAGAGAAGAGGAAGATCAATGTTCGAAGCGGCCTTTGCAAATGCCAATCTACCCGGCGCGGTGGGGATGATCGTGGACCGCGACGGCGTATGCTTTGCCGAGGCGCTGGGTCAGGCCGATGCGGTGGGCGGAACTGCGATGCGGCGCGACAGCCTGTTCCAGATCGCTTCGATGACCAAGGCGCTCACTTCGGTCGCGGCGATGCAGCTGGTGGAACAGGGGCGGCTTGGCTTGGATGACGATGTGGGCGCGGTCTTGCCCGATCTGGCGGGCCCTCAGGTGCTGACCGGATTTGATGCCAGCGGCGCGCCCATGTTGCGTCCCGCGGCCGGGCCGGTGACCTTGCGGCACTTGCTGACCCACACCGCGGGCCTCGGCTATTTCTTCATTCACGCTGAGGTCCTGACCTATTTCAAGGCCGTTGGGATGCCCGAGCCGGGCTCGCTGGCTTCGATCAAGATGCCGCTGATGTTCGATCCGGGGACCCGCTGGGAGTATTCGGTCGGCACTGACTGGACCGGGCTGGCGGTAGAGGCGGTCACGGGGATGAAGCTGGGGGACTATCTGGCCCAGCATGTGCTTGGCCCGCTCGGCATGAGCGCGACGGCCTTCCGCCCCAAGTGGCCCGCCGATGCGGCGCAGGTCCATGTCCGCAATCCCGATGGCAGCTTCAAGCTCAACCAGGCGGTGCTGGGCGGCGGCGAGTTCCAGATGGGCGGGGGCGGGCTTTCAAGCACTGCCGATGACTATGGCCGGTTCGTGCGGATGATGCTGCGCGGCGGCGAGCTTGATGGGCAGCGCGTGCTTAGGCAAGAAACCGTCGCCGAAATGGCCCGCAACCAGGTGGGTGAGCTTCGCGCCGGCTACATGGGCAGCGTCATGCCCGATTTCGCCGCGCCTTATGACACATTCCCCGACCAGCACACCGGCTGGGGGCTGGGCTTCCTGATCAACCCCGAACAAGGCCCGAACGGCCGCTCACCCGGCAGCCTGGCCTGGGCGGGGATCTTCAACAGCTACTACTGGATCGACCCGGCTGCAGGGGTAGGCGGGGTATTCATGAGCCAGCTTGCGCCGTTCGGCGATCCCGGCGCACTGGCCTGTTTCGGCGCGCTGGAGCGGATGGCTTATGGGCTTGGGGAGTGACAAGGCTGCCAGCCTTGCGTTGGGGCGAGAGGGCTGAATGGTTCACGCAGAGGCGCAGAGAAGAAAAGTGAGGCGCAGAGGGGTTGCGCATGCGGCGCAGCCGCTTGTCATTCCTTGGTTGTGCCAAACGCGAAGCTGCGTTGGTGAGAGCGGCTTCGCCGCGAGGCCCAAGATCCTCTGCGCCTCTGCGTGAACTATTCCAAGCCCTCCGCAAGCACCTAGGCCAAAAGCCCCCGCCACGCCGCGTCCAGAACCCTATTCACCGCCCCACGCCGCACCGAAGAGTTTGTACATTCCAAAACCTTCCCTTGTATGCAGGCCCGCCACTGCCTATGTGCCGCTGCGGAGGGGGCAGTCCGGAGTGCTGCCTGCAATGTCTGTCCGCCATACACTTTCCGCTATCCTCGCCCTTGCCTGTGCCAGTCCGGCATTTGCCCAGCAGGGACGCCCGGCTGGTCCGGGTGGTCCGCCGCCCGGTGTGATGAGCGACGGGGATCGGGTCACCGTGGGCTTTGGCCTGGGGGCTTCGGCCGATTACGAAGGCTCTGACGATTACCGCCTCCAACCCGGCGGGATCTTCCAGGGCAAGGTCGCGGGCGTCGATTTCCAGATGCGCGGGCTCAACCTCTACACCGATTTCGTGCCCGATCCCAAGGACAGCAAGCTGCGGCTGGTGCTGGGCCCGGTGGTGCAGGTCCGGTTTGACCGCACTGGCGAGATCAAGGACCCGCGCGTCGCTGCGCTGGGCGACCGCAAGACCGCGATCGAACTGGGCGCGACTGCCGGGATTGGCCTGCGCGGGTTCCTGATCCCGCCCGCCAGCCTCAATTTCGACGTGACTTACCTCAAGGACGTGAACGGCGCGCATCGCAGCTATGTGCTGAGCCCCGGGGTCTCGCTCAACTCGCCGGTCACCCGCTCCAGCTTTGCCCGGCTTGGGGTGAGCGCCGATTTCGTCGGTGAGGGCTATGCCAAGACCTATTTCGACGTGGCCCCCGGCAATCTGCTGGCGCCCTATGCCACCAGCGGCGGCGGGCTGAAAAGCATCACCACCTCGCTGCTCTATACCTACGACCTGGGCGGCAAGCCGCGCGAGGGCTGGGGGCTGTTCGGTCTCGCCAACTACAAGGCGCTGCAAGGCCAGTTCGCCCGCAGCCCGATCGTCCGCGATGCCGGCAGCGCCAGCCAGTTCTTCGCGGTGGCGGGGATTTCCTACAGCTTCTGACCGGGCAAGCCGGGCAAGTCCCGGCTGACCGGCAGCGGGAACCGGGGCGCGCGCTTTTCGAGGAAAGCCGCGACCCCTTCGCGCACGTCGGCTATTCGCCGCGCTACCCGTTTCAACTCAATGCGATTCGATCCGCACCGGCATCGCCGTGAAGCCATGCAGGAACGGGCTGGCCAGGCGGGTGGGCTGGCCTTGCGGTGCCAGTTTCCAGCCGCGCCGGGCGATCTCTCCGATCAGGGTGGCGAGCTGGTCCTCGGCCAGTTTTGCGCCAACGCAGCGATGGATGCCGTGACCGAAGCCCAGATGGCGGCGGGCATTGGCGCGGCCCACGTCGAAGCGTTCGGCGTCGGCAAAGACCGCCTCGTCGCGGTTGGCGCTGATGTACCACATCACCACTTTCTCACCCGCCTTGATCACTTGCCCGCCCAGTTCGGTATCTTCCAGCGCGGTGCGGCGCATGTGGGTGACCGGGCTTTGCCAGCGGATGATTTCCTGCGCGGCATTGGGGGTCAGCGAAGGGTCAGCGCGCAGCCGCTCCAGCTCCTCGGGGTAGGTGTCAAAGGCCTCGACCAGCGCCGACATCGAATTGCGCGTGGTGTCATTCCCGCCGACGATCAGCAGCGCGATATTGGCGATCCGCTCCATCGGCTCCATATTGCCCATCGCCTCGGAGTGGACCATCCGGCTTAGCAGGTCGTCGCTGGGTTCCTTGCCGCGGCGGTCCTCCAGTTCGCGGTCAAAGCGGGCCAGCATCTCGCCCATCTGAGCCATGAACTGGGCGAAGTATTCCTCGTTGAGGTTGTCGGCCGAAACCCCGCTGGCCCAGTCCGACCAGCGTTTGATGTCGCGCCATTCCTCGAACGGCATGCCGAACAGGATGCACAGCATGCCGAGTGTTTGCGGAATCGAAACCCGCTCAACCCAGTCAAAGGTCTCACCCACCGGCAGGCCATCGAGCAGCTCCTTGGTCCGCGCCTTGACCGCCTTGTCGAGCTTGATCATCTGGCTGGGCGAAAAGGCCGGAGCGATCACCCGGCGCTGGGCGGTATGGATCGGCTGGTCCTGGGCGATGAAATTGGGAAAGCCCTGGCCGTTGATCGAATCTGCGATGGTGATGTTGCCCTTGTCCCAGCGGCTGGAGAAGACATCGTGGCGCAGCTCGATTTCGGACACCAGGTCATGTGTGACCGCCGACCAATAGGCCCCGAACGGGCTGTCCTCGCGCCAGGATAGCGGCGCCTCGGCGCGCAAATGGGCAAAGGGCTCGCGCCAGGTGTCCTCGACATAGAGCACATCCTGGCTGACATCGACGGGGGTTAGCGGGCGAGTCATGCGATCTCCATCTGTCGGGGTGCAAGCGGCGGTGCGTTGCCTGCCGCCTTGGCCCGCTTGGCACCTTGCGCCAGCTCTTTCCGCATTGCGCGGACGTAGTGGTCGAAGTCGAGTTGGATCGTGTGGCGCCGCGCGGCGTAGTACTGGCCGGTGTAGTACTCCTCATCGGCCTTGATCACCCGCTCCATTTCGGCCTCCGCCGGGGGCAGGTATTGCCCGCTGAGGTAAGCCGCGACCAGCTTCGACTGCTGCTCCGCGAAGTTCACCAGCGTTGGCAGCGGCTGGGCCAGGCCCATGTAGAACAGGTCCGACACGCCCGGCTTCATGATCCGCTTGTAGAGCGGCGGCGGACGGTTGTCGGCGTCGGCAGTGAAGGCCGGGTCCTTGAAGAACGGGAACTTGATGTCATAGCCGGTGGCCCAGACGATCACGTCGATCGCCTCGCGGCTGCCGTCGCTGAACACGACCTCTTTGCCGTCCAGCCGCTCGACCCCGCCCTTCATGGTGATGTCGCCTGAGCCAGCGCGGACCAGGAATTCGCCCGAGACGGTGCCGTGGCTTTCGAACGGACCGATCTCGGGCTCGGGCAGGCCATAGTCGCTCATCTTGCCGACCAGCCCCTTGATCAGCCGCGCGCCCAGCCACTGCCGCAGTGCCTTGGGCATCCACGCCGGAGCGGGATTCTTGTCGAGCGGCTGGCCCTTGTAATACTTCGGGAAAATCCACACCCCGCGGCGCGCGGAAACGAACAGCTTTTCGGCCATAGGCCGCTGCGACAGCTCGCTCGCCACGTCCATCGCCGAATTGCCCAGCCCCACCACCAGCACGCGTTTGCCGATGCAGTTCACCGGCTCGAACGGCGTACGGTACTGGTGCGAATGGATCTGCGCGCCGTCGAACTTGCCCGGGTACTCCGGAATCCGCGCCGCCCAGTGGTGGCCGTTGGCGACGCACAAAGCGTCGTAATGCTTGACCTCACCGGTCGAGAGCGTGATCCGCCAGCCGCCCTCGGGAAGGCGGGTGGCATCCTCGACCCGGGTGTTGAAAGTGATGTGCTGGCGCAGACCAAAGTGATCGACGTAATCGCGAAAGTACCCAAGCAGCAGCGAATGGTGCGGATAGTCGGGCCAGTCGGCCGGGACCGGATAGTCCTCAAACGCCAGTCGCCATTTCGACGTGTCGATGTGCAGACTCTGGTAGCAGGCGCTCATCCCGTTGGGGTTGTTGTAGTACCAGGTGCCGCCAATATCGTCCGAAGCCTCATAGACATCGAAGGGAATGCCGTGGTCCTTCAGCCGCTTGGCGGTGGTAAACCCGCTGCAACCCGCGCCGATGATACAGACCTTGGGCATCACCATCAGAATCAAGCCTCCCGTGTTTGGCAGACTATGTTTAACCGCGCGATTAATGTCCAGCGCGGCTTGATGTGCAGCGCGTTTTGTCCAATGTTGGGCAAAACCGGCAGGAGGGATGCAAATGGGCAAGCGGTTGGTGGCTTTGGTGGCAATGATCGGGCTGGGGCTTGCCCTGCCGGTAGGGGCGGCGCAGGCGGCAGGCAAGGCTGCCACAAAGGCCGGAGCCTCGACCATGCCGGGACCGCGCACCTGCTTCTGGTACCGCGGCCCGCACAACAAGGACCCCTATATCAACGTCGCCTATCCCGATGCCGGGGCATTCTACTGGTCGGCAGTGGCGAGCATTCCCAAGGGCGCGACCTTGCGGCTGAAGGGTCAGTACCCGCATGCCCGCTATATGAGCTTCGTTTCTTACCGCGCGACCGGGCAGGCGGTCGAATCGCTGCCCGACTATCAGATCGCGCCCGATCCCGGGTCGAGCAATCCGTTCATGCCAGGCGCGGATCGCAGCGCCGCCAAGCGCAGCTACACCGTCACCGTCGCACTGCGCGCCGACAGCAAGGAAGCCGGCGAGGGCAAGCTGGTGGCGGGCGACGGATCGAACACGCTGCGCGCGCCGCTGGTCGATAATGGCAACAGCGCGGTTTCGATCCTCTACCGGATCTACGCCAACGACAAGGCTCACCCGGTGACCGGCGGCATGCCGCTGCCCGAGGCCGAGCTGACCCTGGCGGACGGTCAGGTGCTGCGCGGCGAGGCGGCCTGCCAGGCGATGAACACCCGCCAGACCTGGACTTCTGATGTCACCGCGCTGGGTGTGCCGGTGACGCAGTACCTTGCGCTGCGCAGTCAGCCGGGCAAACCCGCGACCTGGCCCGCGCAGCCGCAGATGGACTGGCACGTCCAGCACCCGCGCGCCGCCGTGGCCTCGATCTTCACCGGCGGCCACGAGAAAGATACCGCGCGCGGCGGGGGCGAATTCTACCCCAACCCCGACAACCGTTATGCCCGGGCGATGATCAGCACCAAGTTCGGCCCTGTGGTGGTGCTGCGCGGCAAGATGCCGCTGACCCCCACCACGCAAAACGGCGACAAGGTGATGGGCCAGGGCCAGCTGCGCTATTGGTCGCTGTGTTCGAACACTTCAATGGTCGATGGCCGGGTGATCGATTGCCTCTACGACGAACAGATCCCGCTTGATGCCGATCGCAACTACGTGATCGTGCTGTCGAAGCCCAAGGACCGCCCGCGCAACGCCCGTCCAGAATGCGGCCTCGCCTGGCTGCCGCTGCCCGAAGACGGCGACAAGGTCGGCGATCCTGATTTCTCGCTGCTGGTGATCCGCAACATGCTGGCCGATCCGGCTTTCGCCCAATCGCTCCAGGCCGCGCTCGACGACAAGGACCTGCCCAAGATGGGCGAGTACTTGCCCAAGGGTCAGCACCTGTTTCCCAACACGGTGGAATCGCTGTTCCCCTGTCCATTGTAGCCACTGGACAAGTGGAGCGGCCCCGCGCATCCTGCCGCCGATAACACAACACCTCCGGGGAGAACCAACGGTTCTGGAGGGATGCAATGGAAGCTATCGACGTTACTGGCTGGTCGGCCCTGCTGCTGGGCCTGACCGCGCTGTTCGCCGGGATCGGCGCGCTGAGAAAGCCGGGCGCCTGGCGCACGATGCTCGAAGAGGTTGAACGCAGCCCGGCGCTGCAATTCCTGTGCGGGATGCTCGAACTGCTGATCGGTGCGGTGATCTATCTCGCCAACCCCTGGTTGGCTGCCGATCTGCTATCCTGCCTGCTCAAGGCGATGGGCGGCTTGATGATGGTGGAGGCGCTGATGATCCTGGGTTTCGTCGATATCTACACCCAGTTCTGGCTCCGCAGCCTGACCCACATGCATCGCGGCTGGGCGCTTAGCACGGTGGCGCTGGGGCTGGGGCTGAGCGTGCTGGGCGCCCTGCACCTGGCTTAGGCTTCGCGCATCATGCCCGACGGATAGGGCTGCACCAGCGTGCCCGCGCGGTCCCAGCCGCCGTTGAGCCACAGCTTCCACGCCGCCGGATCGGGCGGCAGCAGTGCGGGCATCCGTTCCGCGCCCAGATCGCGCAGCAGGGCGTTGGGTTCGGTGGCCAGCAGCGCGAAGCTGGGCACCTCGCTGTCCTTCCAGACCCCGGCAATAGCGAACAAGGGCTGGTCGGCGCAGGTCAGCCAGTGGCGCACGCGCTTGCCTTCGCGGTCGAGGCCCTTGCCCCAGATCATGAAACTGTTCGCCGGGACAAGGCAGCGAAACTCGCTGTTGCGCAGGTTGCCGATCCAGAACGGGCTTTCGAGGTTGCGCACGGCGAGAACCGAACGCCCGCGCTCCCCGGCGGCGGGCGGCGGCGGGACGCCCCACAGGCGGGGTATCAGCCGCCGCGGCTGGCGCTCGCCGCGCGGGCCAGCAATTGCCTCGCGTCCGGCGGTGATGACGGGGGCGAACTGGCCCGGCGCGATCGTGCCCCCGGCCCAGGGGTCTTCGCCTTGCGCCGCGCCGAAATGGGCGGCGATTGCGGTTGCGGTGCTGTCGAGACGGTAGAAGACGGTCATCGCCGCGGGACTAGCGCGCCCGCCAGCCCGGCCCTTTGACCAACCGCCCGGGCTTGGCCCCGGTGTGCTCGCCGTCGCGCAGCACCGGCACGCCGTTGACCAGCACATCGGACATGCCGGTGGCGTACTGGTGGGGCTTGGCAAAGGTCGCGTGGTCTTCGATGTCTTCGGGCTTGAACACCACGACATCGGCGGCATAGCCCGGCGCCAGACGCCCGCGGCCGCGCAGGCCCAGCTGCTTGGCGGGCAGCGCGGTCAGGCGGCGGATCGCTTCGGGGAAGCCCATCACCTGCTTTTCGCGCACGTACCGCCCCAGGAACCGCGCGAAATTGCCATAGGCGCGCGGGTGGGTGTTCTTGAGCAGGAAGTGGCCTTCGGTGGCCATGCTGGCGGCATCGCTGCCCAGCATGGTCCAGGGTGAGCGCAGGTTCTTGATCAGGTTCTCCTCGCTCATCGTGTAATAGGCGGTATCGACCCGGGTGCCGTCCTCGATCACCAGATCGATCATGGTGTCTTCGGGACTGGTCCCGCGCAGGCCTGCCACTTCGGCCAGGGTCTTGCCGGTCAGCGGCTTGAGCGCGGGGTTCTGGAAGCCCAGCAGGATCACGTTCTCGGCCCCGCCGGCATTGCGATAGGTGTTGCTCCAGCCGACCGGGGGCGCGCGCATTTCGGCGATCACCCGCGCGCGGATCGCGGGGTCTTTCAGCCGCGCGATCCATTCGTCGCGCCCGCCCTGCTGGACCCACAGCGGCATCGAGGCATCGAGCCCGGTGGCCGAGGCGGTGTAGGTGTAAACGTTGGCGGAGATATCGATCCCGGCCTTGCGCGCGGCGTCCATCCGGGCGTGACCAGCGTCGGCCTTGGCCCAGTTGTCACGGCCGGCCGGCTTCATATGGTACATCTGCACTTTGGCACCGCTGCGCCGCCCGATCTCGATCAACTCGTCCAGCGCTTCGAGATAGAGTTCGCCCTCGTTGCGGATGTGGCTGATATAGCTGCCGCCGTGGGCCGCAGCAGCCTTGGTCAGCGCGACCAGTTCTTCGGTATTGGCGAAATTGTCGGGCGCATAGATCAGCGAGGAACCGATGCCGAGTGCCCCGGCCTTCATCTCGGCATGGACTAGCGCCTGCATCCGGGCGAGCTGGGCCGGGCTGGCCCGAACATCGTCATAGCCAACTTCGTGCACGCGCAGCGTCCCCGCGCCGATAAATGAGGCGACGTTGCAGCTGATACCTTTGCGCTCCAGGTAGGACAGGTATTCGGCCAGCGAGGTCCATTCGACCGGGTACTTGAAGCTGCCCTGCTCGCGCACTGCGCGCCCCTTCATCTCCGCGTTCAAAGGCCCCATCGAGGAGCCTTCGCCCATCACCTCTAGCGTCACCCCCTGGCGAATGTCGCCTTGCGAGCGGCCATCGGCGATCAGGCTTTCGGTGGACCATGACAGCACGTTGATGAACCCCGGCGCGACCGCCTGCCCGCGCGCATCGATCTCCAACGCGCCGCGCGCCTGGCCCAGCTTGCCGACCGCCGCGATCCGCCCGCCGACGATGCCCAGATCGCCCTCGAACCCTTCGGCCCCGGTGCCATCGAAAATGAACCCCCCGCGAAGGATCGTGTCGTAACGCCCGGTCTTGCGCGCCAGCGCGATCTCGGGGGTCAGGGCCAGGGCGGATAGGCCGCCCAGCACGGCGCGGCGAGTCGGGGTGTGGGTCATGGGCAGCAGGCTAGGCGGCTCACCGGGGATGACAAGCCCCGGAGCCTCGGCTAGCTGGTCCCATGCCCCAGCAGATCCCGGTCTATGTCCTCTCGCTCCCCGCTGCAGCCGACCGGCGCGCGCGGCTGGAACGGCACCATGCGCCGCTGGGGATTGCGCTCACCATGATCGAAGGCGTCGATGGCCGCCTGCTGAGCGAGGCCGAGCGGGCGGCGGTGACCGGGCCGGACCGGTCGCTGACGCCCAGCGAGATCGGCTGCAACCTCAGCCACGCCAAGGCCTGGCGGGCGCTGGTTGAAAGCGGCGCGCCCTGCGCGGTGGTGCTCGAAGACGACGGGCTGATTGACCGCAAGTTCGCCCCGCTGCTCCACGGTGGCCTGCCGACCGGCGCGTTTGACTATCTGTTCCTCGATGTCGATGCCCACAACGAACGGGGCCCGATTGCCTGGGACCGCCATGACGGCTTGGACCTCGGCCGCGGCTTCACCGCCTATACCCTGTCCGATGGCGGCGAGGGCGCGCATGCCTATGTCATCACCCGCGCCGAAGCCCAGCGGCGGCTGGAACGCGGCGTGCCGTTCCTGGGCCCGGCCGACATCTACCACGTGCTGCCCTACCGCCCAAAGCTGCGCGCGCTGATCCGGCCCAAGGGCGCCTGGGTCGCGCCCACCAGCCTGGTCTCCTCGATCAACGACCGCGCGGATTCGGTCGAGCAGGTCCCGCTGCGCGCCTTGCGCAAGGGGGCGCTGTTCTATGATGTGCTCGACTGGCTGCGCGGGGACCTGCGGGGGAAACAGGCCCGGATCGACGCACTGGTCAAGGAAGGCAAGCTCCCCGCCGGGCACGACTGGCGGGCGATGCCGACCGGGCGGCGGATGCTGTTCGAATAGTCAGGTTCCTGCCAGGCCCCTTCTCCGTTCGCCCCGAGCGAAGTCGAGGGGTGGCCTTTGCGCGCGACCCCTCGACTTCGCTCGGGGCGAACGGGATTTTGTATGGTCGGGTTGTTGTTCAGCGCTGGACGCCGCCAGCCGGCTCACCTAAAGTCCATCCATCCCCGGGGAGCGCGCCTGCGCTGAGAGGGGCGGATGGCACCGCCCGACCCGTCGAACCTGAACCCGTTAGCACGGGCGGAGGGAGGGCCGGCACAACGCGCTCCTCCTCCGTCCTTTGAAGGACTTTGCGCATCATGGCCGACATTCCCAGCAAGCTCGAGATTGGCGTCACCACCGGGCCGATCCGGGGCAGCAAGAAGATCCACGTCGGCCCGCTGGGCGTCAAGATGCGCGAGATCCATCTGGAGCCGTCGAGCGGTGAGGCGCCGGTGCGGGTCTATGACACCTCCGGCCCCTACACCGATCCCACGGTGCAGATCGACATCGCCGCGGGCCTGCCCGAACTGCGCCGCGACTGGATCCGCGGCCGCGGCGATGTTGAGGAAGTGACCCAGCGCGAGGTCAAGCCTGAGGACAACGGCCAGCTCGGCCCGGACCGTTCGGGCGGGGTCCCCCCGTTCCCCAACGTCCGCCGCACCGTGCTGCGCGCGCGTGCCGGCGCGAACGTCAGCCAGATGCATTACGCCCGCCGCGGGATCGTCACCCCGGAAATGGAATATGTCGCCACCCGCGAGAACCTGGGGCGCGAACAGATCCGCGATCTCATCCGCGACGGGCAGGACTGGGGCGCCAGCATCCCCGACTATGTCACGCCCGAATGGGTCCGCGACGAGGTTGCGCGCGGCCGGGCGATCATCCCCAGCAACATCAACCACCCTGAGTCTGAGCCGATGGCGATCGGTCGCAACTTCCTGGTCAAGATCAACGCCAATATCGGCAATTCGGCGGTCGCCTCTGACGTCGCCAGCGAAGTCGACAAGATGGTCTGGTCGATCCGCTGGGGCGCGGACACCGTGATGGACCTTTCCACGGGGCGCAACATCCACGACACCCGCGAATGGATCATCCGCAACAGCCCCGTGCCGATCGGCACCGTGCCGATCTATCAGGCGCTCGAAAAGGTCGGCGGCGTGGCCGAGGACCTGACCTGGGAGGTGTTCCGCGATACCCTGATCGAACAGGCCGAGCAGGGCGTCGATTACTTCACGATCCACGCCGGGGTGCGGCTGCCTTACGTGCCGCTGGCGGCCAAGCGCGTCACCGGGATCGTCAGCCGCGGCGGCTCGATCATGGCCAAATGGTGCCTGGCGCATCACAAGGAAAGCTTCCTCTACGAACGCTTCGACGAGATCACCGAGATCATGAAGGCCTATGACATCGCCTACAGCCTGGGTGACGGCCTGCGCCCTGGATCGATCGCCGACGCCAACGACGAGGCGCAATTTGCGGAGCTCTACACCCTGGGCGAACTGACCAAGCGCGCCTGGCAGCAGGACGTCCAGGTGATGATCGAAGGCCCCGGCCACGTGCCGATGCACAAGATCAAGGAGAACATGGACAAGCAGCTGCAGGTCTGCGGCGAGGCCCCGTTCTACACGCTCGGGCCGCTCGTCACCGATATCGCGCCGGGCTATGACCACATCACCAGCGGCATCGGCGCGGCGATGATCGGCTGGTTCGGCACGGCGATGCTCTGCTACGTGACGCCGAAGGAGCACCTCGGCCTGCCCGACCGCGATGACGTGAAAGTCGGCGTCGTCACCTACAAACTCGCCGCCCACGCGGCGGACCTGGCCAAGGGCCACCCAGCGGCCAAAGTCCGCGACGACGCGCTCAGCAAAGCCCGCTTCGAATTCCGCTGGCGCGACCAGTTCAACCTGTCTTTGGACCCGGACACGGCGGAGCAATACCACGACCAGACGCTTCCGGCTGAGGGCGCGAAGACCGCCCACTTCTGCTCAATGTGCGGGCCCAAATTCTGCTCGATGAAGATCAGCCAGGAAGTGCGCGAGTTCGCCCGGCTGCAGAACCAGAACGCCGATACCTTTGTTGCGGCTGAAGAGGCCGAGGCGGGGATGGCGGAGATGAGCAAGGTCTATGACGAGACCGGGCGGGAGTTGTATATGGGGGCTGGGGATCGGGAGCATGACTAAAAAGTCACCGACAGTTGGAATGAAGGTTGAGTTTCCATTCCAAATTTCGGTTTGCTGCTGGGTCGATTTGCTCGGATATGGTTCTGCAATCAGAGAGGCAAACTACAACCCTTTAGATCCGCTTGCACGCAAAGCTGTTGCGAGGATTCGGGCCTTCCACCAGATTGTTGCCGATCATAGTGCGAGAACATTCCCGACCTTGGTCATGAATGACGGGGCATGTGCTTATTTCGACTTATCCTATCGCACTAGGTGGCCAACCTTCGATTTCATTCAACGATCGAAGGCGCTTTTCGATGCTATCCAAAGACAAGAAATCCAAGATGGCAATCCTGGGGCAAGAATGGTTATTTCGGTTGGATTTCGGCTACGGGGCAGAGCGTCGCAACGAAGCGCGAGGCGAGGTGAGTTTGTCAAAAGCCTGATGCAGAGATTGCAGGATGGGAATATTTCGCCAAAGGAGGCGATTACTACTGCCTCGAAATTCCGAACGCCATTTGACATAGTTCCGCAGCTGCAAGCCAATTTTGCCTTTACAAAGGCCTACATTGCCGAGCAGTCAGGAACTGCAGGTGGCTTGCCCGGTCCTGCTTGCTATGTAGATGAGCTGTTGTTCAATCTACACCAAACAAGCAACTCGGATATCGCGCTGGGCGCCCAGACTGATTGGGAGTCCAAGGCGTACGGCCTTGCCGCGACTTTCCATAATTTGACCTTTATCAGACGTGCAAAACAGGTCGAAATAGTTGATGGGCAGGTGAGAAATCACGGCCCGGAGGGGTTTCGAGATGCCCTCGAAATCGCAGAACTCCTCTCTGGAAACCCACAGGTTTTGGAAGCGTTGCGAAAGGCGAGAAAGGAAAAAGCCAGTATTTGAATTAGAGGGGTTAGGATGCGGGGGCCACTGGGACAGTGCATCCAATGGCAAGCTGCCCCATCCTCAAAACGTGTTAAAAAAATCCGCTTTCTTTAACACGTTTTCTCGATATGTTAGCAGAATTGCCAATTCCGGTCAGGTCACGCCCGCATGCTTAAATCGACCTATCGCATCCCGGACCTGCCGCCGCCAGGGGAACTTGAGAGCAAGCCGGTGCTCAAGCTCGCTGCTGCGGCGCACCGGTTCCTCGCCGAGCTCAAGGGCCGGGCGGCAACCATTCCCAATCAAGGCATTCTGATCGATACGCTTTCGCTGCAAGAGGCCAAGGCCAGTTCAGAAATCGAGAATATCGTCACCACGCAGGACGAACTGTTTCAGGCTGCGCTGTTCCCCGAAAACCCGTCATCGGCGGCAGCGAAGGAAGTGGCGCTTTACCGGGATGCACTGCATCGCGGCCTGGCAGATGCGCGCGAACGGCAAGGTATCATCTCGAACAATTCGATCATCGCGATGTTCCAAATCCTGAAGCGCAGCACCGGCGGTTTTCGCAACACGCCCGGAACGGCGCTCAAGAACGATCAGACCGGCGAGATCGTCTATGTTCCGCCGCAAAGCGGCGACGAAGTTATCTTGCACATGACGGCGCTGGAAAAGTTCATCAACGATGACGCTTATCAGCATATCGACCCACTGGTGCGAATGGCAATCATCCACCATCAGTTCGAGAGCATTCACCCCTTCCCGGACGGAAATGGCCGTCTCGGGCGTATCCTGAATGTGCTTTACCTGACCCAGCAGCGCCTGCTCGACATCCCGATCCTCTATCTCAGCCGCTACATCACCCGCAACAAGGGCGAATATTATCGACTGTTGCAGTCGGTCAGGGAGACTGGAGAGTGGGAGCCCTGGCTGGTCTATATGTTGACCGCCGTTGGCGAAACATCGGCGGAAACCATCGATGTGATCAGCGGAATCCGCAACCTGATGGCCGAGTACAAGCAGAAAATCCGCTCGGAACATGGCAAAATCTATTCGCAAGATTTGCTCAACAACCTGTTCCGCCACCCCTATACGCGGATCGACTACATCGTGGATGAGATTGGAGTGTCCAGACAAACGGCAGCGAAATATCTCGACCAGCTGGCTGAGGCTGGCCTGTTGGTAAAGCACCAGTCGGGGCGCAACGTCTATTTCATCAACGCTCCGCTGGTCGGGCTGTTTCAGAAGGGCGATGAAGGCAAGGGGTCATGACCGAACAGATCGGGGTTCCAGTGACAGCTACAGCTCTCCCCTGATTGGAGCCTGTTCGCGCCGCCTGACCCCGAAACCATTTTCCTACACCCCAGCCTGCACCTATCCTCGCGGGCCATGACCATGCGCCCGGCCCTTGCTGTCACACCGCCAAACGGCGCGGGACGGGACGGCGGGTTTTTTGGTCCTAGACTGTGGTCCAGGCGGTCCACGGCTGGTCCGGGGGGCGCGGTGGCGCTTTACGCGGCCCCCATTCTCCCCCGCCAACTCACCCATGACCGAACAGATCGACCGGCGGGGCGTCCTGCTTGCGGGTACCGCCGGCAGTCTTGGGCTGCTCGGTTGGGCAACATCCGCCGCTGCCATGTCCGCCAGATCGAGTGCTGAAACCATGACCACAGCCCCCGCCGCCAAAGCCCCGCCCAAAGCCCCGCCCAAAGCCTTCGCCTTCGATGTCTTCGGCACGGTGGTCGATTGGCGCACCAGCATCGCCGCCGTGGCCGCGCCGGTGCTGGCTGCTGCGGGGCGCGGGGATATCGACGCCTTTGCTTTCACCGATGCCTGGCGGGCGCGGTATATTGTGGGGATGCGCGCGTTCGGGCAATCGGGGCGGAGCTTCGTCAAGCTCGACGTGCTGCACCGCGAGATGCTCGATGCGGTGCTGGCGGAACTGAGCCTCGATCTGGGCGAGGGTGATCGGCAGACGCTGGTCTTGGGCTGGCACAAGCTCGGAGCCTGGCCGGACTCGGTCGAGGGGCTGACGCGGCTCAAGCAGCGGTTCCCGATCGTCACCTGCTCTAATGGCCATGTCGCGCTGATGGTCAATATGGCCCGCCACGCCGGCCTGCCGTGGGATGCCATTCTGGGGGCCGAGATCGCTCAGGCCTACAAGCCCGCGCCCGCCGCTTACATTGCGACCGCCCAGGCGCTCGATCTGGCGCCGGGCGAGCTGTGCCTGGTCGCGGCGCACCATGGCGACCTGGCAGCGGCGCGCGCGGCGGGGCTGCAATGCGCCTTTATCCCGCGTCCGCTGGAATATGGCGGCGCGCCTGCACCGGACCTCAAGTTCGAGCAGCAATGGGAATACCGCGCGGCGGACCTGATCCAGCTTGCCGGGCAGTTCGGATGTTGAGGCTGCGAATTCGCTTGCCCACCTCCGCCACCGCTTTACTCTGCGCCGGTGGTCGCGCTCACATGGTTCGAAGCCAGGGGGAGAGACTATGACCAGAAAACATTGGGCGCTGGCCCTGACGCTGGCCGGGCTGACCGCTCCGGGTGCCGTGTTGCTCGTCAGCGCCCCGCTGGCGGCGCAGCCGGGGACGGGCTTCAACGGCTGGAACGTCAACTATGTGACTCACGCCAGCGGGCATTTTGCCCGGCAGCGCGACGGGACCTGGGCCGAGTTCAACGACCAGGGGCAGATCATCTTTCGCTTTGTCGAAGTGCAGCGCGATGAATGGTCGGTCTATCTCAACGATCCCAGCCGCAACGTGCAGCTCCAGCTCGACCTCTATCGCCGCAAGATCAGCTATGGCTCCAATGGCGGGCCGCGCAGCGACCTTTACGACATTACCGGCACTCGCCCCAGGGCCTATGAACCGCCCGTAGCTCCGCCGCCGCCACCGCCCCGGACCCGGCCGGTCAATGCCGGACCGATCTGGAACCAGGCCGACGCTGCGGTCAAATGCCCGGTCGTGGGCCATGCCGTCAATGGGCGCTGGACCGGTGGCTGGTGGACCACGCGGATGAACGAAATGTCGGTCTGCGAGATTGCGTTCTAGCGCCGCGATCGCGCAACTTGCTGCACCCATCCGGTTGAGGAGCAGGCCAACATGACCTTCTGGCCGATCACCCTGGCGCTCGCCGCCGCTTACAATCTGGTCATCGGCGGGGCCTCGCTGTTCCAGCCCGGCGCTGCCCGCGAAGGTCGGGTTACCGGGCTGCTCGTCGCGGGGTTCGGGGTGGTCTATGCCATTGCCGCCAGCGATCCGGTGCGGTTTGCGCCGGTGCTGTGGGCGGGGGTGCTGGGCAAGCTGGGGGTGATCGCGCTCTTGGGCCCGGCCGTGCGGAGCGGTGCCTTGCCGCGCGCGCTGGGCTGGGTGCTGGCAGGGGATGCGGTGTTCACCGCGCTGTTTCTGGTGCTGCTCTTGGGGCTCGGCTGAGCCGAAGCTACCACCCCCACGGGGTGGGCGGGAGCGGCACCGGCTTGGTCAGGTCAAACTCGACGCGAAAACGCCGCGCGGTGGGGCCAGCCGGGCGGGTGAGTTCATAAGCGAACTGCGCGGCATCCACTTCGACCACCCAGGTGTTGGTGACCGAACGGGTCAGGCCATTGGCGCGGAATGTGGCGATGCTCTCCGCATCGACCGGGAAGGCCTGCCGCCCCGGCGTTCCGGCCTCAGCCGTATCGCCGCCGTACATGGTCACCGCATCGGGTTTGTCATCGGCGTGGCGGTGGTCGTGCTTGAGCCGCAGGCCTTGCGCGGTCCGGGTGATTACCCAGGTGCGCGAGCGGTCATCGCCGACGTGGAACGGCACCTCGATCCGGCCCTTGGTGCAACTGCGGACATGCATGACCAGCGCCTTGCCGGCCATGTCACTATCGGCTCCGGCCGGTTCGCTCGCTACCAGGCGCCCGGCAAAGGCCTTGCCGCACAGGGCGCCGAGCCGGGCCATGAAGGCGTCCTGCGGCGGCGGTGCGGGATCGGCGGCGGTCTGGCAGCCGCCCAGCAGTGCGGCGGCAGCGAGTGGCAGGAGCAGGAATGGTCTGGACATGAGCCACGGCCTAGCCGCCCCATGCCCGCCCAACAATAGCGCTTGGCATCGCGCCTGTGCTCACCCATGCTGCGACAAAGCACAAACCGGGAGACCCCGATCATGACCCCACCGCAGCCCGCACCGGGAGAAGGCAGCGCCGCATCGCGCTGGGGGCTGCTGGCCTTGCTGACCGTGATCAACGTGCTCAATTTCGTCGATCGTCAGTTGCTGCCCAGCTTCGCCAATTTCATCAAGCCCGAGCTGGGGCTGAGCGATACCGAATTCGGGCTGCTGACAGGTCTGTTCTTCATCACTTTCTACGCAATTGCCGGGCTGTTCATGGGCGTGCTGGCCGACCGGATGAACCGCGCCCGGCTGATCGCGGTGGCAATCGCGCTGTGGAGCGCGCTGACCGCGGCAAGCGGCGCGGCCAAGGGGTTCCTGTCAATGGCCTTGCCGCGCGCGCTGATCGGGGTGGGTGAGAGCGCGCTGACTCCGGCGGCTGCCTCGCTCTTGGCCGACCGGTTCAAGTCGGCGCAGCTGGGGCTGGCGGTGTCGATCTATTACCTGGGGGTGCCGGTTGGCGCTGGGGCCAGCCTGCTCGTGGCGGGCTATCTCGGTCCGACGATTGGCTGGCGCAACTGTTTCTACCTGCTGGGCGGCTTTGGCATGTTGCTGGCGCTGGTCATGCTGCTGGTGCGCGATCCGCGGCCCAAGCCGGTTCATGCTCATGGACCAGGCTGGCAATCCCATTTGCGGGTCCTGGCCGAAGCGCTGCTGCAATCACCGGCGCTGGTCATGGTGATCGGCGGCGGGGTGGCGCTGCACATCGCGGTCGGCGCGGCGGCGTTCGACCAGCTGTGGTTCGTCCAGGAACGCGGGTTCGAACGCGCCGAGATTGCCAAGCTGACCGGCTTCATCACCGTGGTTGCCGGGGTCGCGGGCAGCCTGTTCGGCGGCTTTGCCGGCGATTGGTGGTACGCCAACCGCCGCTCGGGCCGGGCGATGATGCTGTTCTGGATGTTCCTGATCCTGGCCCCGCTGACCCTGGCCTTCCGGATCGTCTCGCCGGATTCGCCGCTGTTCGTGCTGGGGATCGGGGTGGGGATCTTCCTGCTCTGCGCTTTCTATGGTCCCTCGGTCTCGACGATCCAGGAACTGTCGCCGCCGTCGGCGCGGGCGACGCTGGTGGCGTTCAACATCCTGTGCGTCAACGCGATTGGCCTCGCGATCGGGATCACCGGGACCGGCTGGCTGATCGACATCTACCGCGCTGCCGGCACCGTGCAGCCCTATACCGCCGCGGCCTTGACCATGTCAGCGGTATCGCTGCTCGCGATCCCGGCGTTCTTCCTGGCAGGACACTGGTTCCACCGCGACAAGGCGCGGCTGGAGGAGCTGAACGGTTAGAGAGTCAGCCCTTGGCCGCGTCGATCGCCTTCTTGTAGGGGATCGCGCCCAGGAAGATGCACAGGCCCATGATGCCGCCGCCGATCATCCCCCCGTCGAGCACCTTGAAGCCCAGGATTGAGCCAGCCGCTGCGCCGATCCCGATGCAGATGATCTGAAACAGGGTTGGTGTGGGACGGGCGTTCATGGGCTGGGTCTCCGCGCTGTTTGCTTGTCCGCGAGATGGCCTGTTCCCGCATGCCAGCCAATGCCATAACCATGGCTGGCGGGCTCAGCTCTTTGGGGGCTTGACCGCGCACCTGGTGATAGCGCGAACGACCTTCCGATTCAGAAATTTGGAAGAAGCGAAATGACAATTTCGAGAATTCTGGCGAATTTTGATTCTGCGTAAGGATGATGATTTTACGAAAAGCGATCAATAGTCCTTATTCGATAGCTGTATAAACAACTGACATGAACAGGAATAAATATTGCCTGTTGCCGATACTGTTTTCGGGGTGATAGCATCCGATTCGGGTCGCGCAGGAGGATACTATGGTAGATCTGCGTGAAACCGAATCCCTAGCCCGGATACATGAACGCTTGGCGGCCCAGCCAGAGGGACTGGAAAGCGATCTTGCCGAACTGGTCGCCTTTCTCGTCGCGAGCGAGAATGATACTCTGGCCCTGATCGCCTACTTGCGCGATCCGTCGGTGGTCCCGGCTTCACCCCCTGGCGGCGATATCGAAGGTGGTTTCGTCATCTACTGGCTGCATAATCTGCGGAAACTGCCGTGGGAATTTCAGCTGATCATTGATACCAACCCATTGCTGCTGCTGGCATTTGAAGAACTGCGCAAACGGGTGCCGCCAAGCCAGATTACCACGCCGGACTACGAATGGCTTGAGAACAAGTACAAGGACTATGGCGCGCCGGGGCCGGACGGGACGATGTACGGTTACAAGAAGTACCAGCAGCTTGATACCGGATGGATGATTTCGGCGCTCAACTATGTCGCCAATGTGCTGGATTCCAACCTGATCCACCCCTTTCCGGCCAGTGGTACCGCGGCGCCGATTGTGCTGACGCGCAAGGATGGCAATCTTTCGCAGGATCCGGTGCTGGGTATCGTTGGCGATTGGGGCACAGGCTATTACACCGATGAAGGCGGTGCCAAGTGTCCGGCGCAGCGCGTGATGGAACAGATTACCAATCCCGCGAAATCACCGCCGATCGACTATCTGATTCATCTGGGCGATGTTTATTATGCCGGCACCGATTGGCGGCCGTTGCCTTTTGAAGAGCGGGACAACTTCTACGATCTTTGGCCCGATCAAAAGAACGGACGAAACTTCACGCTCAATTCGAACCACGAAATGTATGGCGGAGCGATGGGCTATTTCGATGTTGCGCTGCAAGCGAAAGGGAAGTTCGCGGCGCAAGCCGGGAAGAGCTATTTTGCGCTGAAGTACGGCCCCTGGCTGGTGCTCTGCCTCGATTCTGCCTATTATTCGGATGCCGCCAATGGCCGCAAGATGTACATGGCGGGCGCGATCGGCACCCATGTTCTGGACCAGCAGATCAAGTGGGTTGAGGGGTTCCGTGGCCACCAGGGTCCGATCATGGTGATGACCCACCATACCGCTGGTGACACGCTGAGCGGCCAGATAACCGGACTTTACAAACAGGTGCTGGCTGCCCTCAAGCGACCGCCGACCGTCTGGTACTGGGGCCATGTCCACAACGGCATTGTCTATGACAAGCTCGGCGATTTCAGGTCCAAACCGGTGATTACCTATCCGACCAAAGGGCGCTGCTGCGGCCACGGGGCGATCCCGTTTGGCAAGGCCTGGGGGTTGGAGGACAAGCAGGGCAAGCAGTTGCCCAATATCCTTTACTACGCTCACACCCCTGACCCGGACTTGCCCGATACTGGCGGCTCCAATCCGCTCAATCCACGTGTGCGCAACGGCTACGCTCTGGTGACGCTGCACGGCGACGGCGGTTTTACCGAAGCATTCTATGAAACCGGAACCAGCCAGCCGCTGTTTCAGCGCAAATGGGCGGCGGCCGAGCTGGAGGATTGCGACTAGCGCGGATCAGCGGCCCGGTCAGCCCCGCTCCAACCGCACCAGCGCCGTATCGAGCGCCTGGAGAAAGCGCGAGCGGTCTTCTTTGCGGAACGGCGGCGGGCCGCCGATTGCATCGCCGCCGGCGCGCAGGTCGGCCATGATTGCCCGGGTCGCGATCGCTCCGCCGATGCTGGCCGTGGTGAAAGGCTTGCCGGTGGGCGAGAGCACTTGTGCGCCAGCCTTGAGGCAGCGATCGGCCAGCAGGATGTCGGCGGTGACTACCACGCTGTCAGGACCGGCCGCTTCGGCAATCCAGTCATCGGCAGCATCGAAACTGTCGCTCACCACGACCCGCTCGATCAGCGGATGGTCAGGCACCCGCAGCCGCATGTTGCTGACCACCACGACCGCCACCTGGCGGCGGAAGGCGACCTTGTAGATCTCTTCCTTGACCGGGCAGGCATCGGCATCAACCAGGATCTTCGGCATCGGCAGAACGGGGAACGTCAGCGCTTCATATTGTCGAGGCCAGGCAGCACGCCGGGCTTCACGCTGGGCTTGGAAGCGTTCTGCTTGGGTGGTTTCTCCGCTTTGGGCTTGCGCGCTTCGCGGTTCGATTTCTTCTGGCTTTTGGCCATGGACCTGGTCCTTCGCGGGCGGGGTGCCCGGACCGGGCTTGGGCCTTTGCGAAGGGCTTGTCGAGCCTGTTGCGCTCGAGTCTGTTCCACTTGCGTGGAAGGCAACACCGGCCCGCTCCCCCTCCCGGCCACCCATAGGGTAACCTAAAGTTGGGTGGCCGGGAGGGGGAGCGGGCCGGTGTTGCGCCTGTTTCAGCTTGCCTGAAACAGACTCTAGCCCCGCGCCAGCCGCCGGTCGAGCCAGACCACGCCTAGTCCGGTCAGCACAAAGCCCAGCGCGATTGCGGCCATGTTGAGCATGGCGGCGACATAGCCCAGCCGGTCGGCGTCCATGAAGAAATAGGGATAGGCGATCCCGCTGCCGGGGGTCTCCAGCCCGACCCGCAGGAAGATGTAGGCGGCATAGGCCAGCGGGAACAGTGCCCAGCGCAGCGGATCGCTCCAGGTGAAGCGACCCTTGGGCGCGAAAGCCAGCCACCACAGCGGGACCAGCACCGGCATCACGACATGGTGGATCCGGTCGCCCAGCCAGTCCCACATAGTGGCGTGGGTCAGCCCGCCCAGCAGCAGGTTGAAGACCACCCCGACCAGCACAATGCCCAGCATCGCCGCGCCCAGCCAGCGCGGGCTGACCCCCTCGCTGCCGCGCCAGGCGATGGCCGCGAAGACCAGCCCGACCAGCGTGTTGGTGATGATCGTGAAATAGCGCAGCAGCGCCCAGGCCCCGGCCAGCAGCCCGCCTTGTTCGGCACTGTTATTGATCAGTGGCGGGATCATCGCCAGCAGAGTTGCGGCGGAAAGCAAGGCTGCGGTCAGGCGGGCGGCGGGAGTGCTCATGCGCGCGTTACCGTTTGCGGACAAATTCTGCGCGCAGCACCAGGCCCTTGATGCCCGGGTACTTGCAGTCGATTTCCTGCGCATCGCCGGTCAGCCGGATCGAGGGGATTACGGTGCCTTGCTTGAGCGTCTGGCCCGCGCCCTTGACGGTCAGGTCCTTGATCAGCGTCACCGCATCGCCGTCGGCCAGCAGATTGCCCACCGCATCGCGCACTTCGACCGCGTTTTCGGCGGCGCGCTTGGCGGCGAGGTCCGAGGCCGGCAGCCATTCGCCGCTGTCCTCGTCATAGACATAGTCTTCGTCGTCGGCGGCCATTCACGGATTCCCTTCGCACCGGTCCATAGCGCCAAGGGGGTAAGGCGGTTGCCGAGCTTGGGCAAGGCTGCCAGTGTGGTCCCGTGGAAATCGATCGCAGAATTGTGCCGCTGGGGGCAAGTGAGCGGAGCCGCGCGGTCGCGACGCTGGCCGCGGCTTTTCAGCATGATCCGGCGCTGTCCTGGCTGATCCCCGATGCCCGGGCGCGTCCGGCCCGGCTCAAGGCGTTCATGGGAATCGTCTTCGATGAGCATCTGCGCTTCGGCAAGATCATGGGAACGCCCGGCTGCGAGGCGGTGACGCTGTGGCGCCCGCCGGGCTCAGTCCACCTCCACCAGCCGATCTGGCATCCCGGCGCCTTGCGCTATGTCCCGATCTTTCGCGGTCGCTTGCCGCAAGCGCTCGCCACCGATGCGGCAATCCGCCAGCACCTGCCGCAGGATGAGAGTTGGATGTACCTCAAATATGCCGGTGTCAGGCCGGATTGTCAGGGCAAGGGCCTGGGCGGGCTGGCAATCCGCGCAGGACTGGCTGAGGCGGCTGAGGCAGGCGTGCCTTCGGTGCTGGAAACCGCAACGCCTTCCAACGTCGGGCTTTACCAGAGCCTTGGCTATCAGGTTGCCGCTGAATGGACCGCCGGCCAGGGCAGCCCGCAATTCTGGACCATGCATCATCCCGGCCGCCGCGCGTGACCGGAGAGAACCGCCACGCCCTGCGCTTCGTAATGTTCACGATCCTGATCGACGCGATGGGCTTTGGCCTGATCATGCCGGTCTTGCCGCGATTGCTGATGCGGGTCGGCTCGCTCAGCCTTGACCAGGCGATTGGGGTCAGCACCTGGATGGGGCTGCTGATGGCGCTCGCGGCGTTTTTCTCGGCGCCGATCCTGGGCAATCTGTCGGACGCCTTCGGGCGGCGGCGGGTGCTGCTGATCGCGCTGGCGGGGATGGCGGCCCACTATGCCGTGCTGGCTTTTGCGGGCAGCATCGCGATGGTCGCGTTCGGACGCGTGCTGACCGGGGTCTTCGGCGGATCCTATGGCCCGGCGCAGGCCGCCGTGGCCGATATTACCGCGCCCGAAGACCGCGCGAAAAACTTCGGCATGGTTTCGGCCGCATTCGGGGTGGGGTTCATCGCTGGCCCGGCCTTGGGCGGGATGCTGACCCAGTTTGGTGACACCGCGCCGTTCTGGGTCGCGCTGGCGCTCGCGACAGCGAACTGCATCTACGGGCTGACGATGTTTCCCGAAACACTGAAGCCAGAGCACCGCCGGCCCTTCTCGCTCGCCCGCGCCAATCCGTTCGGGGCCTGGCGTGCGGCCAAGGCCTCGCCGGGGATGCGGCGGATCGCCTTTGCGCTGCTGTTCTGGCAGGTCGCCAGCCTGGTCTATCCGCTGACCTGGAGCTTCTGGGGGATCGCTCAGCTCGGCTGGTCCGACCGGATGATCGGGCTCAGCCTGGCCGCAGTCGGGATCGTCATCGCGCTCAGCCAGACCTTTATCACCGGCCCCGCGGTGCGCCGCCTGGGCGAGCGCAGCGCGGCGCAGCTGGGCATGGTGGGGGCCGGACTGGGGTTCCTGGGCTATGCCTTTTGCACCAGCACCGTGCTGGCTTTCGTGCTGCTGGCCGCAGTGGCGCTGCAATCGCTGGTCCAGCCCAGCCTGATGGCGCTGCTTTCGCGCCGGGCCACGGCCGAGACCCAGGGCGAGGTTCAGGGACTGGCGGCGATGGTGATGGGGTTGGGCTCGATCATCGCGCCGCTGATGCTGGTCGAACCGATGGCCTATTTCACCTCGTCGCGCGCGCCGGTTTACTTCCCCGGCGCGCCATTCCTGATCGCCGCGATAGTTGTCGCGCTCGCCTGGCTGGTGCTCAAGACCACGCCCAAGCGGGGAGAGGCAGTGGAATCAGGCTGAATGCGGCATTCAGCATCTGCCGCAAGTTTCGGGCAAGCGGTCGCAAGCTAGCCTGCGGCACCTTGCTGCAAGGCGAACCTGCGCGCAGCAAGGCTGGCGGGAGGGTCGCAGCCCATGAGGACATTCACTGTATCGCTTGCCGCGCTGGCCTTGCTGGCCGGCTGTTCGTCCAAGCCCGAACCGCAGGTTGCGGCGCGTGGGCCTCTGCCGCCGTGGCCCGAAGCGCCTGGCGCAAAACCCCCGGCCCGGCCCGTGCCGGTGGCCCTGGCCGACGCCGATGAGGCGGTCTGGCAATTGCGTGCCGGGCTCAATGTCGCGGCGCTGATCTGCAAAGGCAAGGGGCGGACCTCGGTGGCAGGCGAATATGCGCGGCTGCTCACCCGGCACAAAGGCCTGCTTGCTGCCGCCTATGCCGCTGAACAAAAGCGCCGGGGCTCTGGGTTCGACCGGCACCAGACCCAGCTCTACAACCGCTATTCGAACCAGCGCGATCCGGTGGGGTTCTGCCGTGATGCGTCCGGGGTGGCCCGGCGGGCAGCGGCGATGGATTCGCCCAGCCTGTCGCGCAGTGCCAGCGGACTGGGGGGTGAGCTAAACTAGCCCCTGCCAGACCAGCCGCGTACCCAGCGCGATCATCAGCAGGTAAACCAGCGTGTAGAACCGCGCACTGTCGAGTCGGCGGACCAGCCAGACGCCCGCGAAAGTCGCGGCGATCGCCAGCGGCATCAACAAGGCCGCAGCGGTCAGCACCTCGCGGTTGAACGAACCCAGCGCCATGTAGCTCGGCACTTTCATCCAGTTGATCGCAGCGAACGTGATCGAGGAGGTCCCCACGAAGACCTCATGGGGCAATTTGCGCGGGGTGACCCACATCTGGAACGGCGGGCCGCCAGCATGGGCGATCTGGCTGGTGAACCCGCAGGCCAGGCCAAACACACTGCCCACCCAGCCGGGCGAATTCGACGCCGCGACAATCCGCCCGCCGCGCTCGGCCCATAGCCGGTAGAACCCGAACAGCAAGGTGATCAGCCCCAGCGCCGCCAGCACCCCGGCTTCGGGCACACTGGCGGCAAAGACCGAGGCGAGCACCACCTCCAGCAGCGCGCCCGGCAGCATCCAGCCGATGATCCACCCGCTCCAGCTTTTCCGGTATGACCAGACGCTGACCACGTCCTGGACCAGCAAGACCGGCAGCAGGATCGCCGCGGCAGTGACCGGCGGCAGCGCCAGCGCCATCAAGGGCGTCGCCAGCGCGCCCAGCCCGGCAAAGCCGCCCTTGGCCAGGCCCAGCACCGCCACCGCCAGTGCGGCCAGCAGCAAGGTTACGGGATCGGCAAGCAGTTCCATCGCGCCCAGTCAGCACGGCTTGGCCTTGCGCGCAATCGCGGTGAAGCGGCTTGTCCCCACCGTCCGCGCCGATAGGATGCACGTCGTTTTTCAACCTGATAGGGGAGTATCCACAATGACCGATCCACGCGCGATGGTGCAAACCATGATCTCGCTCGCTTCCGCCTCGCTGGGGCTGGTGGCGGCTTTGGCCTGGAACGAGGCGATCAAGGCGACACTGGCCAAGCTGGGGATCAGCGATGACCTCGCCGGGCTCTACACCTATGCGATCCTCGCCACCGTGGTCGCGGTGGTGGTGCTGGCGATGCTGGGCCGGATCGCCGCCAGGATCGGCGGCGATGCCGCGTTCGAGCGCGAGGCCGAGGGCTGATTCCCTGAGCGGCCGGCCGCGATGAAGTCCATTTCATTCAATTCGGGGCAAGGTGCGCGGGCCTAAGCTCTGCCCATCGCTGTGCCATGCAGAAGCATTGTCTGGAGAATTACCTTTGTTCAAACTATCCCATCTGGCTGGGTCCGCTGCCCTTGCCATGCATGCTGTGCCCGCCGCCGCTCAGGCCGGAACCTGCGAAGATACCTTCATCAAGAAGGGCAGCATCCTTTCCGGGCAGCATTTCACCGCCACGACCACCGTGGTTGATCTTCCGCCCGATGTTGCGATCAACCAATTGAGGGCGATTGTCGCCAAGCGCGGCTACGATATCATCGCTGCCGAACCGGCCGGCGGGGCGATGCTGATCGAACAGCCGATGAGCGGCAAGACCCGTGCTTTCCCGATCGAGATTACCGCCACCCAGCAGAACGGCGTGGGCACGGTGCAGATGGTGGCCAAGCTGCGCACGGGCATGGCGACCAAGCCGGAGCTGGCCAAGGCCGAAATGTGCGCGGTTCTGGCCGAGCTCAAAGGCGGCAAGGCCGGGAGGCTGGCGGCCAAGGCCGGGGCGGGCGCTACGACCGTGCAGGCCGCGCCGGTGGCGATGAGCGCGCAGGCATTTTCGCAGCAGATCTCCAAGGATGCGGAGCGCAATGTGCTGGCGGTGGAGCAACGCTATGCGGGCAAGCGCTTCACGCTGTCGGGCACAGTCGACTATGTGATTAAGGACGGCGATCGTTACCGCGTAGCATTCAAGATCCTCCAGCCGCACGAGCAGGTCATTCGCCTGCCAGGTCAGGCCAAGACCCTGTCCGGGGTCAGCTGCCTGATGGCAACGGGCACCTCGGTTTTCGTGATGCAACTCAAGCCGGGCAAGGGCATCAAGCTGACCGGAACCTACTACAAGTTCGATGAATTCAAGGACCACACCTGGTTCATGGATTGCACACCCGAACAAAAGTAGCGGTCTGGCCGCCCGGCTTGGTTAACCGTCGGAAGGTGCTAGACTTCACCCGAGGGGGGTGAGTCGAATGCGCGCATCCTTGACCAGACGGGATTTGCTGGGCAGCGGGGTCATGCTGGCACTTGCCGCACCGGTCTCGTTGCCCGCCGTGCTTCAGGGCAACTTGCCGGGCCCGCTTCAGGCGCTGCTGCCGCAGGACGCGCGCGGGGCGCTCGATCTGGTCGCCGAACTGCTCAAGCTGGAACAAGAGGCCAAGCTGCGGCGCTTGCCCGCCAGCAAGCTGTCGTTCGGTGAGGGCTCAATCCCGGCCGATCCGGCGCGGCTCTATGAACTGGCGATGCCGCGGCTGGTCGCGCTGGTGGACCGGGCGGAGAAAGTCAGCCCGGCCTTTGCCGACAAGGCCGGATCGCTGCTCGCCCGGCTCCACCGCACCCAGTACGAAGCACCCGACGGCTGGTTCAGCGACCAGTTGCAACAGACCGCGCCCGGAATCGACGAGTTCCGCTTTTACCGTCCGCCCCGGGTGGCCACGCCGCTGCTGCCGGGCGAAGGCGACGACGAACTGGTGCTCAAGGGCAAGATCGACTTGCCGCAGCCCAGCCTGCCTGAGGCCGAGCAGCTGCTTCCCCCAGTCAGTCGCTCGATCCGCTTTGACGAGTTGGCCAGCGAATATGCCGCCTGGTTCGCCGCCGCGACGCTGCGCCCCGAACAACAGAAAAGCGCCGACTGGCATGTGGCGATGATGCGCCAGTCGAAAGAGCGCTATCAGGCGGTCGGAAAAGTGGTTGGCGTGCCCTGGCCGTTCATCGCTGCGATCCACGGGCTGGAGGCCAGCTTCAATTTCCGCGCGCACTTGCACAACGGCGATCACCCGCTCAGCCAGCGCACCCGCCAGGTCCCGCCGGGGCGGCCCAAGGTCTGGCTGCCGCCGTCAGACTGGGCGGCCAGCGCGCTCGATGCGCTGCGGCTGCTGGGCTTTGCCGGGCAGAGCGACTGGTCGCTGCCGCGCATGCTCCACCGGCTCGAGGCCTACAACGGCTTCGGCTATCGCAAGGGCGGGCGCTCATCACCCTATCTGTGGAGCTTCTCGAACCTGTTCACCAGCGGCAAATTCGTTGCCGACGGGCGCTTTGACCCCAAGGCCAAGTCGCAGCAATGCGGCGCGGCAGTGATGCTGAAGCTGCTCGACCTGGCCGGAGAGCTTGGCTAGTCTGCCCGACGAAACCACACGGGACTTTCCATGCGCAAATCGATCCTGCTGGCCGCCGCCATGGCCTCCTCGCTGATGCTGTCCGCTTCGCTGCCGGCCAAACCGGTGCGCACGCCCGAACAGGTTGCCATGGCCGCGCTGGCCGCCGCGCCGGTGTGGGACGGACACAACGACGTGCCCGGCATCCTGCGCGACCGGCGCAAGCACGTGGCGGGCTACTTGTCGGGTGGCGAACAGCAAATGCTGGCCATCGGACGGGCCATCATCGGCCAGCCGCGTCTGATCCTGCTCGATGAACCTTCGTTGGGGCTGGCTCCGCTGGTGGTCGCGGACATCTTTGCGATCATCGAGCGGATCAACCGCGAACAAGGCGTGGCGATGCTGTTGGTCGAGCAGAATGCGCACGTTGCGCTGGGCGTGGCGCACTATGGCTACATCA
>Ga0209895_1000034_pt1 | contig 31130 bp, 40 predicted proteins | sample GWRWT4_1June14_FD_187194 | JGI IMG/M metagenome (GOLD analysis project Ga0209895, IMG submission 187194) | Sand microcosm microbial communities from a hyporheic zone in Columbia River, Washington, USA - GW-RW T4_10-June-14 (SPAdes) (version 2) ...
GCATCGGACTATACCGCCGCCGAGCCCCTCATGGCGCTGCCGTTGCCCAAGCCCAAGGCCCTGCTCGCCGACAAGGGTTATGACGGCGACCGCTTCCGAATTACGGAATTACGGAATTACGGTGACAGTTTACTTAACCCCTTAACTCGTCGGTCGGGCGGGGACACGCAATAGCATGTCCCCGGGTTTGCGCTTCGGCCTTTGCTTGGCACAACCAAAAACCCCAAATTCCCCCCTTGCGCGAATCCCTCACCCTGTGTAGGGGCGCGGCTCGAATTTGGTCGGGGTGTGACTCCTCGAGGCTCTTTCTCATCGGTAGGACACAATGGAAGCTCAGAATATCCGTATTCGCCTCAAGGCATTCGATCACCGCGTGCTTGACCAGGCGACCGGCGAAATCGCGGACACCGCCCGCCGTACCGGCGCGCTGATCCGGGGCCCCATTCCTCTGCCGACGAGAATTGAAAAATTCACCGTCAACCGCGGACCGCACATCGACAAGAAGTCGCGTGAGCAGTTCGAGGTGCGCACCTACAAGCGGCTGCTCGATATCGTGCAGCCGAACGCCGCCACCGTGGACGCGCTGATGAAGCTCGATCTGGCGGCCGGCGTGAATGTTGAGATTAAGCTGGCTTAATTGCTAGCTTGGCCCTATGGGCCACAACCTTAGCGGGCTTCGGCCCGGCTCCTAGCGGGGAAACCCGCGACGAGACAGAGCCTCGGCAATAGCTGAGGACATAAGGGATACCTCCGGTTTTAGGACCGGGCATGCGTCCCCCGTCTCGCCTTTTGCCTTCGGGCAAGCGGCACCCAGCCCGGACGGGGCTCGTATCACACATTGGGTTGGACACGCCCCTGGGGATGGTCCCCTTGGGCCTCTGTGAGGAGACTGATCATGCGTACCGGCGTGATCGCCAAGAAGGTGGGGATGACCCGCCTGTTCCAGGAAGACGGACGGCACGTGCCGGTTACCGTCTTGGCGCTGGAAGATTGCCAGGTGGTGTCCGTGCGCACCGCTGAAACCGACGGCTATGTCGCGGTTCAGCTGGGTGCTGGCATTGCCAAGCAGAAGAACGTTGCCAAGCCGCAGCGTGAACATTTCGCCAAGGCCCAGGTGCCGCTGAAGGCCCGCGTGCAGGAATTCCGCGTTGCGGACGATGCGACGCTGGAAGTTGGCGCAACCATCGCAGCCTCGCACTTTGCCATCGGCCAGCTGGTCGATGTCTCGGGCGTGACCCAGGGTAAGGGCATGCAGGGCGCGATGAAGCGTTGGGGCTTCGGAGGCATGCGCGCCACCCACGGCGTGTCGATCAGCCACCGTGCTCACGGTTCGACGGGTAACCGCCAGGATCCGGGCAAGGTCTTCAAGAACAAGAAGATGGCCGGCCACATGGGCGACCGCAACCGCACCCAGCAGAACCTGGAAATCGTGCGCGTCGATGACGAACGCGGGCTGATCTTCGTCAAGGGCTCGGTCCCGGGCGCCAAGAACAGCTGGCTGTCGATCAAGGACTCGGTGAAGGTCTCGCGCCACGCCGAAGCGCCGTATCCGGCCGCCATCAAGGGTGCTGCCAACAGCAACGAAACTCCGGCCGCTGCCGACACTCCTGCGGAAGATACCGCAGCGGTCGAAGTGACCGAAGGCACCAATCAACAGAACGGGGAGGGCTAATCGTGAAGGTCAAGGTCCTCAACCTCGATGGGTCGGCCGCCAAGGGCGAAGTCGAACTCAACGATGCCGTGTTCGGTCTGGAGCCGCGCGCTGACATCCTCCACCGCGTTGTCACCTGGCAGCTCGAAAACCGCCGCGGCACTGCCCGTCCGACGCGTGAGCGTTCGGAAGTGGCCCGCACCGGCAAGAAGTTCGGTCGCCAGAAGGGCGGCGGTACTGCCCGTCACGGCGATCGCCGCGCTCCGGTGTTCATCGGCGGCGGTAAGGCCCACGGTGCCCGTCTGCGTGACTTTGACGTCTCGCTGAACAAGAAGGTCCGTGCACTCGGCCTCAAGATGGCGCTTTCGGCCAAGGCCCAAGATCGTTCGGGGAGCGGCCTGGTCGTGGTCGACAGCCTTGACGTCAAGGACGCCAAGACCAAGGCCGTTGCGCAGCAGCTCGCCAAGGCGAACTGGGGCAAGAAGGTGCTGGTCATCGATGGTGACGCCGTGGACGCTGGCTTCGCCCGCGCTTCGGCCAACCTCTATGGGGTCAACGTGCTCCCGGCGATCGGTGCCAACGTCTATGACATCCTGAAGCATGACACGCTGGTGCTGACGCGCTCTGCGGTCGAAAAGCTGGAGGCACGGTTCAATGGCTAAGGCAGCAATCGACACCCGTCACTATGACGTGATCGTGGCTCCCCACATCACCGAAAAGGCGACGCTGGCCAGCGAGCACAACGCCGTGGTCTTCAAGGTCGTGGAAAGCGCAACCAAGCCGCAGATCAAGGCTGCGGTGGAAGCGCTGTTCGACGTGAAGGTCGTGAGCGTGAACACGCTGACCCAGAAGGGCAAGACCAAGCGCTGGAAGGGCCGTCCCTACAAGCGCACCGACATCAAGAAGGCGGTTGTTCGCCTGGCCGAAGGCCAGTCGATCGACGTCACCAGCGGGATCTGAGGCGCACCATGGCACTCAAGAGCTATAACCCGACCAGCCCGGCGCGTCGCGCGCTGATCCTGGTCGACAAGTCGGCGCTGTGGAAGGGCAAGCCGGTCAAGGCGCTTACCGAAGGTAAGCACAAGACCGGCGGGCGCAACAACAAGGGCCACGTCACTTCGCGCGGGATCGCTGGCGGTCACAAGCAGAAGTATCGTTTCATCGATTTCAAGCGCCGCAAGTGGGACATGCCCGCGACCGTCGAGCGCATGGAATACGATCCCAACCGGACCGCATTCATCGCCCTCATCAAGTATGCGGACGGCGAACAGGCCTATATCATCGCGCCGCAGCGCCTCGCCGTTGGCGACTCTGTGGTCGCCGGTGAAAAGACCGACGTGAAGCCGGGCAACGCGATGCTGCTTTCGACCATGCCGGTCGGCACCATCTGCCACAACGTGGAGATGAAGCCGGGCAAGGGCGGCCAGATCGCCCGTTCGGCCGGGACTTATGTGCAGGTCGTCGGCCGTGACCGCGGGATGGTGATCGTTCGCCTCAACTCGGGCGAGCAGCGTTACCTGCGCGGCGATTGCATGGGCACGGTTGGCGCGGTTTCGAACCCCGACAACCAGAACCAGAACTTCGGCAAGGCTGGGCGCACGCGCTGGCAGGGCCGTCGTCCGCTGACCCGCGGTGTCGCCAAGAACCCGGTCGATCACCCGCACGGCGGTGGTGAAGGCCGCACCTCGGGTGGCCGCCATCCGGTTACTCCGTGGGGCAAGCCGACCAAGGGCGCCCGTACCCGCAACAACAAGCAGACGGACAAGCTGATTATCCGTTCGCGTCACGCCAAGAAGAAGAGGTAAGCCACCATGGCACGCTCCGTCTGGAAAGGCCCCTTCGTCGACCTGCACCTGCTGAAAAAGGCGGAAGCCCAGCAGGACGCCGGCACTCGCGCCGCACCGATCAAGACCTGGTCGCGTCGTTCGACGATCCTGCCGCAGTTCGTCGGCCTGACGTTCAATGTCTATAACGGCCACAAGTTCGTTCCCGTTTCGGTGAGCGAAGAAATGGTTGGGCACAAGCTGGGTGAATTCGCGCCGACGCGCACCTTCCCCGGCCACGCCGCCGACAAGAAGGGTAAGCGCTGATGAGCAAGCCAAAAGCCCCCCGCCGGGTCGGTGACAAGGAAGCCCTGTCGGTCGGCACCACGATCCGTGGTTCGGCCCAGAAGCTCAACCTGGTTGCTGCCCTGATCCGCGGCCGCAAGGCTGAGGAGGCGATGAACATTCTCGCTTTCTCGAAGCGTGCGATGGCCCAGGATGCCCGCAAGGTGCTCGCTTCGGCGATCGCCAATGCGGAAAACAACCACAACCTCGATGTTGACGCGCTCGTCGTCAGCGAGGCTTCGGTCGGCAAGTCGATCACCATGAAGCGTTTCCACACGCGCGGCCGTGGCAAGTCCACCCGCATCCTCAAGCCGTTCAGCCGGCTGCGGATTGTGGTTCGCGAAGTGTCCTTTGAAGCTGGGGAGGCCTGATCCATGGGTCATAAATCAAACCCGATCGGCCTGCGCTTGCAGATCAACCGCACCTGGGACAGCCGCTGGTACGCCGAAGGCAAGGGCTATGCGAAGATGCTTGAGGAAGACCTCAAGATCCGCAAGTTCGTGCAGGAAACCGTACCGCAGGCCGCGATCAGCAAGGTTGTGATCGAGCGTCCCGCCAAGGTCTGCCGCGTGTCGATCTATGCCGCCCGCCCGGGTGTCATCATCGGCAAGAAGGGCGCGGACATCGAAAAGCTGCGCGGCGCCATCGCCAAGATGACAGACAGCGACGTCAAGCTCAACATCGTCGAAATCCGCAAGCCGGAAGTCGATGCCAAGCTCGTCGCTCAGGGCATTGCTGATCAGCTGATCCGCCGTGTGGCTTTCCGCCGCGCGATGAAGCGGGCAATGCAGTCGGCCATGCGGCTTGGTGCCGAAGGCATCAAGATCACCTGTTCGGGCCGTCTCGGCGGGGCGGAAATCGCCCGTGTCGAACAGTACCGCGAAGGCCGTGTGCCGCTGCACACCCTGCGCGCGAACATCGACTATGCCGAAGCCGAAGCGCTGACCACCTATGGCATCATCGGGATCAAGTGCTGGGTGTTCAAGGGCGAAATCCTTGGCCACGACCCGATGGCGCAGGACCGCCTGATGCTGGAAGCCCAGACCACGGGCGTGCGTCCGGCGCGTGAAGATCGCAGGAATTAATCATGCTGCAACCCAGAAAACATAAGTTTCGCAAGCAGTTCAAGGGCCGGATCAAGGGCGACGCCAAGGGCGGAACCGATCTGAACTTCGGTTCCTATGGTCTGAAAGCGCTCGAGCCGGAACGTGTCACCGCGCGCCAGATCGAAGCCGCCCGCCGTGCGATCACCCGCCACATCAAGCGCCAGGGGCGTTTGTGGATCCGCATCTTCCCGGATGTGCCGGTTTCGAAGAAGCCTGCCGAAGTCCGTCAGGGTAAGGGCAAGGGTTCGGTTGAATACTGGGCTGCCCGCGTCAAGCCGGGCCGGATCCTGTTCGAGCTGGACGGCGTTGCGGGCCCGCTCGCCGCCGAGGCCTTCAGCCGCGCTGCGATGAAGCTGCCGATCAAAGTCAAGGTCGTTGCCCGCCTGGGTGACACCAGCCACCTGGGAGGCGAATAATGGCTAATGCTGCTGACCTGCGCACCAAGAGCGACGACCAGCTGGCCGGCGATCTTGCTGACCTGAAGAAGGAGGCCTTCAACCTCCGCTTCCAGGCTGCGACCAACCAGCTCGAGCGTCCCGCGCGCATCAAGGAAGTGCGCCGCGACATCGCCCGTATCAAGACGCTGCAAGCCGAGCGGTCCGCCGCTTCGGTCAAGGCGTAAGGAGACCTACGATGCCCAAGCGTATCCTGATCGGGACCGTGGTTTCCGACAAGACCGACAAGACCGTGGTCGTGAAGGTCGAACGCAAGGTGAAGCACCCGCTCTACGGGAAGATCATCCGCCGTTCGAAGAAGTATCACGCCCACGACGAAGACAACACGTTCAAGACTGGCGAGACCGTTCGCATCGAGGAAACCCGCCCGATGTCGAAGCTCAAGACCTGGAAGGTCATCGAGCGCGTCACCGCCAGCAAGGGCGCTGCTGTCGAGGCGGATGTTTGACGGCCTACGCCGTCGGGGCAGACGTTTAAATTTTCTTGGAACTGCCGGACTGGTTCCGGCAAGCCATTAGGAAGGAACCGGATCAATGATCCAGATGCAATCCCAGCTTGATGTCGCTGACAACAGCGGTGCCAAGCGCGTCCAGTGCATCAAGGTGCTGGGCGGATCCAAGCGCCGCACGGCTGGCGTGGGCGACGTTATCGTCGTTTCCGTCAAGGAAGCCCAGCCGCGCACCAAGGTGAAGAAGGGCGACGTCCACCGCGCGGTGATCGTTCGTACCCGCAAGGAAGTGCGCCGCACCGACGGCAGCGTGATCCGTTTCGACAGCAATGCTGCCGTGCTGATCAACAAGAACGCTGAACCGATCGGCACGCGTATCTTTGGCCCGGTGGTCCGCGAGCTGCGTGGCAAGGGCTATATGAAGATCATCAGCCTTGCGCCGGAGGTGCTGTAATGGGTGCCGCTAAGATCAAGAAGGGCGACAGCGTCGTCGTCCGCTCGGGCAAGGACAAGGGCCGCACCGGCACTGTCCTGCAGGTCATGCCGAAAGACGGCAAGGTCCTGGTCGCAGGCGTGAATGTCGCTGCCCGTCACCGCAAGCCCAGCCAGACGAACCCGCAGGGCGGCATCGACCGCCGTGAGGCTCCGATGGCTATTTCGAAGGTCGGCCTGGCCGACCCCAAGACCGGCAAGGCCACCCGCGTCCGCTTCGAAACGTCCAAGGACGGCAAGAAGGTTCGCGTGGCCGTCAAGTCCGGGGAGAAGATCGATGGCTAAGTACACCCCCCGCATGCGGGCCAAATACGACACGGAAGTCGCCAAGGCGATGACCGAGAAGTTCGGCTACAAGAATGTGATGGAAGTGCCCAAGATCGAAAAGATCACGCTCAACATGGGCGTGGGCGAAGGCAGCCAGGACAAGAAGAAGGTCACGACTGCCGCCGATGAAATGGCGCTGATTTCGGGCCAGAAGCCCGTGATCACCAAGGCGAAGAAGTCGATCGCGCAGTTCAAGCTGCGTGAAGGCATGCCGATCGGTTGCAAGGTTACCCTGCGCCGCGAACGCATGTACGAATTCCTCGACCGTCTGGTCACTGTCGCCATGCCTCGCATCCGTGACTTTCGTGGTCTCAACCCGAAGTCGTTCGACGGGCGCGGCAACTATGCGATGGGTCTGAAAGAGCAGATCATCTTCCCCGAGATCAGCTACGACCAGATTGAGAAGGTGCGTGGGATGGACATCATCGTCACCACCACTGCCAAGACCGACGATGAAGCGCGCGAGCTGCTTCGTCTGTTCGGTTTCCCGTTCCCGGCCGAAGCCGAAGAAGCCCAAGCGGCCTGAGATAGAGAGAGCTTAAGTCCATGGCGAAACTGAGTTCCGTAAACAAGAACGAGCGGCGCAAGCAACTCGTCAAGAAGCATGCAGCCAAGTATGCGAAGCTGAAGGCCGTCGCGGCCGACAAGTCGCTCGATGAAACCGAGCGTCTGATCGCGCGCCTCAAGCTGGCCGAAGTTCCCCGCAACGGGAACCCGACCCGCGTTCGCAACCGCTGCGTCACCACCGGCCGCCCCCGCGGCTACTACCGCAAGTTCGGCCTTTGCCGGATCGAGCTGCGGGATAAGGGCAACAAGGGCCTTATCCCCGGCCTGACGAAGTCGAGCTGGTAAGGATCAAGCGATGGCACTGACCGATCCCCTGGGTGATATGCTCACCCGCATCCGCAACGGCCAGCGTGCGAAGAAGGACTCTGTCCTTTCGCCGGCTTCGAAGCTGCGCGCTCGCGTGCTCGAAGTTTTGCAGCGCGAAGGCTATATCCGTGGCTATGCCGAGGACGCCACTGGCGCCCACCCGCAGCTGCGGATTGAACTGAAGTATTTCGAGGGCGAACCTGCGATCAAGCATGTTGCCCGCGTCTCCAAGCCTGGCCGCCGGGTTTACTCGGGTTCGAAAGAACTCCCGGTGATCCGTAACGGGCTTGGCATCACCATCGTCTCGACGCCCAAGGGTGTGCTTTCGGATGCCGAAGCACGCGCGGCCAACGTCGGCGGCGAAGTGCTGGCGGAGGTGTTCTGATGAGCCGCATCGGTAAACGTCCGGTGTCGATCCCGAGCGGCGTCAGCGCCGAAATCGCGGATGGCACCCTGGTAGTGAAGGGCCCCAAGGGGACTCTGTCGCTCAGCCTGCGTGACGAAATCAGCTATGCGATCGATGGCGATGCCATCCTGGTGAAGCCCGCCAACGACACCAAGTCGGCCCGCGCGTTCTGGGGTATGCAGCGCACGCTGGTCGATAACCTGGTGACCGGTGTGACCACCGGCTACACCAAGGTGCTCGAAATCACCGGTGTCGGCTACCGCGCCAATGCTCAGGGCAAGAACCTGAAGCTGCAGCTCGGTTACAGCCACGACGTCGATTTCGCGGTGCCCGAAGGCATCGAGATCAAGACGCCGGATAACACCACGATCGAGATCTCTGGCATCGACAAGCAGAAGGTCGGTCAGGTCGCGGCTGAGATCCGCCGCTGGCGCAAGCCCGAACCCTACAAGGGCAAGGGTATCAAGTACCGCGGCGAGTACATCTTCCGCAAGGAAGGGAAGAAGAAGTAATGGCCAAGCTCAACCTTTTCGAGCGCCGTCGTCGGCGCGTTCGCACCGCGCTCAAGGCGCGTGCCGGTGGCCGTCCGCGGCTTTCGGTGCACCGTTCGGGTCGCCACATCTACGCTCAGATCATCGACGATGCCGCTGGCCGTACCGTGGCTGCCGCCAACTCGCTGGGCAGCAAGGCCGGGGCCAACGTCTCGGCTGCGGCCGATGTCGGCAAGGCGCTGGCCGAAGCCGCCAAGAAGGCTGGCGTGACCACCGTCGTGTTCGATCGCGGCGGCTTCCTGTTCCATGGCCGCGTCAAGGCGCTGGCTGACGCCGCACGTGAAGGCGGGCTGGAGTTCTAAGATGGCTGACGAAACCAACAACGAAGTCGAAGTCGCCGTCGAAACGGTGGCAGCTCCCGAAGGTGGCGAACGCGAAGCGCGTGGCGCTGGTCGTGGCCGTGGTCGCGGTGGTGACAACCGCGGCGGCGGTGATCGCGGTCGCGGTGGCCGCGGCGGCAACGATCGCGGTCGCGGTCGCGGCGGTGAAGACGAGGGCGGCGAAGAGCTGATCGAAAAGCTGGTCCACATCAACCGCGTCTCCAAGACCGTCAAGGGCGGCAAGCGCTTCGGTTTTGCCGCGCTGGTCGTGGTTGGCGACGGCAAGGGCCGGGTTGGCTTCGGTCATGGCAAGGCGCGCGAAGTGCCCGAAGCCATCACCAAGGCGACCGCTGCTGCCAAGAAGAAGATGGTTCGCGTTCCGCTCAAGGAAGGCCGCACCCTGCATCACGATTGCAAGGGCCGGTTTGGCGCGGGCAAGGTCAACCTGCGTTCGGCTCCGGCCGGGACCGGGATCATTGCCGGCGGCCCGATGCGCGCCGTCTTCGAAAGCCTGGGCGTGGCTGACGTGGTGACCAAGTCGGTCGGTACCAGCAACCCTTACAACATGATCCGCGCCACCTTCGATGGCCTGGTCAACCAGACTTCGCCGAAGTCGGTGGCCCAGCGCCGCGGCAAGAAGGTCGCCGACCTCTTGGGTCGCGGCGGCGCGAGCGCGGTTGAGGCGGAAGCCGAAGCTGCGGCGATTACGGAGTAATTGGACATGGCGAAAATCAAGCTCAAGCAGATCGGTTCGCCGATCCGCCGTCCGGAAAGCCAGAAGAAGATCCTTATCGGTCTTGGCCTTGGCAAGATGAACCGGGTGGTCGAACTCGAAGACACCGCCGAAGTGCGCGGTGCGATCGCCAAGCTGCCGCACATGGTGGCCGTGGTCGACTGACCCCACGCTTTTTCGCATTGCTATGCACAGGAAGTCCCGGTGAAAGCCGGGACTTTTTGTTTGTGCTGGGCTAGCGATTGCGCGTTTGTTGCACTGAGAGGGCGGGGATGGGACTGCTCAGGGTACTGCTGGCATTGGCCGTGCTGTTCGAGCACACCGGCGGCATTGGCGGCTACTGGATGATCGGCGGGCCGCTGGCGGTGCAGGCGTTTTTCGTGATCTCCGGCTTCTACATGGGACTGGTGCTGAACGAGCGGTATGACCGGCCTGCGCTCAACAAGGCGTTTTACCTGAACCGCGCGATCCGGATCTATTCGGTCTATTTCCTGTTCCTGGCGCTCTATCTGGCAGTCTTCGCGCTGGCCCATGGCCAGAGCGGTGGTTCGCCGCTCGATCCCTACTTCTCGGATCTGATCTCATGGCCCGAGAAGGCCTGGCTGGCGCTGCTCAACCTCACGGTGATCGGGCAGGACCTGCCGCTGTGGCTCAAGATCGACGGAGGGCACCTGGCCTGGACCACCGATGCCTTTGGCACCGGGCCCAAGGACGTGTTCCACTTCATGGTAATCCCGGTCGCCTGGTCGCTCAGCCTTGAGCTGTGCTTCTACCTGCTTGCCCCGTTCATCGCGCGGCGTCCGTGGCAGCAGATCGCCGCGCTGTTCGCGGCATCGGTGGCGCTGCGGATTGGCGCGGCCATGCTGGGCTATAGCGCCGATCCGTTCTCCTACCGCTTCTTCCCGTTCGAGCTGGCGCTGTTTCTGGCCGGGGTGCTGGCTTACAAGGCCTGGGCCGCGAACCGGGCGCGCTGGGAAGGGCAGGGGCCGCGGCTGCTGGCGCTGGCAGTCCCGGCCGCGACGCTCGCCTACCCCTGGCTGCTGGGCTCGGCATCGCAAACCGCGTTCTTTGAGCCGGTGCGGATCGGCTACCTGCTGCTGATGGCCGCCGCGCTGCCTGCGATCCATGGCTGGAGCCGCAACTGGGCGCTTGACCGGCAGATTGGGGAGTTGTCCTATCCTTTGTATCTCAACCAGTTACTGGTGATGGGCCTGCTTGCGGGCTGGCCGGTGCTGGCGGACAGCTCAACCGCACGGACCCTCGCCGTGACGCTGATAAGCCTGGCGCTGGCCTGGGTGGTAGTGCGCTTCATCGACCGCCGGATCGAAGCGTGGCGCCACCGTTTGGCTGACAAGGCTGGTGCGCAGCAAATTGGGGGGTGACAAGCCCCGACGCTTCGCCTATGCGCGCGCCTCCTATCAGCGCGACTAAAGCGAAAGCGAGTGCAAGACATGAAACTGAATGAAATCCGCGACAATCAAGGTGCCCGTAAGTCCCGCATGCGCGTCGGACGCGGCATCGGCTCGGGCAAGGGCAAGACCGCCGGGCGCGGCCAGAAGGGTGCCAAGGCACGCTCGGGCGTCTCGATCAACGGCTTTGAAGGCGGCCAGATGCCGCTGCACATGCGGATCCCGAAGCGCGGCTTCAACAACATCTTCGCCAAGGACTTCGCCGAAGTGAACCTGGGCCTGGTCCAGAAGGCTCTCGACGCGGGCAAGCTCGACGCCAAGGCCGTGATCGACCACGCCGCGCTCAAGGCGGCAGGCCTGGCTCGCGGCGGCAAGGACGGCGTGCGCCTGCTGGGCAAGGGTGACTTCTCGGCCAAGGTCAAGTTTCTGGTCGCTGGCGTTTCCGCCGGGGCCAAGGCTGCGGTCGAAAAGGCCGGTGGTTCGGTTGAAGTGCCCGAAGCGGGCCCGAGCGAACACGAAAAGAAGACCGCCCGCCGCGACGCCAACAAGGCGGCCAAGGCAGCCAAGTAGTCCCGCATGAACCGATCCCCGCCCCAGTGGCGGGGATTTCGGTTCCGGGGGGTTTGGACTTCGCGGGAACGCTCCCTATATGGAGCGCGACGGCCGGACCAACCGGCACCCAGACAAGGCAATAGTCCCGATGGCATCACGCGCCGACAACGTTGCGAGCAATCTCAATCTCGCCAATTTTTCCAAGGCAACCGAGCTCAAGAACCGCATCTGGTTCACTCTGGGTGCCTTGATCGTGTTCCGCTTCCTCAGCTTCGTGCCGCTGCCGGGTATTGATCCGATCGCGCTCAAGGACTTCATGGAGCGCAATTCGGGCGGGATCCTTGATTTCTTCAACATGTTCTCGGGCGGCGCGCTGGCCAATTACAGCCTGATCTCGCTGGGGGTGATGCCCTACATCACCGCCTCGATCGTGGTCCAGCTGGCCGCATCGCTGCATCCCTCGCTCGCCAGCCTCAAGAAGGAAGGCGAAAGCGGGCGGCGCAAGCTGAACCAGTACAGCCGCTATGGCGCGGTGATGCTCGCCGTGCTGCAGGGCTATGCTGCGCTGCGCAATGCCGATGTTCAGGGCTTTGCGGTTGATCCGGGGCCGCTGTTTTATGTCGCGGGCCTGATCTCGCTGGTTGGCGGGACCATGTTCCTGCTGTGGCTGGGTGAACAGATCACCAGCCGCGGGATCGGTAACGGCATTTCGCTGATCATCATGGCCGGGATCGTCGCGCAGATGCCGATGTTCTTCTCGAACATGTTTACCCAGTACGGCACCGGCGCGATCGGCGGTTTCACCATCGCGCTGATGGTCGGCATGATCGTGGCCTTGGTGGTGGGCATCTGCTTTATGGAGCGCGCCACCCGGCGATTGCTGATCCAGTATCCCAAACGTGCCAGCCAGAATGGCATGATGCAGGCCGATCGCAGCCACTTGCCGCTCAAGATCAACACCGCGGGCGTGATCCCGCCGATTTTCGCCAGCTCGTTGCTGCTGCTGCCGCTGACGATCAGCCAGTTCGCCGGCAATTCGGTTGCGACGGATTCGGGCGTCGGCTCGTGGATCGTGACGATCAACCAGTACCTGGGCCACGGCAAGCCGGTCTATATGATCCTTTATGCGCTGGGCATCATCTTCTTCAGCTTCTTCTACACCGCGGTGGTCTTCAACCCTGAGGAAACCGCTGACAACCTGAAGCGCAACGGCGGCTTCATCCCCGGCATCCGCCCGGGCAAGACCACCGCCACTTATCTGGACTACGTGCTGACCCGGATCACCGTGATCGGTGCGCTCTATCTGGCGGTGGTCTGCGTCGTGCCCGAACTGATCATGGTTCAGACCGGGCTGCTGTTCTTTTTTGCCGGCGGCACCAGTTGGCTGATCGTGGTCAATGTCACGGTCGATACGATCACGCAGATCCAGTCGCACCTGCTGGCCCACCAGTATGGCGATCTGATCAAGAAGGCCAAACTCAAGGGCCGCATGCGCTAGAGGTCACAGACCCATAACCAACGCCTTCGAGGTTTGAGTCAGAATGGCCCAGCACAAGGAGAGAGGGCGACGCCATATGTCGATATTGCGAGACCGATCGACGCCGGGATGGGCCATTCTGGCCAAATCCCCACGGGACGTCCAAATGGCTGCCATCTCGGACCGAAACTCGCTTGCAGGGGCAACCAGCCCCTGCCACGCTCGCTTCGGCCCGATATGATTGCCATTTGGACGCCTCGAAGGCGTTGGTTATGGGCCTGTGACCTTTTTTCAAACGGGGGTTTGAACGTGGACATTATCCTGTTGGGACCGCCCGGAGCGGGCAAGGGTACCCAGGCCCAGCGTCTGGTCGAAGCGCACGGCATGCGCCAGCTTTCGACCGGCGACATGCTGCGCGCCGCAGTCAAGGCCGGGACCGCCGTAGGCCTCCAGGCCAAAGCGGTGATGGACCGGGGCGAGCTGGTTTCGGACGAAATCGTCTCGGCGCTGATCGGTGAAGAGCTGGACGCGATGGCCGCCGGGCAGGGCGCGATCTTTGACGGCTACCCCCGCACTGCCGCGCAGGCCGAATCGCTCGACGCGATCCTGTCTGCGCGCGGGCGCAGCCTGAACCACGTGATCGAACTCGGCGTCGATGAAGACGCGCTGGTCGAACGGATCTGCGGGCGCTTTACCTGCGCCAATTGCGGCAAGGGCTATCACGACAAGTTCGAGCAGCCCAAGGTAGCCGGAACCTGCGACAGGTGCGGCAGCCACGAGTTCAAGCGCCGCCCCGACGATAACGAAGAAACCGTCCGCACCCGCATGGCCGAATACCGCGCCAAGACCGCGCCGATCCTGCCGATCTACGACGCCCGCGGGATCGTCAGCCGGGTCAACGGCATGGCCGACATCGATGATGTGACAGCGGCGATCGAGCAGGTTATCAGGGGCTGACAAGCCCGCGCTTCCCGATCCGCGCGGCGCGATTGGGGAGGGCATGATGATCCGCACAATTCTGGCACCGGCGCTGCTGGCCGCACTGGCCCTTGCGCCGCTCACCGCCAGGGCTGAAGTCGCGCAACAGTCCGACGCCGGTTTCGTGATCAAGCACAGCGCCGAAGCTGCTGCCGATCCGCAGACCGTGTGGAAGACCCTGATTGCGCCGGCCAAATGGTGGTCCAGCGACCACACTTGGTCAAAGAACGCCGACAACCTCTACCTTGATGCCCAGGCCACTGGCTGCTTCTGCGAGAAGCTGCCCAAACCGGAAGGTGCCCCGGCGGATCAACGCATGGGTAGCGTCGAACACATGCACATTATCTTCGCCGACCCCCAACGCGGCGTGCTGCGCATGGTCGGCGGCCTCGGCCCGCTCCAGGGCGAGGCAGTCCACGGCACCCTGACCGTGCAGCTGACCAAGACCGAGACCGGCACCAAAATCGACTTCGAATACGTCGTCGGCGGCTACATGCGCTTCAAGACCGAAGAGATCGCCCCTGCGGTCGAAGGCATGCTGGGGCAGCAGCTGGCGGGGCTGGCGAAGGCGGCCGGGGCCTCCGCGCCTGCGGGTTGACCGCGATTTGCGACGGAACGCTTTGACCGCGCCCGCGCTTCACGATATGCATTGCCCCCTAAGCGCAATTGCCGCCCGCCCATGTCTGGTGCGGGCCGTTGACATGCATGGCGAATCGCCCTAAGCGCGCGCTTCAACCGAAAAACGGGGTCGTCCGGAAGGTGCCAGCCAGCGTGCTCACCAGCCGGGCTTTTTGCCGTTTTGCGGATTTGAAGCGTTGAGATGGGCAGTCGCATCCGCTGCTGTCCGTGGAGCATGGAGAATTAAGTGGCTCGTATTGCCGGGGTCAATATCCCCACCAACAAGCGCGTAATCATTGCGCTCACCTACATTCACGGCATCGGCTCGTTCAAGGCCCGCCAGATCGTTGACAAGCTGGGCATCGACCATGCCCGCCGCGTTGCAGACCTGTCCGACCAGGAAGTGCTGCACATCCGCGAAACGATCGACGCAGAGCACACGGTGGAAGGCGATCTGCGCCGCACCACTTCGATGAACATCAAGCGTCTGATGGATCTGGCCTGCTATCGCGGCCTGCGTCACCGCAAGGGCCTGCCGGTCCGCGGCCAGCGCACTCACACCAACGCCCGTACCCGCAAGGGCAAGGCCAAGCCGATCGCTGGCAAGAAGAAGTAAGCCGCACCTGGCTTCGGCCTCAGCAGCTTTTCTTTCTAGATATTCGAGTAGGAACCAAAAATGGCACGCGAACCCCAGCGCATCAAGCGCCGCGAGCGGAAGAACATCTCCAGCGGCATCGCGCATGTGAATGCCAGCTTCAACAACACCATGATCACCATCACCGACGCCCAGGGCAACGCGATTTCGTGGTCCAGCGCCGGCATGATGGGCTTCAAGGGCAGCCGCAAGTCGACCCCCTATGCCGCCCAGGTGGCTGCGGACGACGCCGGCAAGAAGGCCGCCGAACACGGCGTGCGCACCCTTGAGGTTGAAGTGAAGGGCCCCGGTTCGGGCCGTGAAAGCGCGCTGCGTGCGCTGCAGGCAGTGGGCTTTACCATCACTTCGATCCGCGACGTGACGCCGATCCCGCACAACGGGGTGCGTCCTTCCAAGCGTCGCCGCGTCTGATTTCCAGGGGGACACCGTATTCGGTGTCCCCGCTCCCGGATCCGGGGACATCGAATACGATGTCCCCATGCCAGAACAACCCCAAGGGGAACCATATGTCCGTCAATATCAAGAACTGGCAGGAACTGAAGAAGCCCAACAGCCTCGAAGTGAAGAGCGGCAACGACGCCAAGCGCCGCGCGACCTTCGTTGCCGAGCCGCTTGAGCGCGGCTTTGGCCTGACCCTGGGCAACGCGCTGCGCCGCGTCCTGCTCTCCAGCCTCCAGGGTGCCGCGATCACCTCGATCAAGATGGAGAACGTGCTGCACGAATTCTCCAGCCTGGCCGGCGTGCGCGAAGATGTCACCGACATCGTGCTCAACGTCAAGCAGATCGCACTGCGCATGCAGGGCGAAGGCCCCAAGCGGCTCCAGCTCTCGGCCACTGGCCCGGGCGAAGTCACCGCCGGCGATATCGCCGTGTCGGGCGACATCGAGGTCATGAACAAGGACCTGGTCCTGTGCCACCTCGACGAAGGTGCGACGCTCAACATGGAACTGACCGCCGACACCGGCAAGGGCTATGTCCCGGCTGTCGGCAACCGTCCGATTGATGCGCCGATCGGGCTGATCCCGGTCGACTCGCTCTATTCGCCGGTCCGCCAGGTCAGCTACAAGGTCGAAAACGCCCGCATCGGGCAAGAGCTTGACTATGACAAGCTCTCGCTCAGCGTCGAAACCGACGGCACGATCTCGCCGGAAGACGCTGTGGCCTATGCCGCGCGGATCCTGCAGGACCAGCTCTCGCTGTTCGTCCACTTCGAAGACGCGATGCCGGTTGGCGGTTCGCCGATGATCGGCATGGCCGCTTCTGCGCCCAGCGACGAAGGCGACACCAACCAGCTCAACCGTTACCTGCTCAAGAAGGTCGACGAGCTGGAACTGTCGGTGCGCAGCGCCAACTGTCTCAAGAACGACAACATCATCTACATCGGCGACCTGGTCCAGAAGACCGAGGCCGAGATGCTCCGCACGCCGAACTTCGGCCGCAAGAGCCTCAACGAGATCAAGGAAGTCCTGAGCTCGATGGGCCTGCGTCTGGGCATGGACATCCCCGGCTGGCCGCCTGAGAACATCGAGGAAATGGCCAAGAAGCTCGAGCAAGAGCTGCTGGGTTAAGCAATCTGGGGACACTCTATTGAGTGTCCCCGCCACACGGGGAGAGGGGACACGCAATAGCATGTCCCCAATCGCCAGCTACGGGGTACCTGACACGGCCCCCTAACGAACGAAGGAAAGACACTATGCGTCACAAACTCGGCGGGCGTAAGCTCAACCGTACTTCCAGCCACCGCAAGGCCCTGTTCCGCAACATGGCGGCCGCGCTGATCAAGCACGAACAGATCACCACCACGCTGCCCAAGGCGCGTGAGCTGCGTCCCTATGTCGAAAAGCTGATCACGCTGGCCAAGCACGGCGGCCTTTCGAACCGCCGTCTGGCGCACGCCCGCCTGCTCGACGATGCCCAGCTGGTCAAGCTGTTCGACGTGCTGGCCGCGCGTTATGCCGACCGCGCCGGTGGCTACACCCGCGTGATCAAGGCCGGGATCCGTGCAGGCGATGCCTCACCGATGGCGGTGATCGAACTGGTTGACCGTGACACCTCGGCCAAGGGCCAGGATTCGGGTCCGGTCTATTCGGATGACGCCGAATAACCCTTGGGGGCGAATAATGGTAGACGTTCGTCGAACGACGAATTGCAAAGGCGGCGGCAGGCTCTAACCTGTCGCCGCCTTTTGCGTTTGGGGAGAATATGAAGTGTCTGTTCGCGCTCGCGCCCTGTTCGGTGCTGTCCTTGGCCTTTGTGCCGTTTCCGTCATGGCTGAAGATATGAAGCTGACTTATCCGGCAACCAGCAAGGTCGATCTGGTTGAAGAGCAATTTGGCGAGAAAGTCGCCGATCCCTATCGCTGGCTGGAAAACGACGTCCGCACCGACAAGGCCGTGGCTGCCTGGGTGGGCCAGCAGAACGCGGTGACGCAAGGCTACCTGGCCACGCTGCCGCAGCGCGGGTGGTTCGGCCAGCGGATCAAGGCGCTGATGGATTACGAACGTTTCGGCCTGCCGCAAAAGGCCGGGCAGTTCTATTTCTACTCCCGCAACAGCGGCCTGCAGAACCAGTCGCAGCTGTTTGTGCGCAAGGGGCTGCAAGGCGCGCCGCGGCTGCTGATCGATCCCAACGCCTGGGCCAAGGACGGCGCCACCGCGCTCGATGCCTGGGAGCCTTCGAAGAGCGGCAAGCTCTTGGCCTATTCGGTGCAGGATGGCGGCAGCGACTGGCGCACGATCAAGGTGCTCGACACGCAGACCGGCAAGGTCCTGACTGACGAGATCAAATGGGCCAAGTTCACCGGGATTTCCTGGGTAGGTGACAAGGGCTTCCTCTATTCGCGCTTCCCCGCCCCGGTTGAAGGCCAGGCCTTCCAGCAGCTCAACAAGAACCAGGAAGTGCGTTTCCACCGGATCGGCACGCCGCAGGGCGCGGATGAGCTGGTCTATGCCACGCCAGATCAGCCTGAGTACGGTCACGGTGCCGAGGTTACCCATGACGGACGTTGGGTTGTCATCACCACTGCTAAAGGCACCGACAACAAGTACGAGGTGCATCTGATTCCCCTCGCGGGGCAGAAACTGCCATCGATGGTTTCGCTGAGCGGCAACACGCCAGTATTTGACGGTCCTCGCGGCTCACGGAAGAAGTTCGCCTGGACAGCCTACACTCTGATTGCCGGGCTCGAGCATGACTGGAGGCTGGTCGAGGGGGTTGGCGATACGCTCTATTTCATGACCAACAAGGCGGCTCCCAAGCTGAAGGTTGTAAAAGTCGATCTCAGTCCCAAAGCGAACATGCCTTTGCCCTGCAAGAAAGAGTCTGGGCAGGGATGCCTTGTGATTCCTGCACTCTTTCAGGACCTTGTCCCCGAACGCGCCGAAACGCTGGAACGCGCGCGGATTGTCGGGAACCGCCTGATCCTGTCCTACCTCAAGGACGCTGCGTCCACCGCGCAAGTGCTCTCGCTCGACGGTAAGCCGGTGCGCGATATCACGCTCAATGCGATCGGCACGGCCGTGGGCTTTGCTGGCAAGCCGGGTGACCCTGAGACTTTCTATGCCTTCACCAGTTTCAACCAGCCGGCCGCGATCTTCCGGTTTGACAGCAACACCGGCGTCAGCACCCCCTTCGCCAAGCCCAAGCTGACCTTCAATCCCGACGACTACCTGGTTGAGCAGCGGTTTTACACCTCGAAGGACGGGACCAAGGTGCCCTTGTTCCTGGTCCGCAAGAAGAGCCTGGCGGCAGCCGGTACCGCAGTGCCGACGCTGCTCTATGGCTACGGCGGGTTTGATATCTCGCTGACCCCCACCTTCTCGGCAACGCGGATGGCCTGGCTTGAGGCGGGCGGGGCCTTTGCGCTCGCCAACCTGCGCGGCGGGGGTGAATACGGCAAGGCCTGGCACGATGCCGGGCGGCTGGCCAACAAGCAGAACGTGTTCGACGATTTCATCGCCGCGGGCGAATACCTGATCGCGCAAGGGGTGACCCCCAAGGGCGGCCTGGCGATCCAGGGCGGCTCGAACGGCGGCCTCTTGGTCGGCGCTGTGGTCAACCAGCGGCCCGATCTGTTCGCGGCCGGCAATGCCGCCGTGGGCGTGATGGATATGCTGCGCTTCGACCGCTTCACCGCCGGACGCTATTGGGTCGATGACTATGGCTACCCCAGCAAGGAAGCCGACTGGAAAGTGCTGCGCGCCTATTCGCCCTATCACAACATCAAGGCGGGCGCGGCCTATCCGGCAATGCTGGTGACCACCGCCGATACCGACGACCGCGTGGTTCCCGGGCACAGCTTCAAATACACCGCAGCGCTCCAGGCCGCCGCGCCGAACGGCAAGCCGCACCTGATCCGGATTGAAACCCGCGCCGGGCACGGTTCGGGCAAGCCGACCGACAAGGTGGTGGCCGAGGGGGCCGATGTGCTGAGCTTCCTGGCGCAGTGGACGGGTTTGAAACCGGGCTGAGGGTTTGGCGGCTCGGGTGGAATAGTTCACGCAGAGACGCGGAGAAGAAAGTGGAGACGCAAAGGGGTTAGCCTCTGCCGCGAAGCGGCTTGATCTTGCAGACCTTGCGCCAAACGCAATGTCTGGAAGAGAAGGCGGCTTTGCCGCAGGCACAACATCTCTGCGTCTCATTTTCTTCTTTGCGCCCTCTGCGTGAACCAATCGGAGCCATCCACAAGCCCGATCACCCGAACCGCATTTGTTCATAAAAGTATCAATTTACCTGAACGTCGCCTGTCACCCCAGTTCAGGCCCGTGCCACGGACGAATCGGTAGACCATCCTCAAGCCCGGACACCCCGTCCGGCAGATTGAAGGATGAAGAGCCATGAAGACCATCTCCAAAGCCCTGGTCGGAACCATCGCGGCGGGCGCGATGGCGATCGCTTCGGCAACTCCGGCTTTCGCCGACGGCCGCGATGGCCGCCGCGGCAACGGGATCAGCGCGGGCGACGTGATTGCCGGCGCGCTGATCATCGGCGGGATCGCTGCGGTCGCTTCGGCTGCGAGCAACAACAACCGAAACCGCGACTATCGCGGCTACCCGGGTGACTACGGCTATGACCGCGCCGGTTACGGCGACAATTATGGCAACAACTACGGCAACGGCTATGACCGCGACGACCGCTATCGCAGCAACCCGCGCCAGGCCGTGGAACAGTGCGTCTATGCAGCCGAACGCTATGCTTCGAGCCGGGGCCTGCGCGCCGACGTGACCGACATCCGCGAAGTGCGCGACACCCGTTACGGCTTCCAGATAAAGGGCCGGATTGCGGTCAACTCCAGAGGCCGAGGCTGGAACCGCGGTGACAGCAACTACGGCCAGGGCTGGGGCGGCGACTATCGCGGCTGGAACCAATCGATGCGGGGCTACGACAGCGGCTCGTTCAAGTGCAAGTTCGAACGCGGCCGGATAGTCGACCTCGACATTGGCGGGATCCGCGGCTTCTAAGCCACTGATCCGATGACAGACGGGCGGTTCAGGCAACAGCAAGCCTGGACCGCCTAGTCGTTCAGGCAATCGGGCAATGCGTGCGCCGGCAGGGGCTGGCGGGTTTGCTCGCTGGAGACTGGGACATGACCCGCAAACAATCGCGTTTCACCGCGGTGCTGGCTTCGGCAGCGGCGCTTGCAATGACTGCCACCCCGGCCATGGCGCAGGGTTGGGGCTGGGGCGGCGGTTGGGGCCGCCACCACCGCGACCGGGTCGATGCCGGCGACGTGCTGACCGGGATCCTGATCATCGGCGGGATCGCTGCAATCGCCAGCGCGGCCAGCAATTCGAACAAGCGCGACCGCGACCGCCGCCGCGACGACGACCGCCGCTATCCCGATGAACAATATCGCCGCGATTCGAACGCCGGCTACGGCCAGGACGAACGCCCCGAATGGCGCGAGCGCAGTGGCGGCACCAGCACTGGTGTTGGCGGCGGAATCGACGGCGCAGTCAATGCCTGCATCGACGAAGTTGCGCGCGGTTCGGCCCGGGTTGACGGGGTCGATGGAGTCAACCGCGAGGGCAAAGGCTGGCGCGTTCAGGGCCAGACCATCAAGGGCGGTACCTTCGTCTGCTCGGTCGATGGGTCGGGCCGGGTCACCGAAGTCAGCGTTGACGGCAAGGCTTACTGATCAATCAGATTGACCGCAGGCCCGTCCGCTTCAATGCAGGCGGGTCTGCGGGAACATCCAGCGTTGTGACAGCTTCGGCTTGAACGGAGCCCATTCGCCCTCAGGCTGCTTCAGCCGGTCGGCCAGCGCCACCATCACAGATGGATTGACCCCCAGGCCGCAGTGGCTGGCGTGAACTTCGATATTCTCGGTCTGCTCGCCCTTGTGCGGGTGCTGGACCGATCCGCGCCAGTGGACGATCCCGTCGGTGCGGGTCAGGATCGAGGTGGTTGGCACCGGCGGGGCCTCGTCCAGCCCGGTGAAGCGTCCGTGCTTGATCGGTTCGGGTTCCTTGCCGTTCAGATATTCGAACAGGCGGCTGGCATTGGTGTGGCGGCGATCGTCGTGGATCGGGCTGCCCAGCGAGATTACCTGGCGCACCGCGTGCGGGTGCAGCTTGGCCAGTTCGCGCGCAAAGACGCCGCCCAAAGACCAGCCGACGATCGAGACTTTGCGGCCGGTCTTGGCGAAGATGTCGAGCAGCAGGCGCTCCATTTCATGCACCCGGGCCAGATCGACCCTTACGTTGCGGCCGAGCTTCCAGCCATAGGTGTCATAGCCCAGATCGGTGAGCAGCCGCCGCATCGGTTTGGTTGAGCCGTCCGAGGCGAGGAAGCCCGGCAGGACCAGCACCGGATGTCCGTCGCCCTTGGGCAACATGCCCAGCAAAGGGCGCATCGCGACAAAAGCCGCCAATTCGAAAACCGCGCGCCCTTCGGCCAGCGCGAGCAATTTGTGCGGCGGGCGCGCTTCAATTTCGAGCGCTTCGCGCGATGCAGTGGTTGCGGTCATTTGGTTTTGTTCTTCCCCGATTTGGCAGCGCCCTTTTTCGCTGCCGGTTTTGTTTTCTCGGCCTTTGCAGGCTTGGGTTCTTTATTCGCCTCAGCCGGAGCCGGAGCCGGCGCCGCTTTCGCAGCATCGCGCAGCTCGGTGAAGCTGTCCTCGATGCATTGTGCGTAAAAGTCCGGATCCGGCATCAGTTTGCGACAGGCGGTGAAAGCAATTGTCGCTTCCTTGCAATAGCTTTGCACCACGTGGCCCAGGCCCAGCCCATCGGTAAGGCACAGCAGCCCCATCATGCTCTCCAGCCGTGCACCGCTTGAATAGATCGGCACTGGCGGGCCCGGCACATTGGTGACCACGGTGGAGAATGGCAGGCCGACCCGGTCGGCCAGGCCCAGCCGGGTATAGAGCTGCGCGCCCAGCGCCATGAACAGCGCGGGGCTAACCTTGCTGATCTCGGTCATGTTGCGCGCGCCGATGGCGTCGGTCATCGCCTTGCAATTGATCGTCTGCGAATGGACATAGGCCAGCCGCTCCAGCGGATCGGCCAAATGCGTGCCCAACGGCGCGATCATCGCCGCGACCTGGTTGCCCATGTCGCCCTTTTCGCCGCTCGAACGGACCGAGATCGGGGCCATCGCGGTCAGGGTCTTGTCGGGCAGGTCTTCGTGCGCTTGCAAGTACTTGCGCAGCGCTCCGCCGATCACCGTCAGGAAGGCGTCATTGACCTTGGCTCCGGGCACTGCCTCGCGGATCGCCTTGATGTCGGCCAATGGAATCGAGCGGCCTTCGACCACGCGGTTGGCCGAAATCACCGCATTGAAGCGGGTGCGCGGGGCGAGCATTTCGCCGTGGAGCGCAAAGTCCTTGGAGATCAGTCCTTTGATCGCCTTGGCCACGCCCGGCATGGCTTTGGCCGCGACGTCCAGCTGGCGCACCGGGTTGGCCAGGTTGTTGATCCAGCTTTTGGCCAAGAGTTCGGCGAAATTGGGCGGATCTTCGCCTTTCCAGGTATCCGGCTCGTTGGGCGGGGGCGTATTGGGATCGAGCGTGTGGAGCGCCTCCATCAGGTCGATGCCGCTCATCCCGTCGATCGCCGCATGGTGCACCTTGGTGACCATCGCGTAGCTGCCGGGCTCGACCCCGGGAACATTGTCGATCCCCTCAACCACAGTGAATTCCCATGGCGGGCGGGAAAGGTCGAGCGGCCGGGCGAAAATCCGCGCAGCCTGGATGCACAGTTGCCGCCAGTCCCCCGGCTTGGGCAGGGCAACGTGGCGGACGTGGTATTCCAGGTCAAATTCCTTGTCCTCAACCCAATAGGGATAGTCGAGGTCAAACGGCACGCGGACCAGCTTTTGCCGCATGGTCTTGGACAGCTGCATCCGGCTTTCGAAAAAGCGCAGGATATCCTTGTAGCGAACGAAACCGCCGGGCGCTGTCGCAGGGTTGTAGATCAGAAGCGAGCCGATGTGCATCGGCGATGTGCGCGTTTCCAGCGCGACAAACGATGCATCCATTCCCTGCAATTGGCGCAAGCGATCCGTCTCCTCCTGCAGCCCGGTATGCCGGGTCTTTGTGCGGTGCAGCGTAACAGAGCTTGGGAAGCGGTCAATCGCAAGTTGACATTGTGCAGAACATTGTGCATATCTGTTGCATGCTTGTCGAAACCTTCTCCAAAGCCCGCAACAACCTTAAGGCCGTGATGGACCGTGTTGTTGCTGACCACGCGCCGGTCAAGATCACCCGGCAGCGGGGCGAGGGTGTGGTGATGATTTCGGAAAGCGACTGGGAATCGATCGAAGCGACCCTCTACCTGCTCTCTTCGCCGCGCAATGCTGCCCGCCTGGCCGAATCGATTGCCGAGCTTGATGCCGGCAAGGGCCAGGTTCGCGAACTGATCGAGCCTTGATACTGATCTTCTCCACGCGCGCGTGGGACGAATACCTGCAATATCAGAATGGTGATCGGCGCTTGCTGGAACGAGTGAATGCGCTGATTCAAGAATGTATGCGCCACCCGTTCAAGGGTACTGGCAAGCCCGAGCCCCTAAAGGACAACATGCGGGGTTGGTGGTCGCGCCGGATCGACCGCGAGCACCGGCTGGTCTACCGGGTGAGCGGATCTGGTGATGCCCAGGCACTGGAAATCGCCCAGTGCCGCTACCATTACTGACCTGATGTCCAAAAGCGGCCGCCCCGATCAGCCCCGCAATGCTCCCGGCGCTGCCGAACGCTTCAACGAAGAGCGGGCGACCTATACCGTGCGCGGCAGCCAGCCCGATCTGGAAGGCGGGGTCGCCGCGATCCGCGAGGTTCAGGCGACGCTGAAGCCGAGGCCTGGGGTTTACCGCATGCTCGATGCGCGCGGCGACGTGCTCTATGTTGGCAAGGCGCGGGCGCTGAAAAACCGGGTGGCGAACTATACCCAGGTCGATCGCTTGCCGCTGCGGCTGCAACGGATGGTTAGCCAGACCCGCTCGATGGTGATTGTCACCACCAACTCCGAGGCCGAGGCACTGCTGCTCGAAGCGCAGCTGATCAAGCGCTTCCGTCCGCCTTACAACGTGCTGCTGCGCGACGACAAAAGCTTCCCCTTCATCCTGCTGCGCGCCGATCATGCCTTCCCGCGGATCATGAAGCATCGCGGCGCGCGCAAGGCCAAGGGGGACTATTACGGACCCTTTGCCAGCGCCGGATCGGTCAACACCACGATCAATGCGTTGCAGAAGCTGTTCCTGCTAAGAAGCTGCACTGACAGCTTCTTTTCGCGGCGCGACCGGCCTTGCCTGCTTTATCAGATCAAGCGTTGCAGCGCGCCGTGCGTCGATCGGATCGACGCGGCGGGCTACGGCGAACTGGTGGCTGAGGCGAAGCTCTTCCTCGGCGGGCGCAGCTCGGCAGTGCAGGCCAAGCTCAACAGCCAAATGGAAGAAGCCGCCGAGGCGCTCGATTTCGAGCGCGCTGCGATGCTGCGCGATCGGCTGCGTGCAGCGACCTTCATTCAGGGCAGCCAGGCAGTGAATGCCGAAGGCGTGGGCAGCGCCGATGTCTTCGCGATCGCCAAGCTGAGCGGCCAGTTCGGGGTGCAGGCCTTCTTCATCCGCGGCGGCCAGAACTGGGGCCACCGCGCCTTCTTCCCCAGCCACACCGACGGTCTGGACGAGGCCGAAGTGCTCACCGCCTTCCTCGCCCAGTTCTATGAAGAGGTCCCCCCGCCGCGGCTGGTGCTGGTCGATCGTGAATTGCCCGAAGGCGCGCTGTTGGCTGAGGCGCTGGCGGGCCCTGCCGGGGGCAAGGTCGAAATTTCAGTGCCCCAGCGCGGCGACCGGCGGCGGCTGATGGAGCAGGCCAGCCGCAATGCCACCGAAGCGCTCGAACGCCGCCAGGCCGAAAGCGGGGCCAAGGCCAAGATCTGGCGCGAAATGGCCGAGTTCTTCGAGCTGGGCGACATGCCGCAACGGGTCGAAGTCTATGACAACAGCCACGTTCAGGGCGCCCATGCGCTCGGCGCGATGGTGGTCGCCGGGCCAGAGGGTTTCGTCAAAGGCCAGTACCGCAAGTGGAATATCAAGACCGCCCAGACCAACGACGACTTCGGCATGATGCGCGAAGTGTTCCAGCGCCGCTTCGCCCGCGCCGCCGACCAGGATCCCGACCGCGACGGTGGCACGTGGCCCGACCTTGTCCTGATTGACGGCGGCAAGGGCCAGATGAGCGCGGCGCGCGACACGCTGGAGGAAATGGGGATCGAGGACGTTCCCCTGATCGCCATCGCCAAAGGCCCGCATCACGGCCGCGAGGGCCGCGAAGTGTTCCATTTCCCCGACGGGCGCGAGCGAATGCTGCCCGAAAACTCGCCCCTGCTGTTCCACCTTCAACGCCTTCGCGACGAAGTCCACCGCTTCGCGATCGGCGCCCACCGCGACAAACGCAGCCGCGCAATCAGCGCTTCGCCGCTGGATGAGATTCCCGGCATCGGCCCCGCGCGCAAACGCGCGCTGCTGCTGCATTTCGGCACGGCGGGTGGGGTCAGAGCGGCGTCGTTGGAAGACCTGCAACGCGCGCCGGGGGTGTCAGCGGCAGTGGCGCAGGCGGTATACGATTTCTACCATCCGGGCGGGTGAGGGGGATCGCCGATCTCCCTCTGTTTGACGGTGGCCTGGGCGAACAAGTCGTCCGGGATACAGCAGATGTCGAGGTCAGGATTCTTGTGCTCACCCCTTGGGCACAACCTTTCTGATCATCCCTTCTTGCGCGACGCTGGCGACCAGTCGTCCGTCCTGCGTGAAAATCCGCCCGCGGTTGAAGCCGCGGCCGCCGCCGCTCCACGGGCTGTCGGTGGCGTAGAGCAGCCATTCGTCGGCGCGGAATGGCTCGTGAAACCAGACCGCGTGATCGAGGCTGGCGCTGACCACTTCGCCGCGGGCCCAGCTGAGGCCGTGCGGCAGCGCGCAAGTGCCCAGCAGGCTCATGTCGCTGGCAAAGGCCAGCACCGCGCGGTGGATGCGCGGATCGTGGGGCAGCGGCGCGACGGTCTTGAACCAGGAATGGCTGCGCGGCGGGGCCGGCTGGGGGTTCATCCAGTGCCGCCCTTCGACCGCGCGCATTTCGACCGGGCGTGGGGCCAGAAAGTGGTGGCGCGCTTCGGGGCGGGCCTGCTCGGCAAAGCGGCGGCGCACGTCGACTTCGGACTCAAGGTCTTCGGGACCCGGAACCTCCGGCATTTCTGCATCGACGTGGTGCAAGCCCTCCTCATGCTTCTGGAAGCTGGCGGTGAGGTTGAGGATCGGGCGGCCCTGCTGGCTGGCAACCACCCGGCGGTTGGAGAAGCTGCCGCCATCGAAATCGCGATCAACCTTGTAATCGATTGCGAAATCCTCGCTCCCGCCGCGCAGGAAATAGGCGTGGAGCGAATGCGCGGGACGATCGGGATCGACGGTGTTCTCCGCCGCGAGCAGCGCCTGGGCGATGACCTGCCCGCCAAACACCCGGCCCACCCCGCCGCGTTTCTTGCGGCCGGTGAAATGATCATCGCCATTGGGCGTGGGTTCAAGCAGCTTGACCAGGCCGGAGACGAGTTGTTCGGGGGTGTGTTCGCTGTCCATCGGCTTGCCTTTGCGTTGCAAAAGCGAACGCGTCAACCAGCGCTAGAGTCCTGACGGACTGCGCCCCAGTTCGGCCTTGAGCAACCGTGCGAACAGGGCCCGCCGCAAGCGCCCGCCGATCGCGATCGACAAGCGCCCCACGGCCCGGCGTTCACGCCAGATGTGGTCGATCATCGGGTGGTCGGCGGCGGCGCAGCTGTCGACCCAATCAATCCCGGCGCGGTCCAGCAAGGCCAGATTCTCGCGCTGGACCAGCACCCCGGGCGAATAGCGCGCGAAGCGTTCGTCGAAGGCGGTCTTGTAGGAATAGGCCCCCGGCGCGGTGATGAAATTGGCCAGCATCGCGATCGGCTCGCCATCGAGGCTGAGCGTCAGGCGTTCAAGCCGCCCGCGGCTGGCCGCGCCGAACAGTGCTTCCTTGAACAGCCGGGTGGTGCCGTGGTGCGAGGCGAGCGCGGAGCCTTGTGCGCCTTTCCAGCCCGAATGCTCCAGCGCGAGGAAGTCTTCGGTCCAGCGGGCGAGGTGCGCGTCATCGTCGCGGCGTTCGAAAGTGAGCTCACCCTGTTCGGACAACCGCGCGAACTGGCGGCGCAGTTCCTTGCGCTTCTTGCCCGACAGGCTGGCTTCGAAATAGGCTTCGGCCGAAAGTTCGGAGGCGAGCATGGCGCGCTCCTCGCGGTGGACCAGCCCGGCGAGGCGGCCCTGTTCTGCCAGCACGGCTTGCAGGGCCTCATAAAGCGGGCCTTGCAGCGGCATCTGCGCCAGGTGCAGGAACAGCGCGCTGCCCGCATTGTCATCAGCCCAGGCCAGGAAAGCCCGCCAGAAAGCGCGCTCCAGCCCGCGCGCCACCAGGGGGGCGCCCTGAAAGCAGTTGCCGTGAATCCAGGTGCAGAGCTGCGGGATCGGCCAGCGGTAATAGCGTTTTTCGTGTCGCACCGGCAACAGCCCGGCCAGTTCGCCGCCCGCTTCAAAACGCAGCACTTTGACTTCGCCTGCGGGATCAAGCGCGCGCAAGGCCGGAAGCAGGTACCAGCTTTCGTGGAACGGGTTGGGTTCAGCCGCGCACTCAGCCAGGGCATCCCAGGCAAGGCGCGTTTCGGGGGCTTCGAAGGCCTGCCACGACACTGCCTTGATCTGTCCGGCAGGCACACCAGAGGGCGCCGCAGGAGGGCGCGCAGTATCGCTGGGAACCTTGGCCTTGCTTGCCACCAAAAAGCCTTTCACCCGGCAGCACAGGGCCGCCGGGTGAATGCTTTAACCAGCAAAGGCCAAGGAAAGCCTAACGCCTACTTGATAGCGGCCTTGGGCGGGGCCTTGTCGGCATCGCCGGGGACATAGGCCGGGTTGTGCTTTGCCAGCCAGGCCAGCGATTCGTCGATCCATTCGATATGGACATCGTCATAGGGCAGGTAGTGGGTGCCCTTGGGCTGGACGATGTAGCGGAAATCCCTGCCCTCAACCTTGCCGGCCTTCTTGAGGTTGCCGATCAGCGTCTTGGACTGTTCCATCGGGATACGCGCGTCGCGCTGGGGCGCAACAACCAGGATCGGGGCCCATTTGCCCTCGGGGTTGCGAGCAGGCGAGATCGCTTCGGGGTCGTTCGAAGTCGCCTGGAACCCGCTGCTGAAGCGGCCCAGATTGACCGCGTCCCACTTGTTCATCAACGGCATGTCATAGACCCCGGCCCCGGCGATTGCGCAGCGCCACAGCCCAGGATCGCGCTGGGCCCCGCGCGCAGCGGCATAACCGCCATAGGACCAGCCCATGACGCAGGCGCGCTTGGGATCGACGATGCCCTTGGCGGCATAGGCACCCAGCACGTCGGTCAGGTCGTCCTGCATCCGCTTGCCATAGCCGCCCGGATCACGGCCCAGCTTGACGAAAGCCTTCCCATAACCGCCCGAACCGCGATAGTTGGGCTGGATCACGACATAGCCGGCTTCGGCCAGCGGCTGGTTCCAGGGTTCAAGCTGGTTGGTGGCCGAAAGCGCGCCGAACGGGCCGCCATGCGGCATGACCACCACCGGCAGGTTCTTGCCCTTGCGGTGGCGCGGATAGGTGACGATCACCTGCATCTTGGTGCCGTCGCTGGCCGTAACCCATTCGGCCTTGACCGGATTGAGTTTGGCATCTTTGATTGCGGTACGCTGCCAGTTGAGCACGCTGATCTTGCCAGCTGCCACGTCATAGAGATAGAAGCCGCCGCCGCGGTTGGTGCCCCCGGCGAAGAAAATCAGGCGATTTTCTTCGCGATCGCTATCGACGAGCTGCGCTTCGCCCTTGCCGAACATCTCATCGAGGAAACCCTGAATTTCCTTCCTGCGCGGGTCGGTATAGGTGCGGCCCATTGTACCGTCAAAGGTCGAGTACCCGATCGCTTTGCGGTCATCATAGTCGGTGATCACGCCTTGGACGTCGAACCCGGGTGTTTCGAACACCGGAGCCGACAACGACAGGTTGGTCATGTCCATGGTATAGACCTTGTCGACCCCGTCCTTATTGCTGATGACATAGGCCTTGTCCGTACCTGGAATATACAGCTGCGGAGCCGGGATCGTTTCGGTAAAGGTGCTGTCGGCGGCGTTGTAGACCGTACGGAAGCTCTCCTTGGCGTTGGAACGGTAGAGCATACGCAGCTTGCCGTTTTCGCTGTTGTTCGAAAACCCTGCGCGAACCACGCCATCGGCATCGACTGACCAGCCGGCATTGACGATCGGGTTGGTGCGCTGCACCGTTGAATACTTGCCGGTTGCGACATTGACCCGGACGACTTCGGGCAAGCCGAAGCGTTCGGTACTGTCACCCACGGCGTCGCGCTGCAGCAGGTAATCACCCTTCTGGTGATCGATCCACAGCACCGCCGACGCATCGCCGCCGGCCTTGTCCCAAGCCTGGTTGACGATCTTCCCGGTGGAAACCGAATAGGCGATCAAGCGCCGGAAATCGACTGGGCGCGGGCCGCCCATGTTTTCGCGCTGAACGATCGTGATCACCACGTGGTCATTGCCGATCCAGCGGAACCCGGTCATCGAGCGGTCGCCGCCATCAACCGCATCTTCAGCGGCAATGATCGGTTTGGGTGCCGCGTTGGGGTTGTCGAGGTCCATCACCACCAGCACTTCCCGGCCGCTGGCCCCGGCCACATAGGCCAGGTGCCGACCATCGGGCGAAATGCGGGTGTTGCGCATGTTGGCCTTCTTGACGAACTCTCCCGCCGGGATCTGTTCGTTCGCATAGTTCGATCCAGCCGCCACTTCTTGTGCTGTGGCAGTGCTTGCGGCCAGCCCGCCCAGTGCCAGTACCGAAATCCCCAAGGCCAGCGCGGCAAGGCGCGACGGCTGCTTGTTCGTCTTGATCATCGACAAGTTCCTCAAAAGTCCCTTGGCCAGCGCCTTTGGCGGCCATCCCATGAACCGAAGATTAGTGGACGCTTCGCCAAGGTCAACGAAAACCCCGCCCGGATTGCTCCGGGCGGGGTATCGTTTTCCCCAACTGGGTTAGGTGCTTAGTGCGTGGCGAGAGCCGCCAGCAGCAGCAGTGCCACAATGTTGGTGATCTTGATCATCGGGTTGACGGCCGGACCCGCGGTATCCTTGTAAGGATCGCCCACGGTATCGCCGGTCACCGCGGCCTTGTGGGCTTCAGAGCCCTTGCCGCCGTGGTTGCCGTCTTCGATGTACTTCTTGGCATTGTCCCAGGCGCCGCCGCCCGAGGTCATCGAGATCGCGACGAACAGGCCGCCGACAATCACGCCCAGGAGCAGTGCACCCAGCGCGGCAAAGCCGTTGGCCTGGCCAGCGACCATGGTGATCACATAGTAGACCGCGATCGGGGCCAGCACCGGCAGCAGTGAAGGAATGATCATTTCCTTGATTGCTGCCTTGGTCACCAGGTCAACCGTGCGGG